>Ga0209987_10000875_pt1 | contig 16095 bp, 10 predicted proteins | sample N074metaG_FD_182134 | JGI IMG/M metagenome (GOLD analysis project Ga0209987, IMG submission 182134) | Deep subsurface microbial communities from Kermadec Trench to uncover new lineages of life (NeLLi) - N074 metaG (SPAdes) (version 2) | ecosystem: Environmental > Aquatic > Marine > Ocean trench... | reverse complement strand
CACTGCGGCGTGTTCTATCCACAACCTGGCCAACCAGTTGGCCACAAGCGGCATCAATATCATCGCCGCGGGTCGTGCGCACGGTCACGATAAAGCCCGCGTCCTTCAACACCTGCCAGAAACGTGAAACCGCATTACCACTGGGTCGGCGATAATCAGACAGGTCGAATGTATTAAAGGGAATCAGGTTAATCTTGCAGGGGAAATCCTTCAGCAAGCGCGCCAATTGCTGCGCCTGCAGGGGTGAATCATTAACGCCGGCAATCAGCGTGTACTCTACCGTCACCACCCGCTTCTTGTCCGCCTGGGCGGCCAGGTAGTTTTTGCTGCTCTCCAGCAGCATGGCTATTGGGTACTTGCGATTGATCGGCACAAGTTGATTGCGCAATTCATCGTCGGGCGCATGCAGGGAAATTGCCAGCGACACTTCACTGACCAAAGCCAACTTGTCCAGCGCCGGCACCACCCCGGATGTACTGAGTGTAACCCTGCGCTTTGACAGTCCGTAGGCCAGGTCTTCCAACATGAGATCCATGGCGGCAACCACGTTATCGAAATTGAGCAGGGGCTCACCCATGCCCATCATCACCACGTTGGTAACCTTGCGACCCTTGCCATTTTGAAAGGCATCATAGGATTTTAATGTCAGCCAGACCTGCCCAATAATCTCCGCAGCGGTCAGATCTCGCTGAAAGCCCTGCTTGCCAGTTGAACAAAAACTGCAATCGAGGCTACAACCCACCTGTGAAGACACGCACAGGGTGCCGCGCGCACCCTCGGGTATATATACTGTTTCTATCAGGCTGCCGCCCTCTACCCGAATCGCCCATTTACGGGTGCCATCTACGGAGTCCTGCTGGCTCACCACCTCTGGCGGCCTCACCTCTGCTACTTCGGCAAGCTTGTCTCGCAATGATTTGCTGAGGTTGGTCATCTCGTCGAAAGACACCACACCGTGGTGATGAATCCATTTGAGAAGTTGTTGCGCGCGAAAGGGCTTCTCCCCCAGTTCGAGGAAGAAGTCCTGCATGGCCGACAGTGTCAGGCCCAGCAAATTGACGCGCGTTGTTGTCATCTTGTCCCAACCTTAACGGTCACAGATCTCACTGTCTGCAAAGAAGTAGGCGATTTCTCTAGCGGCGGACTGAGTCGAATCAGAACCGTGTACGGCATTGGCGTCGATAGACTCGGCAAAGTCGGCACGGATGGTACCCGCTGCTGCTTCCTGTGGATTGGTTGCGCCCATCAGGTCGCGATTCCTGGCCACCGCTTCCTCACCTTCAAGTACCTGAACGCACACTGGGCCCGATGTCATGAACTCAATCAGCGCTGGAAAAAATGGACGCTCGCGATGCTCAGCGTAAAAGCCACCGGCAAGCTCTTCGCTCAGACGCATCATCTTGGCAGCGACCAGGCACAGGCCGTTTTTCTCAAAGCGGCTGTAAATTTCACCGACTACATTCTTCGCCACAGCATCTGGTTTAATAATCGAGAGGGTTCTTTCAACAGCCATTTACAAATCTCCATAACAGTATTAATACCAACCCGGCCGCTCCAGCTTCTGGAGCCGCCAGGAGCGGTTTGATAAATCCGCGCAAGTATAAAGAAATTGCCGCTGTCTTGCACGCCTTATGGCGCAGGAATGTATAGACTTTGGCAACAAAATCAGTGGTTTAGGGAATATTACTCAGTAAACACAACCGTATTGCGTCTACAGTTAACGTAATTTCGAGATTACGTTTAAAAATTGGTTGGCAGCGTAGTCAACTTCCTCCTCCGTGGTGTACCTGCCAAAGGTAAATCGCAGCGAACTGTGCGCCAGTTCATCGGCTACACCCAGCGCATGCAGCACATAGGATGGCTCAACACTGGCTGAGTTGCAGGCCGAGCCGGTAGACAGGGCCAGGTCCTTCAGCGACAGCAGCAACGCCTCTCCCTCAACACCCTCTACACCGATATTGAGAACACCGGGAACCCGCGATGCGGCATCACCATTGATATGCAGACCCTCAATATCCGCTAATTGTGCCCAAAAACGCTCTCGCAGGGCGGTAATTCGCGCTTCCTCCTCTGGCATCTCCTCACGGGCAATGCGCGCCGCCTCTCCCATACCCACTATCTGGTGGGTTGCCAGGGTGCCAGAACGCATACCGCGTTCATGGCCACCGCCATGAATCTGCGCCTGAATCTGCACCCGGGGGGCGCGTCGCACATACAGTGCGCCAATGCCCTTGGGACCATACATCTTGTGCGCGGTCATCGACATCAGGTCTACCTTTAATGTGGACAGGTCTACTTCAATCTTGCCGACGCTCTGGGCACCATCGGTGTGAAAGAGGATGTCATGCTCACGGCACAACTCCCCAATCGCAGCGATATCGTTGACCACACCCAGTTCATTGTTGGCCTGCATGATACTCACCAGGATCGTATCCTCGCGGATGGCCTCCCTGACCGCCTCCACCGGGGTCAATCCATCGGCAGCCGGTGCCAGGTAGCTAAGTTCAAAGCCCTCTGATTCGAGAAATTTACAAGTATCCAGCACCGCCTTGTGCTCGATACTCGAGGTAATAATATGCCTGCCCCGGTCGCGGTTGGCATAGGCGGCACCCTTGATTGCCAGGTTGTCAGATTCCGTGGCACCACTGGTCCAGATTATTTCTCGCGGATCAGCATGGACCAGGTCTGCCAGCTGTCGGCGCGCCTCTTCCACCGCCTGCTCTGCCCTCCAGCCGTATATATGAGAGCGGGACGCCGGGTTGCCAAAGTTCCCCTCCAGCGACAAACACTCGGTCATTACTTTTACTACCCGTGGATCGACCGGCGTAGTTGCCGAATAATCCAGGTATATGGGTTTTTGCATATCAGCCACGCGCCGCTTTTTGAGTTTCAGTGAGAATGCCGCGCAAAATACTCAGCTCCATTTCATCCAGCCGCACCCGACCGTACATACGCCGCAATCTCGGCATTAGCTGACGCGGCGCCGCCGGATCCAGAAAACCTATTTCCACCATGACCTCTTCCATATGTGTGTAGAACCGCTCCATATTCCCTGCAGTGCTCAGCGGCGCGTCCCAATCGGTGCAGGGATCGTCCGGCAAGTCATCGGCCACCTCCAGCATGCGCAGCTCGTAGGCAACTATTTCCACCATGACCTCTTCCATATGTTTGTAGAACCGCTCCATATTCCCTGCAGTGCTCAGCGGCGCGTCCCAATCGGTGCAGGGATCGTCCGGCAAGTCATCGGCCACCTCCAGCATGCGCAGCTCGTAGGCAACTATTTGCACCGCCATGGCCAGGTTCAAACTGGTGTAATCCTCGTGGGTAGGCACGTGTAAGTGCAGGTTACACAATTGCAGCTCATCGTTGGTCAGGCCCCGGTCTTCCCTGCCAAACACAATACCCACCTGCTGGTCGGCCTGTGTCGCCGCCAGTGCCTGCACGGCACAGCGACGCGGATCCAGCACCGGCCAGGGAATGCGGCGACCGCGGGCGCTGGTACCAACCACCAATTGGCAATCTGCAATGGCCTCCGCCAGGGTGCCCACCAGCTGGGCATTTTGCAGGACATCGACTGCTCCAACAGCGCGCCAGTCGGCCTCTTCATGGGGAAATCGCGAGGGGTGTACCAGGCACAAATCACTCAAACCCATGTTTTTCATGGCCCGGGCAACACCACCAATATTGCCCGGGTGGGTGGTATTTACCAGAATGATGCGAATACCCGATAAACTCATTGAACCAGCCTGTACGTTGGGGGCGCGAAGTGTAGCAGATCTGCTATAATCGCGCGCCGTTGCTCACCCCTAAGGACCCTTCATGGAACCGATGACCCATATTGCACTGCGCGCTGCCCGCAAAGCCGGTGAGCTAATTGCGCGCGCGACTGACGATCTGGACAGGATCGACGTCGAGACCAAGAGTGCCAATGATTTCGTCTCTGAAGTTGATCGCAGTGCGGAACGGGAAATTCTCTATCACCTGAATAAAGCCTACCCGGATCACGCTTTTCTGGCCGAGGAAAGTGGCAGCTCCGGCAACCCCGATTCCGAGTATCGCTGGATTATTGATCCGCTCGATGGCACCACCAATTTTCTGCGCGGCATACCACATTTCGCGGTGTCTATTGCCTGCGAATTTCGCGGTAAAATAGAACACGCTGTAGTTCTGGATCCCATTCGCCGGGAGGAATTTATCGCCAGTCGCGGCCGCGGTGCTCAGCTCAATGGCCGCAGAATACGCGTAAGTAATCTGGCTGGGCTGGACGGCGCCCTATTGGGAACCGGCATCCCCTTCAAATCACGCCAGACAGAACACCTGCCCGCTTATATCAAAAGTCTGGAAACCCTGACCGGCAGCTGCGCCGGCATACGGCGGGCGGGCGCTGCGGCGCTGGACCTGGCTTACGTGGCAGCCGGCCGACTGGATGCCTTCTGGGAAATAGGCCTGGCACCCTGGGATATGGCCGCAGGTTCACTGCTGGTGCGAGAAGCCGGCGGATTGATCGGCGACTTCAAGGGCGACTCCGGTTATATGGAAAGCGGTAATATTGTCTGTGGCAATCCCAAGTGCTTCAAGGCGGTGCTACAGGTTACCAATGCTACCCTAGGGCATATCGTCTAGTTCAGCACCCTCTCGCACCGGTATCATCAAGTCTTCTTTGCTGACACCCAGCAACAGCAGGCTGCTGGCCGCTACATATATTGATGAATATGTACCGACAACCACTCCCACAATCAGGGCCAGGGCAAAGCCGTGAATCATTTCGCCGCCAAACACAGCCAGCGCCACCAGCACCAGCAGGGTTGTCAACGAGGTGACCAGGGTACGGCCCAGGGTTTGGGTCAGGGATACATTGATTACCTTCACAGCATCGGCCTTGCGAAGCTTGCGAAAGTTCTCACGAATTCTATCGGCAACCACGATGGTATCGTTTAGCGAGTAGCCGATCACAGCAAGTACCGCGGCCAGCACGGTCAGATCAAACTCAATCCTCAGCAGGGAGAAAAATCCCAGCGTGATCAATACGTCATGTGCCAGGGCCACTACCGCACCGACCGAAAACTTGAACTGAAAGCGAAAGGCCACGTAAAGCATCACCAGGCCCAGCGCCAATAACATGGCCAGCCCGCCCTGCTCTCGCAATTCGTCACCGACCTGGGGCCCGACAAATTCAATACGTCGCAATTCCACCTCGCCAGACCAGCCTTGCTGCAACAGGGCCAGCAAACGCGCGCCATCTTTATCTGAATAGCCCTGCGGCAAGCGGATCAGTACATCGCGATCAGATCCAAAACTGCTTACCAGGGCACCCCCAAAGCCGCCAGCCGACAAGGTGCCACGCATATCTTCCAGCGGAGCACTGTCGTCGTAATAGACCTCAACCAGCGTGCCGCCGGTGAAGTCCAGACCCCAGTTCAATTGGTTAACGGCAAGCGAGGCGATGGACACCAGCAGCAGCACGGCTGAAAAAATCATCGCCACACGGCGCTGGCCCATAAAATCTATAGTCTTCATAAGGTCCCGTCCTACCCGATAGAGAGTCGCTTGACGTTGCGACCCCCATAAAAGAGGTTTACCAGTGCCCGCGTGCCCATGATGGCGGTGAACATTGATGTGATAATACCGATCGACAGTGTTACGGCAAAACCCTTGATGGGGCCAGTACCTACCGCATACAGAATCAGGGCCACCAGCAAGGTGGTTATATTGGCATCCATAATAGTCACCACAGCACGTTGAAAGCCCGCGTGAATAGCCATTTGCGGCGATAGGCCATTTTTAACTTCTTCGCGGATCCTGGCAAAAATAAGTACATTGGCATCCACCGCCATACCCACGGTTAACACAATTCCGGCGATTCCCGGCAGCGTCAGGGTAGCACCCAGTATCGACATGCAGGCTATCAGCAACACCAGGTTACAGGTCAGCGCGGTTACCGCTGCCACACCGAATACGCGATAGTAGAGCACCATAAACAGCACCACTAACAACAAGCCTATCTGCACAGACTTGACGCCCTTGGCAATATTCTCAGCACCCAGCGATGGTCCAATAGTGCGCTCTTCCACAAAATCAATGGGCGCCGCCAGCGCGCCCGCTCGTAACAGCAGGGCCAGCTCGGAAGATTCCTGGGGGCTATCCAGCCCGGTTATCTGGAACTGTGCGCCCAGTGCCGATTGAATAACCGGCGCGGTAATAATTTTCTTTTCATCATAGGGTATTCTGACGATGACCTCTTCGCCATCCTCACCGACCTCATAGCGAGTGCGGTGCTTGCGCTCAATGAACAGAACACCCATGCGGCGCTTGATATTATTGCGGGTAGCACGGTGCATAAGCGAGCCACCTTCACTGTCCAGGCTAATATTTACATTGGGCCGGCCGTTCTGGTCAAAGCTGGCCTGGGCATTGGAGACCCGTTCGCCGGTAATCACCACCTCTCGTTCAAGCCACTCACTGGCGGCGGAACGTTCCGCACTGCGGTAGGAAAACTTCTGCCGTGAGGATAGCGGAGCACTGGAGGTCGCCACCAGTCGAAATTCCAGGTTAGCTGTTTTGCCGAGAATGCGTTTGGCCTCCGCTGTATCCTGGATACCAGGTAACTCCACAACAATTCGATTACGGCCCTGCTGTTGCACTAATGGCTCCGACACCCCGAGTTCATTAACCCGGTTGCGCAGTGTGGTCAGGTTTTGCTGTACCGCGTAACTGGATATCTCCTCGCGTTGCGCCAGCGACATAACGGCCGTGAAAGTGAATTCTCCGGCGCGAGTATTGTCGCCTCGCTTGGTAACCAGTACGGGAAACTCATCACGCAGCGCCGCATAGGCATCCTCACGTTGCGCTTCGGTCTTGAATCTCAGGTATATCGATTGCTCGTCCTCCAGGCTGACAAAACCGCGTATGCGCTTCTCACGCAGCAACTTCTTGGTCGCACTGGTATAAAATTCGAGCTTGCGCAGCAACGCGGCGGCCGTGTCCACCTCTAGCTTGAAGTGCACACCACCGCTCAGGTCCAGACCCAGTTTCATGGGCTGAGCCCCGAAATTCCTAAGCCATTGGGGTGTGGTTGGAGCGAGGTTAAGCGCGACAATAAAGTCGTCTCCCAGCGCTCGCTGCGCCAGTCGCTGGGCTGGCAATTGATCATCTCGATGGCCCAGGCGAATAAGTGCATTGGCACCATCGTCAGCTACTTCGGCAGCAAGGAAATCGATGCCCTGCTCAGATAACGCGGTAGTTACCCTGTCCAGGGAGTCCAGGTCCATCAACCGAGAGCTGCTCTGGCCACTTATCTGCAAGGCAGGATCTGGCGCATAGAGGTTGGGGGCTGCGTATAAAAAACCCAGCAACACCAGGCCCAGCACCAATAAGTTTTTCCACAAGGGATATTTATTAAGCATGATTCACTCGAAAAAAAGTTGCGTCATTATAATGAAACGGCTGATTCAATCCACCCACTGGCGCGCATTTCTAAATAAACGCAACCAGGCCCCATCTTCATCCCACTCGGAAGGTGCCCAGGAACACTGCACAGTTCTGAAGGCGCGCTCCGGGTGCGGCATCATGACGGTAACCCGTCCATCGGTACTACTCAATCCGGTAATTCCCGCTGGCGAGCCGTTAGGATTGGCCGGGTAAGCCTGGCTGGGCTGTAAATTATTACCCATAAAGCGCAGCGCCACCACACCCGCCTGTTCCGCTGCCTGCTGGGCGGCATGATCTGTAAATTCCGCCCTGCCCTCGCCGTGTGCTACCGGCACCGGCATGTACGAGCCAGCCATGTCGCGCAGCAGTATGGATGGGCTCTGCTGCACCTCGACCATTGAAAATCGTGCTTCGAACTGCTCTGAGCGATTGCGCACAAAGCGCGGCCAGTGACCGGCGCCAGGGATCAGTTCTTTCAGCGTAGACATCATTTGGCAACCGTTGCAAACTCCCAGCCCAAAACTGTCTGATCGATGGAAAAACTCTTCGAACTGATCGCGCAAGCGGGCGTTGAACAAGACGCATTTGGCCCAACCTTCGCCAGCACCCAGTACATCCCCGTAGGAGAAACCACCACAGGCTACCAGGCCCTTGAACTGCCCCAGCTTAAATCGACCACTAAACAAATCGCTCATGTGAACATCTGTGGCGTCAAAGCCGGCCCGCTGAAAAGCCGCGCCCATTTCCACATGACCATTGACGCCCTGTTCACGCAAAACCGCGATGGCTGGACGCACACCACGACTTATATAGGGTGCACTAATGTCCTCGGCGGCATCGTAGCTGAGCGCCACACTGAGGCCCGGGTCGGATTCTGCCAGGGCGGCATATTCTTCGGCGGCACAGTCTTCATTATCCCGCAAGGCCTGGATGCGGTAGCTGGTCTCGGCCCATACCTGCTGTAAAGCCTGGCGAGATTCCTGCAGTACCCATTCATCGCCACAGCGAATAGCCAGGCTGTCGCCATCCTGGGGAGAACCGAGTACCTGCACACAGGCCGCCAATCCCAGTTGCTCGGCACGTGATCGCAACTGGTGGAGTGTTACGGCAGATACCTGCAACACGGCGCCGGCCTCTTCACAGAACAACGCTGCCAGTGCGTCTCCACCCAGTGCGCTGATATCCAGTTGCCAGCCGCAGTGACCGGCAAAGGCCATTTCCAACAGGCTGACCAACAATCCACCATCTGAACGATCGTGATAAGCCAGTAACTCTCCGGCCTCCAACAACTCCTGAACCAATATAAAGAAACCACTCAGCAGGCTGGTGTTTTCCATATCCGGTGCTTCGCTACCCAGTTGGCCATACACCTGGGCCAACGCCGAACCACCCAGGCGCTGTCTGCCGACGCCCAGGTCCAACAGTACCAACACCGTGTCTGGCTGCCCGGTGAGTATCTGGGGAGTGACCGTTTTGCGTACATCCAGCACCGGCGCAAAGGCCGATACAATCAGTGATACCGGTGAGGTGACCGTCTTATTCCCCGCCCCCTCAGACCAGGCCGTGCGCATGGACATGGAATCCTTGCCAACCGGAATAGTCATTCCCAGGGCGGGACAAAACTCCATACCCACCGCCTTGACCGTATCGTAGAGGATTTCATCTTCCACGCCGTGACCGGCGGCGCACATCCAGTTGGCAGAAAGTTTGATATCAGCCAATTCACCGATACGAGTAGCGGCTATATTGGTTATTGCTTCGGTAATAGCCATGCGGCCGGAGGCCGGACCACTTAACAGGGCCAACGGGGTTCGTTCCCCCATGGACATCGCCTCACCGGCGGTAGAGTTATAGGCAACGGTGGTCACCGCACAATCGGCCACCGGCACCTGCCACGGCCCCACCATTTGATCCCTGTGAACCATGCCGGTAACGGTCCGATCGCCGATGGTAATCAGAAAACTCTTGCTGGCTACCGACGGCAGTCGCAATACCCGCTGTAGTGCCTGGGCCACGCTTATCTCTGGCAGCACCAGGGGCTCAGCAGGTATGGCCACGCGCCGTACTTCCCTGTGCATACGCGGCGTCTTCCCAAACAACACAGACATGGGCAGATCTACGGGTACATTGTCGAATTCACCGTCCACCAAGGCAATACGCTGTTCTGCTGTGGCTTCGCCAACCACCGCAAAGGGACAGCGTTCACGCTCGCAAATCGCAGCAAAACGCGCCATATTTTCTGGGGAAACAGCCATCACGTAGCGTTCCTGGGCTTCGTTGCACCATATTTCCAGGGGTGACATGCCGGGTTCGTCATTGGGAATAGCCCGCAGGTCGAAGCTGCCACCACGCCCGCCATCTTTCACCAACTCGGGCAGCGCATTGGAAAGACCGCCCGCGCCCACATCGTGGATGAATGCAATTGGGTTGTCGTCTCCCAATTGCCAACAGCGATCAATTACTTCCTGGCAGCGCCTCTCAATTTCCGGGTTCTGTCTTTGCACCGAGGCAAAATCCAGATCCTCGGCACTGTCGCCGCTGGCCATTGATGAGGCCGCTCCTCCACCCAGTCCAATCAACATGGCCGGGCCACCCAGCACCACCAGTTTGGCACCGACGTCGATATCACCCTTGTCCACATGCTCGGCGCGAATATTGCCGTAGCCGCCAGCAATCATGATTGGCTTGTGATAACCGCGAACATCCCCGTTGACTTCAGCTTCGTAAGTGCGAAAGTAACCACACAAATTGGGCCTGCCAAACTCGTTGTTGAATGCCGCACCACCGATGGGGCCCTCAATCATCACCTCCAGTGCGGAAACAATGCGACCAGGCTTGCCGTAATCCTGCTCCCAGGGTTGCTCAAAACCAGGGATTCGCAGGTTGGAAACTGAAAAGCCCGTCAGACCCACTTTGGGTTTGGAGCCTCTGCCAACCGCCCCTTCATCCCGGATTTCACCACCGGAGCCAGTGCCCGCACCGGGGAAAGGTGCAATGGCGGTCGGATGATTGTGTGTTTCAACCTTCATCAGCAGATGAATGGGCTCTTGCGAATAGGCATATTTCGCAGTGAGCGGATCCGGATAGAAACGCCCGGCGACAGTCCCCTCAATCACTGCAGCATTGTCAGAATAGGCAGATAGCACCTTGGTACCCGCTTTTTCATTGGTATTACGAATCATCTGAAACAGGGAATGCTGCTGTGGCTGCCCGTCCACACTCCAGCTGGCGTTAAAAATCTTGTGCCGGCAGTGTTCAGAGTTGGCCTGGGCGAACATCATCAACTCTACGTCATTGGGGTTGCGGCCCAATTCGGTAAAACTTTCTACCAGGTAGTCGATTTCGTCATCTGCCAGGGCCAGCCCCAAATCCATATTCGCCTGTACCAGAGCGTCTCGCCCACCCGTGGTAATGTCCACGACGGTCAAAGGCCTGGGGGATTCATGACGAAACAGGCACTGGGCCTGCCCTGTTTCGCTGAGTACCTGCTCGACCATGCGATCGTGCAGCGCCGCCGTCACTTGCTGGAGAAGCTCAGCATCGGCGGTCTCTGGCAACTCCAGGCGATAGGCGATGCCGCGCTCTACCCGCTGTACCTGTGCCAGGCCACAATTATGGACAATATCGGTGGCCTTGCTGGACCAGGGCGAAATCGTCCCGGTTCGTGGTACTACCAGGAACAGCGTGCCGCTGCTCTCGTCTTCACCTGCCTGGAAATCGCTACCGGATCCGTACTGCAATAACTGCTGCAAAACCTGTGTGTGTTCGTCGCTGAGCTCTGCTGACAGTTCAGCAAAATGCACATACTCCGCTGTCAGCGCGCCGATGGTGGCATCCAGGCTGTGCAGTTTGCGTAGAAGTTTGGTGAGTCTGAAATCCGACAGGGCCGGAGCACCGCGCAGGGTGAGCATGCTGGAAATCGCCTATTGAGCAGATCGCGTCTAGTGAATAAAAAACGGCGTCATTGTACTGTATTTATACAGCCGCTGTTAGCATCCGGGCGGTGAATTTATCACCTTTGTACAGCGTCTTAGCCGGACTACAATGGAGCTATGAAATACAGGCTCTTGTGCAGCCAGGTTCTGCTAACGCTGTCGGCCAGTTTGTTTATGGGCTGCGGCAGTTCAGACTCTCTGGATCGTGTCCTCAAGCGCGGTGAGTTGATTGTCGTCAGCCGCAATGGCCCGGCGACTTTTTATGAGGATAAAGGCGGCCCTGCCGGGTTCGAATACGCGCTCAGTAACCTGTTCGCCGAAAAACTGGGCGTCCGTCTACGAATGGAAGCCAGGCATAATATCGCAGACATATTGCAGAGTGTGCGACGCGGGCAAGCAGATATGGCTGCGGCTGGATTAAGTATCACTCCCATGCGAATGCTGGAGTTCCGGTTTTCACGACCCTACGCCGACATCCAGACCCAGGTCATTTATGTGGGTGGCACCTTCAGGCCCCGCAAGATCGAAGACTTGTATAACAGCCGCCTGGTAGTACTGGCGCACAGTAGTCACGCGGAAGCGCTGCGTGATATTCAGACCGAACACCCCGACCTGCAGTGGCAGGAAATAGACAACGCCGAGCCGCCGGACCTGTTGGATATGGTCACCTCCGGCGCAGCAAGTTACTCCCTCATAGATTCGAACGAATTTGTTGCCAACCGGGGCTTTTACCCCAAGTTGCGCATTGGCTTTAATATCGCACCGGACGCACAACTGGCCTGGCTGTTCCCGGGCGATGAAGCTAACAATCGCCTGTTGGAAAAAGTTGATGCATTTTTTGAGAAGATACAGGCCGACGGCACCCTGGAGCAGTTGAAAGAGCAGCACTTCGGTCACGCCTGGGGTGTAGCCCAGGTGGATTCACAAACCTTTAGCCGGCGCATGAGAAATCGACTACCAAAGTATGAGAACCTGCTGCGCACTATTGCCGATGAGTATCAGCTGGACTGGCATCTGCTGGCAGCCATCTCCTACCAGGAATCTCACTGGAATCCACGTGCCAGGTCTCCCACGGGCGTGCGCGGTTTGATGATGCTAACCTCGACTACGGCATTGGAAATGAATGTTAGCAACCGCCTGGATGCGACCCAGAGCCTGCGTGGCGGAGCCCGCTACTTCAAGAAAATTAAACGCCTGCTACCCACGGATATAGAGGACCCGGATCGCACCTGGTTTGCCCTGGCTGCCTACAATATCGGCCGCGGCCACCTGGAGGATGCCAGGGTAATCACTGAGCGACAGGGAGGCGACCCGGACCTGTGGGCAGATGTTAAGAAACGCTTGCCCTTACTGCAAAAAAGCACGTATTACCGCCGCACCAGGCACGGTTATGCGCGCGGCTCTGAGCCGGTGACCTATGTGAAAAACATTCGCCATTACTACAACATTCTCGCCTGGCAGGATATCAGCAAGAATAGTCCGCCAGCGCCGATCGTCGTTGATCAACACCTGCCTGAAATTCTCAAAACGAGCCGGCTTTCTGCACTGTGACAGCGCCGCTTAGCGTCTGGACTGAAAAAAACCCTGTAATAGAACCGCACTTTCCTCGGCCAACAGACCCTCTTCCCACACCACACGATGGTTGTAATAACTGGCATCCAGAGCACGTGCCTGGCTGCATACTACCCCGGCACGAGGTTCTCTCGCTGCAAATACCAGCCGTGAAATTCTGGCGTGGACGAGAGCACCCACACACATAGTGCAGGGCTCCAGGGTCACATACAGGGTGCTCGCAGGCAGTCGATAGTTGCCAATTCGCTGCGCCGCATCGCGCAGCGCCACACACTCGGCATGGGCGGTAGGATCCTGGGTAGATATAACCTGGTTCCAGCCCTCGCCGATAATCTGGCCGTCGCTGACTACCACAGCACCTACCGGCACTTCCTCTATTACAGCGGCTCGTCGCGCCAACTCCATCGCCCTGCTCATAAATAACAGGTCGGCGTCGGTAGCGTTCATTCCCACTCGATGGTGGCGGGAGGCTTACTGGAAATATCATAGGTGACGCGAGACACGCCGGATATTTCATTGATAATACGATTAGAGACTGTTTCCAGCAGCTCGTAAGGCAGGTGTGCCCAGCGCGCAGTCATGAAATCAACGGTTTCTACTGCCCGCAGCGCAATCACATACTCATAGCGGCGCCCATCACCCACCACACCTACCGATTTCACCGGCAGGAACACCGCGAAGGCCTGGGCGGTCTTGTGGTAAAAATCAGCCGCGTGCAGCTCTTCAAGAAAAATCGCATCAGCTTCGCGCAGCAGATCGGCGTATTCTTTTTTTACCTCTCCCAGTATTCGCACACCCAGTCCCGGACCGGGAAATGGATGCCGGTACACCATGTCATAGGGCAATCCCAATTCGAGTCCAATGCGTCGCACCTCGTCCTTGAACAACTCTCGCAGGGGTTCGACCAGTTCCATCGCCATATCATCTGGCAAGCCGCCAACATTGTGGTGCGATTTGATAACATGGGCTTTGCCGGTCTTGGCGCCCGCCGATTCGATCACATCGGGATAAATAGTTCCCTGCGCCAACCAGCTTACGTTCTTCAGCCGGGTCGCCTCTTCATCGAACACGTCGATAAAGGTATTGCCAATGACTTTGCGCTTGGCTTCCGGGTCGGAGACCCCCTTCAGTTTGCCCAGGAAAAGATCTTCAGCATTGACGCGGATCACCTTGACACCCATGTTCTTGCTGAACATGTCCATCACCTGGTCGCCTTCATTTTTACGCAGCAGGCCGTTGTCTACGAATACGCAGGTGAGTTGATCGCCAATCGCCCGGTGTAACAAGGCTGCAACCACAGAGGAATCAACACCGCCTGAAAGCCCCAGTAGCACCTTGTCACCGCCTACCGTATTGCGCACCCGTGCGATGGCATCTTCAACAATATTGGCCGGCGTCCACAGCACCTCACAGCCACAAAGTTCCAGCACAAAGTGCTCGAATATGCGCTCGCCCTGCAAAGTATGGGTAACCTCAGGGTGAAATTGTATTCCATAGAAAGGTTTTTCAGAGTGGTACATACCGGCAATCGGGCAGCTCTCGGTTGCAGCCATCAGTTCAAAATCTAGCGGTAGTACATCGACCTTGTCGCCGTGACTCATCCACACATCCAGCAGGCCGACACCATCCGCATCCATGTGATCCCTGATATCGTGCAGCAGGCCCGGCTTGTCTGTCACCCTGATCTGGGCATAACCAGACTCACTGACATCAGAGCAGGCAACGCTGCCACCAAACTGCTGCGCCATGACTTGCATGCCATAACAAATTCCCAGCACCGGTATTCCCAATTCAAAAACCAGGTCTGGGGCGCGGGGTGAATCTGGCGCGGCCACAGACTCGGGGCCGCCGGAGAGGATAATACCGCGCGGGTCGAACTCCCGAATTTCATCATCACTGATATCCCAGCCGCGAATTTCGCTAAAAACGCCCACTTCCCGAACCCGTCGGGCAATCAACTGGGTATATTGGGAGCCAAAATCCAGGATGAGGATTTTCTGCGCATGAATATTGGTCATAGCTTATCGTACGGGGTAATTGGGTGGTTCTTTGGTGATCGACACATCGTGAACATGACTTTCGGCCATGCCCGCTGCAGTGACCCGCACAAATTCGGGGCGGTTGCGCATGGTATCGATATCGGGACTACCGGTGTAGCCCATGGCGGAACGCAGCCCGCCCATTAACTGGTGAACTATTGCTGCCACCGGCCCTTTGTAGGGTACCCGGCCTTCGATGCCTTCAGGCACCAGTTTCTCAGCGCCCTGGTTGGCATCCTGGAAGTAGCGGTCACTACTGCCCTGGGTTTGAGCCATCGCGGCCAGTGAGCCCATGCCACGATAGGCCTTGTAAGTCCTGCCTTGATACAGTTCAACTTCACCGGGCGCCTCTTCGGTACCCGCAAACATACTGCCCATCATCACCGAGTGGGCGCCGGCGGCAATCGCCTTGGACAGGTCGCCGGAGAAACGTATGCCGCCATCCGCTATGACCGGAATATCGGTGTCCGCCAGGGCGTTAACGACATTCTCAATGGCCGTGAGCTGTGGCACGCCTACGCCCGTTACAATGCGGGTGGTACATATGGAGCCAGGTCCGATACCAACTTTGACTGCATCGGCACCGGCCTTGGCCAGCGCCAGGGCTGCCGCGCCGGTGGCGATATTGCCGCCAATTACCTGCATGTCGGGATAATCGGCCTTGATAAGCCGCACCCGTTCCAACACATTTTTGGAATGGCCGTGTGCCGTATCCACTACCAACACATCAACCCCGGCCGCAATCAGTGCGGCGACCCGATCGTCTGTATCCGGGCTGGTACCCACTGAAGCACCCACTCGCAGTTGACCATAGCTGTCCCTGGCGGCAAGCGGAAAACTTTCGGTCTTATCAATATCCTTCACGGTAATCATGCCGCACAAGTCAAAGGCATCGTTAACGACGAGGATTTTCTCGATCTTATGCCTATGCAACAAACCCTGAACTTCCTCTGCCGTTGCACCCTCTTTTACCGTGATGAGGTCATCCCGCGTGGTCATAATGCTGGCCACTGTCTTGTCCAGGTTGGACTCAAAACGCAGGTCGCGCCGGGTTACGATACCCACCAGATCTTCACCGGCCAGTACCGGCACACCGGAGATGCCATTTTTTTGTGTCAATT
>Ga0209987_10000874_pt1 | contig 16116 bp, 12 predicted proteins | sample N074metaG_FD_182134 | JGI IMG/M metagenome (GOLD analysis project Ga0209987, IMG submission 182134) | Deep subsurface microbial communities from Kermadec Trench to uncover new lineages of life (NeLLi) - N074 metaG (SPAdes) (version 2) | ecosystem: Environmental > Aquatic > Marine > Ocean trench... | reverse complement strand
CCCCGCAGGTTCCCCATTGACCGTATCTGTTGAAACCATTAGACTAGAGGCAAATGACCCCGCAGAAAATCGTCACGGTTGCTCGCTTTACAGCCAAGGTCAGTATCGTTTGCCTCCTGGTGTCTCTTGTGCCGACCAGCGGGTATGGTCAGGATCTTACCTTTGACGGTGATTCTAAGACTCAACCCGCCCGATTCTTCGGTCCAGGGCTGAGACTGACCTATCCCGCAGGACTCACGTCCCTAACGACGTTGGAGTCGCGTTTCGATCCTCCCTTACGGGTGCCGGTCACGACTGTTTCCTGGTCTGCGGCCTCAATGAATCCCAGTACCGCCGTGCTTCCCCCCACTTCAGCAGCTCTGAGTACTCACAGGAAGAAGACCACGACCCTGCGAGTGATCGCCGGCCTGCTGGGAGCAGGGTTAGCGGGGGTGGGTGCCTATCTGGTGAGCACATCGGAAGGTTCCAGTCGGGTTGAGATCTGTACTCTCTGTTCCGAACCGCCGGTTAGCCAGGCTCGCCTTCAACTGACGGGGAGGCAAGGGGCAGGGATTGCCGCACTTGCGGCAGGTGCAGGGCTGCTTGCCTACGCAGCCTTTTGACGGCTCCATTCCTGCCCAGACCTCTCTATTGATAAATTACATGAGTACTATAGATGTAAATATCCGTATAATAATGTTAATTAATATTTCATAGACGGTGAGAGCCTTCGCCATTCGGCCATCACAGGTCCTCGTTTTGAACGGGTTGTCATATGGATTGCTGTGTGAAACGACTAATAACCCAAACAAACGGGAAGACAGGAATTTCACATGATTGCCACCAAACAGCTAACCCAAGAGAATGAAATGATCGGGCAGGTCATTTCCCACTACAAGATCCTGGAAAAACTGGGTGAGGGTGGAATGGGTGTGGTCTACAAGGCTAAAGACATCCGTTTGGGCCGCAACGTGGCCATAAAATTCCTGCCTGAAGAATTGGCTCAAAATCGCCAGGCACTGGAGCGCTTCCGGAGAGAAGCTCGTGCTGCCTCGGCTTTAGACCATCCCAATATCTGCGCCATTTACGACATTGGTGAATATGACGGACGACCCTTCATCGTCATGCAGTACCTGTCCGGGTGCACCCTTCAAGAGCGTATCCAAGGCAAGTCGCTGGAGACCGAGGAGATCCTGGACCTGGGGATTGAGATTACGGATGCTTTACATGCTGCCCATGCGAAGGGAATCCTTCATCGAGACATCAAGGCGGAGAACATCTTTATCACTCAAGAGGGACATGCCAAGGTGCTCGACTTCGGCCTGGCCAAATGGACGAAGGATCAGGCCGATATGGATACCGCCATGCCTTCGGATCAGCTCACCAAACAGAGTCTGACCAGTCCCGGAATGGCGATGGGTACGGTGGCTTATATGTCACCGGAACAGGCTCTGGGAAGGGAACTGGATGCGCGGTCGGATTTGTTCTCCCTGGGAGTGGTGCTCTATGAAATGACAACGGGCTCACTGCCTTTCAAGGGCACGACCGCCGCAGCGGTCTTTGATGAAATACTCCACAAATCTCCCGATTCTCCCCTTCAACTGAACCCTGAAGTCCCTGGCCAGCTGGAGGACATCATCAATAAGTCCCTCGAGAAAGACAGGGAAATCCGTTCTCAATCCGCCGAGGAAGTACTGGCTGACCTGAAGAAGCTCAAGAGAGACAGGTCAGGAGAATCGATTCCCAGTGTAGGTGCCGAGGCAGTGAGTCCGGATCATCGAGCTTATCTCTGGTCGCTGGTAGCCGGAGGAATGTCCGTCATGATCGTCTTACTTCTGGCCCTGACTATGCCCTTGGCGGGTGCCTCTGCCCAAGTCATCGACTCCATTGCCATTTTGCCTTTTGAGAATCGAAGCGGTGATCCTGAGCTGGAGTATATGAGTGACGGAATCGCTGAAGGGATCACCCATCGACTCTCCCAGTTGAAGCAAGGTCAGGTTGCTTCCAGCTCTTCGGTAAGACGTTATAAAGACACGGAGATCGAGGTGGAAGCGATTGCCCGGGAAATCGATGTCCGCACTGTTCTCATCGGAACCGTGGATTCCTTTGGCGAGCACATTCGGGTCAGTGTGGAATGGGTCGATGCAGAAACCAACAGCGTTCTTTGGGGCGCAACCTTCACTCGAGATCGCTCAGGTGCATCGGAGATGGAAGAAATTCTGAGTCAGGAGATTACCGATGCGCTGGTTCGCATTTCTCATCCCCAACCTGCTGTTGCGGATCTAGCCGCATCTACGGCCTTGAGTTCGGTCGGACTCTCGAGCGACCAGTAGATAATTTCTTATCGGATTCGGCGCCTCAGGTGCCGAACGGTTCACTCCGGAAGCGGGGGCGTACTGTCCGGAGGTCTGCGGTGTAGCGTTGCCTGTTCGTAAGAGTAAGCCAGTTTGATCAGAGTCCCCTCGTCATAGGGCCTTCCCAGAAAGCTAATCCCAGCTGGAAGTTGATCGCTTGAAAACCCTGCCGGCACGGTGATGGTGGGGACGAACACCAAAAAGGTGTTCAAATCGGGAGCTCCCTTGGAGCTGACGTAAGGCGGATTCACCCCATCCTTAATGAGGGTTGGCTGGTGCTCGATAGACTTGTGGACAATGGCATCTAATTGATGATCCGCCATGACTTTCAGCACCCGGGTCATCAGCTCATCCCGTGCCATGAGGTATTGGTAGTGTCTTGATTCAGCCTCTCCAGGATCTCTTGGGGGTCTCGTGAAGGCCCTTTTCCTTGTGGGGAATAACTTGTCAAAGTCGGGCGCGAGGAGGACATCCTCACGTGTGTTGAAGGGGGGATTGGCGCTCCTACCGAAGTAGCGTTTGAACGATTCATCACCATCGGGTCCGTTCGCTCTGGTGGCCAGCAGCTCCTTGAGATCGGGAATCACAACCGGGTCCACGATGACGGCTCCGGCAGCCTTCAATTCTCCAACTGCCCTCTCGAAAATCTCAGTGACCTTCTGGAAATCTTCCGAGTCAGGTTCCGAATTCCTATTCATCGATTCATGCAAAACCCCGATACGAGCTCCCTTCAGACCATCCTTGTCGAGAAATTCTGTGTAGCTATCGGGAACATGGCCGACGCCCCGTGCCGTCAGCGGGTCTTCCGGGTCATATCCAACCAGGACCTCCAGAAGCGTTGCCAGATCCGTGACGGTGCGCGCCATGGGTCCCAGAGAGCCGTTAATCGATGGCCATCCGCCATACACGCCGCTTCGACTGACCAGGCCAGCCGTGGGTCTCATGCCCACCAGAGCGTTCCAGGTTGAGGGTCTTCGAATCGAGGCATAGCCCTCCTGCCCGACTGCAACGGTGGCAAAGTTTGCCGTAATTGACCCTCCCGGGCCTCCGGAGGAGCCGCCCACCGTTCTCTCCAAATCATAGGGATTGCGTGTTGACCCAAAGAGGGAACCATGGGTATCCCCGCCTCCCCATGCCCCAAGGGTGGCCTTGGCCAGAATGATTGCCCCAGCTTCTCTCAGTTTCACCACGGCAAAGGCTTCATGGTCCGGATAATAATCCTTCAAGACAATCGAACCCAAGGTTGTGGGCATATCACGAGCGTCAATCTGATCTTTAAGGATGATCGGGATCCCGTGAAGTGGGCCCACAAAACCGGAGGACTGGAAGGTGGTATCCAATTGATCGGCCTCTTCAAGGGCTTTGGGGTTCACGGTGATGATGGAATTGATCATGGGACCATTCTGGTCGTAAGCCTCGATACGATCCAGATAGAGTTGGACCAGTTGGCGAGAGGTGAGCTGTCCCGAGCTGTAGGCGTCATGAATATCCGCTATGGTGGCCTCCAGAAGCTCAAAAGGCCGGTTCTGTCCGCCGTTGCTGTCCGACCCGCACGAAAACAGCATGAGTGAGCTGAAGGACAGAAGCAGGAACGATTTCAAGAATCTCGAACGAAATAGTGTATTCAGATTTTTCTGCATAGGGCACCTCCTGGATGAGCGTTTTGGTGTATTTTTTCCCAGATAGGAAGATAAGTAAAGGCGAGGTAGAATGAGCCCACCCGATCTTATGAAACGACAGCTTGTAAAAATCGTTCTAGCAGCGGTTGCCCTTTTACTTTTCGGAGCTTGTGAGAGAGGAGAAACTCTCCTGAGTATCGCCGCGGGGAGTACCGGAGGGACCTGGCATCCTATCGGAGGGGTGATGGGCAGCATGATCAATGAATATGTTGCCGGTGTCCGGGTCAATGTGGAGTCTACAGATGGAGGTGTGGAAAACGTACGACTCCTGGGCACTGCTCAGGTGGACATTGCCATGTGTATTGCTGCCACGGCGCTGAACGGGTATCAGGGTGTCGCTCCCTACCGGCAGCCTTTTAAGAATCTGAGAACCCTGATTGCCAGCTTCCAACTGGGCTATCTTCAAATGGCGGTCCTGGAAACCTCCCCTTTGAAATCGGCGGAGGATATTCAGGGGAAACGGGTGGCTATAGGCCCGCCTGGACATGGCTCGATCCCCAGGCAAAAGGAAATTTACCAGGAGATGGGCATTTCCTTTGAGGATTTCACCCCCATCTATTTGCCTTTTCGCCAGGCCCTTCAATCCTTGGGGGACCATCGTTTGGATGCGGCCGTGATGTATCAATCTCCCCCTGCCCCTTCTCTGATTGAATTTGGAGTGACCCATCAATTTCGCCTACTGCCCGTTGCTCAGCACCATCGAGAGCGGTTAGAAGGGCAATACCCTTACTTTGTCTCGTCCACCATTCCCAAGGAAGCTTACGGCCTGAGCAGTGATGTCCCCACCGTTGCCACCGGTAATGTCATACTGGTGCGAGAGGGAGTCCCTGAAGAGGTGGTTTACCAGATCACCCGGGCCATCCTGGATCACATCGATGAGTTTCGATCCGCCCACCCTACCGTGCAGAATTTCCAACCTGAAATGGCCGTTTTAGGGCACATCGTGCCCTATCACCCAGGGGCAGAGAGATACTTTAAGGAAGTGGGGCTGTTGAAGTGACGGTCAAAGAGATGGACGGAACAGAAATAAAGAGAAGGACCCATCGAAAAGCCTTGAGTGGTTCCTGGAAAAGGCGAGGTGGTGCGGGCTGTGCGCTGATGGTTCTTCTGCTTGCGGCGGGCTGCCAAGAGCAGGCGAGCGATGCTCCGTCAAACAGGAAGATACGTCTCGGTTTTCCCGCCCTGTCGGCTACCGTGTTCCCCCTGGTGTATGCCCAGGAGAAGGGGATCTTCGAGCAGGAAGGCGTTGAGGTGGAGATGACTCGCATCCGGGGAGTTGCACGAATTGTCGCCACCCTGATCAGTGGAGATATCGACGTGGGTTGGATGGGCTTTGATGGCATGACCAATGCCGTTTCGCAAGGGGCTGAGGAGCTCCGGTATATCGGTGAGTTTTTAAAAGAATTACCTCAAAGCCTGGTGGTGGCACCGCATATCAAAACATTCGATGATCTGAGGGGACAAACCATCGCTACCGCAGGAACCGGAAGTCACACCGACACCCTGTTCTTTGAAGGATTAAGGAGGGGAGGCCTGTTGAATCCTCGGAAGGATACCCTCTACCTGAACCTGGCCGGGGCTGAGAACCGCCTGACCCAATTGTTGAACGGAACCGTGGTGGCTTCTTCCCTTAAAGTACCTTTTGTCCAGCTGGCTGAGGAACGGGGCTTTAAGATCCTCCAGTATCAAGGCAATCTCATGGAACCCTGGGGCGGAGAAGGCCTGGTCACTCACACCCGTGTGATTTCCTCTAAGACTGAAGCGCTAAAGGGTTTGGTCACCGGTATGATTCGCGCGCTTCAGGAAATGCAGGACAAAAGGGCAGAAGCCGTTGAGCTGGCAGCAGAGTACCTGGCACTGGAGCCAGCCATGGCCGAGAAGGTCTATGACCATATGATGCCTATCTTTAATGCAGACGGAAAATGGAAACCCGGAAGGGATCCAACGAACTTTGGACGAGAAGACGGGTCCCGAGAGAAGGATGGATGTGACCCAGTTCGTGGATGACGTCTTCCTCGAGCGCTAGCCGAATGAGAGGGACAGACTACTCATTTCCCCATTTGCTCCCCAAAACTTAATGGGGGAATGAGTAGTCTGTCCCCGTATTTAATCCGGGCTAGCCGTGTTTTTCCGTCTTGGTGGGCTCGCCGATCTGGCCGGCGGTGGATTCTCCACCGGGTGGCTTCATGGTAAAGACGTGATTGACATAGGTGTAGTCTGAATAACCCATGCGGGCCAGCGGTTGGATCTTGAGCCAGTCGACTTTGCCGTCGGTGATGAACTCGTCGTTGATGTGGATGCCGATGACCTGGCCGACCACGACGTGATGGACGGTGTCGGGGTTGTTGGCAGGAAGTGTCAAGGTGCAGTGGTGCTTGCATTCCATGCTCACCGGGGATTCGCCGACCAGGGGTGGCCGAACCAGTGTGGCGGGCACCTTGGTCAGACCGCACAGTTCCATCTCATCAACCTCGGGCGGCACGTGGGAAGACGAGAGTTTAACCTTTTCGCGCAGTCCATAGGTCGCCATATTAAAGACGAACTCGCCACTGTTTTCGGCGTTGACCACACTGTGCTTGCGCCGGGGCTCAGCCCCCTCCTCGCCAGGCACGCCGGAGGGCGAGAAGAAGACGAAGGGAGGATCGTAGCCCAACTGGTTGGAGCAGGAGAAAGGGGCCAGATTGACGATGTTGTCATGGCTCAGGGTAGTGATCCAGCCAATGGGGCGCGGCACGACACAGGCTTTGAACGGGTTGTAGGGCAGGCCGTGATCGTTGTAACGGGGTTCATAAAACATATTTTTGTACTCCTTGCGGGTGGCGCCGATTCTATCCCGGCCCAAAAAGCGGGTCAAGAAGGGTCGGAGCGGGTGGATCGTGAGAACAGATAAAAAGAGCTGAGCACGGCCGCGGCTGCAAACACCGTCAGAGCCGTGGTCAGAGTGTTATCGAGGCCCAGAGTCAGGCGAGAGAACCCCAGGCTGACCAGCAGCGCGATTCCAACGCCCATAAGGGACTCTCCGGCGATCATGCCCGAAGCGAAAAGGATACCGCGATGGAGGCGCTGGTCGGCGGCAGCCCCCTCTGCACCACCCCGTAGGATATGGGCAAGCAGGCCTCCGATGAGTATCGGCGTGACCAGTCCGAAGGGCAGGTACATCCCCACCGCGATGGGCATGACGTGCATGCGAAATGAGGCTTGCCTGCCCTCCAGGACCTTGTCGATGACAAGGATCACACAGCCCACCGCCACACCTATGCCCACCATGTTCCAGGGCAGATCGCCCTGCCCGAAAAGGCCTTCGACCAGGCTCTTGAAGAGAGTAGCCTGGGGGGCGGACAGCTCACGCCCGCCGATGCCACCCGGGGTGTTGTTGTGCAGTAACTGGAGTACGGGAGCCATCACCAGTGATGCGGCGGCCACGCCCAACACCTGCATGATCTGCTGTCGGAATGGAGAGGCCCCGACCAGGGCGCCGGTCTTGAGGTCGTTGCACACATCACCGGATGTGCATGCCGCGCAGCAGACGATGGCGGCAACACCGAGTGTGGCGACCATTCCCTCCATTCCGCTAAAGCCAAAGAGAAGAAGCAGTCCTCCGGTAAAGAGCACGGCGGTAATGGTCATCCCCGATACCGGACTATTGGAATTTCCCACCAGTCCCACGATGTAGCTGGCAACCGCGGTGAAAAAAAATGCCATCACGATCATGATTCCGGTAGTGACAAAACTGATCAGGGCGTTGCCGGTCAACAGGTAGTACACCACTCCGATCAAGAACACGGTCATAGTGCTCAAGACAAGAATCGACTTGGGGGAGATATCCCTGTCGCTCACCGCTGAATCACCGTTGTCGCGGGTGGCCGTCCCCAGACGGCTGATCTCTCGTACGGCTTGTAAGAGTCCGAATCGTACCTTGACAATAGAGGCTACTCCGCCCACCACCATGGCCCCTACTCCTACATATCGGATCTGGGTGCTCCACAGTGTCCATGCGGAATCCAGAGGACTACTCGCCGAGGCTTGGGGACCCAACAGCGGTATCCCCAGGAGCCAGGCGATGGTTCCCCCGATGAAAATCAACACCGCAACATTGAGGCGCACAATGAAACCCACCGCCAGCAAGGCTGGCGAGATATCGCCCCCGAAGTAGAAGATGCGATCCCCCAAGCCTTGAACGGCCTGCTCGAGTGTTCCCTTCAGGATGCCAAAGAAACTCACCAGCGCCTTGAAGACTCCGCCCAGCATGGCTCCAAGCAGAACACCCCTGGCTTCGGATCCGGCCGAGTCACCCGCCTTGAGCACCGAAGCGCAGGCCAGGGCTTCAGGGAACTTTAACTCTGAGTTGGGATCGACCACGAACACACGGCGCATCGGGATCATGAACAGGACACCCAAGAGCCCACCGGTAAAGGCAATGAGGGTGGTCATCAACAGGTCAAAATGCTGCCAGGCGCCAATCAGGAGCAAGGCAGGCATGGTGAAAATGATTCCCGCCGCTAACGACTCTCCGGCGGAAGCCGCGGTTTGCACTTGATTGGCCTCAAGAATAGTTCCGTTACGGAAAACGCCGCGCAGTATCAACATGGCCATGACGGCCGCAGGGATCGAGGCCGATACCGTCATGCCGGCCTTCAGGCCGAGGTAGACGTTGGCGGCTCCCATGACCACAGCCAGCAGGAGGCCCACAAAGACAGCACGGAGTGTCAGCTCTTTCATCTTGCTTCCGTTTTCAAGAACAAAGGTCTTCGCTGTGACTCAAGTCACAGCGAAGAAATCAACAACCTCACACAATAGGTTCCAAACAGCCTTACCCAATAACGGGATCGCAGGAATCATCGGCAGGAGAAATCTATCATGCACCATCGACTTGTTTCTATTTTTGCTCTAACGGTAATGTGTCTTCTTGTTTGGACCGTCGACTCGCCGCTTCTCCTCGCACAGTCACAGGGTAATTCACCCCAGCCTTTTGCGCCGGATACTGTCCTGGTCGCCTTTAATCCAGGGACCGCTACTTCTGAGATGGGTGCGGCCCATAGGCAGGCAGGGGGAAACGTGCTGAAAACCATTGCCGCTATCGGTGTCCAGGTCGTTTCCGTGCCCAACGGGACGGTACTGGCGGCGGTTCAGCGATATCAGCGCAACCCCAACGTTACTTTTGCCGAACCGAACTATCAGCGTCCCCTGTTTCTTCCGGTCACCCAGGAAGGGAGTGAACCGAATCTTATCCAAAATTTTTACGACGAGCAGTGGGGATTGGACAATACGGGTCAATTCTTTGGGGCCACCGTAGATCCCTTGTGGGGGACTCTGATCGTTCCTGCCTACAAGGGTGCTGACGATGCGGACATTGATGCACCGGAAGGATGGGACCTCACTCATGGGAGCGCTGCCATCCGCATCGCTATTCTCGACAGCGGGGTTTATTGCAGTCATGTCGACCTGACTGCGAAATGTATCGAGGAGGTCAATTTCGTGGGGCATCATGGCTCACCCGTAGACGATATCCTTGGCCACGGCACCCACGTAGCGGGCATTGCCGCCGCAACACCCGACAATGGAGTCGGTATCGCAGGGGTTGCTTGGGAAGCCAAGATCGGATCGTTGAAGGTCTGTTATGAGGACCTTACCCTGGAGTGGTTGGGCATTATCCAGGGTGTTTGTGAGGACGCGGATATTGCTGCAGCCATCCTTTATGCTGCCCAGAACGGGTATGACGTGATCAATTTGAGCCTGGCTGGCCCCCAATTCTCCCAGACCTTAAAGAATGCGGTGAATACGGCCTGGAGCCAGGGGGTCGTCATCGTTGCCGGGGCGGGCAATGGCTACACTACAGAAAAGCTCTATCCGGCCGCTTTTGACAATGTCATCGCTGTCGCCGCCACCGATTACTTCGACAATCTGGCCTATTTTTCCACCTTTGGTGATTGGGTATCGGTTCTTGCCCCGGGGCATACGATCCTTTCCACGGTGCCCAATGAACTTTGCAATATGCAGCCCGACGATCCGGAGGGTTGCCATGACTGGAAATCAGGCACTTCCATGGCCACCCCACACGTTTCGGGCATCGCGGCCATGGTGTGGGCGCAAGATCTGAACCAGACCAACACTCAGGTCCGCAGCAGCATCGAAAACAGTGCGGAGATCGAAGGGGCGCTGGGACAAAACTTCCAGGCCTGGGTCCAATACGGCCGAGTGAATCTGTATGAAGCCCTTATGTATGATTCTGGACCTGGAGGTGGAGAAGGTAGTGATACGTCCGGTCCCGTCATTAGTGATGTCCTGTCTAAGAAGTTAAATGGGAACCGCTTCGAGATTACCTGGACCACCGGCGAGCCCGCCACCAGCATGGTCAACTTCACCTGTTGCGATCCTATGAGCGATGATGCGTTGGTCACCAGCCACCGCATGACGTTTCGCGGGGGCAAAGGTGTTGGCTATGATTATTCCGTGACCTCCGTCGATGCAGCTGGTAATTCGAGTACGTCAGCATCCTTCATGCATCAGAACTAGTCAATCCGGCGTAGGGGCGCACGGCTGTGCGCCCACACACCCTCCTTTATCAATGGCTTATAGGGCGCACGGCCGTGCGCCCCTACACAAGAAACTTGGGTCAGCCAACTTCTGAGACAGTTTTCTCAGAGCGGACACTCAAGGGGTTTCCGCTCCAGAATATTTTGTACCCGGTGTCGCGATGCAGTAACATCTCTGCGATTCGTCGAAGGGACGGTGCCCGTGAACCATCAGGACAAGACGGCTGAGAACATTGACCTTCACGACCCCCGCATCGTGGAATGCATCGATCGTTATTGGCGTAAAAACATACGGATCATGGTTCTGCTGCTCATCATCTGGGCGGTGGTGGGACTGGGCTGCGGGGTGTTGCTGGCGGACCGTCTCAACCACTTTGCTCTCGGTGGGTTTCCTTTGGGTTTTTGGTTTGCACAGCAGGGAAGCATTATCGTTTTTATCCTCCTCATTCTTGCCTACTCCATTCTCATGAATAGACTCGATGCCCGGCATGCTCAGGAGTTACAAGAGTACCGGAAGGAAAATGCTGACAACTGACAGCTGGAAGAGAGGACTGAGTGATGGGGACTGAGGACTGAGCACAGACCCGATGAAATTCCAAATCTCAAATTCTAAATCTCAAACAAATTCCAAATCCCAAATTCTAAATCACAAACAAGTTCCAGATCGCAAATCGAACTGTGAACCTGAAACTTGGAACTTGGAACTTGGAACCTGGAACTACCGAAGATGAGCATCCAAGCCTGGACATTCCTGTTTGTGGGCCTCAGCTTCTGCCTTTATCTGGTGATCGCCTGGCTTAGCCGAGTACAGGACACCGAGGGGTTTTACGTGGCCGGGCGAGGGGTGCCGGCCATCGCCAACGGCATGGCAACGGCCGCTGACTGGATGAGTGCGGCCTCCTTCATATCCATGGCGGGGCTTATCGCCACCATGGGTTATGCAGGTGGGGTCTACCTGATGGGTTGGACCGGTGGGTACGTCCTCCTTGCTTTGTTGTTGGCTCCCTATCTCCGGAAGTTTGGTCAATACACCGTCCCCGACTTTATCGGGGACCGCTATGAGTCCAATGTGGCGCGTCTGGTGGCGGTGGTGTGCGCCATCTTTGTGAGCTTCACCTATGTGGCTGGACAAATGCGGGGGGTGGGTATTGTGTTCTCCCGGTTCCTGGAAGTGGACATCAACGTGGGTGTCGCAATAGGGATGGTCATTGTCTTTGTCTATGCCACCCTGGGTGGGATGAAGGGTATCACCTGGACCCAGGTGGCCCAGTACTGGGTTCTGATTACGGCTTTTCTTATTCCAGCCATTGCTATCAGCATTCGCCTGACCGGGAATCCCATCCCCCAGATCGGAATGGGCAGCCAGTTGTTGGACGAGGGTGTGTTCCTGCTGGATAAGCTGGATCAGATCCACACCGACCTGGGTTTTGCTGCCTATACTGAGACCTTCACCGGCAGTTGGGACAAGCTAAACGTGTTTTGCGCGGTTCTGGCTTTGATGGTGGGGACAGCGGGACTCCCCCATGTCATCGTCCGTTTTTACACGGTGAAAACGGTCCGGGCTGCCCGCTGGAGTGCCTTTTGGGCTCTTGCCTTTATCGGCGTGCTCTACCTGACCGCTCCTGCCACCGCGGCATTTGCCCGCTACTATATGATTCAGAGTCTGCACGAAAAGAGTGAACAGGAGCTTCCTCGATGGTTCAACAATTGGGAGAAAACCGGCCTGATTATCTGGTTGGATGATGGTGACGGGAGGTTGGAATACTACGGTCCCCAGGATCCGCAGAAGTTCCGCCAAAACGAGGTTTTCCGCAGGGGCCAGCTGGCCCCTTCTCGCTTCGCTCAGATCAGGGCCGAGCACCAGCAATGGATCGACACGGGGGGTGCTGAAGGAGAAGACGGCCGGCAGGTGATGAGAGAACTCCAACTGTCGGGCCCGGACCGGGACATCATTGTGCTGGCAACGCCTGAAATGGCGGAGCTGGCCAACTGGATTGTCGCGCTGGTTGCTGCCGGGGGGCTGGCGGCGGCCCTGTCCACGGCCAGCGGACTGCTTCTGGTCATCTCCTCCAGCGTGGCTCACGACCTCTATTACCGGGTTCTGAATCCCGCTGCCAGTGAAGCCCGCCGCCTCAGGGTGGGACGGATCGTGATCGGTTTCGCCGTCCTCATCGCGGGTCTGTTTGGGATTTTCCCGCCGGGATTCGTGAGCCAGGTGGTGGCGTTCGCTTTTGGACTGGCAGCTTCCAGTTTTTTCCCGGCTATCGTCCTAGGGATTTTTTCAAAACGAGTGGGGACGATCCCGGCTACGGCGGGGATGATCGTAGGGATCAGCTTTACCGCCTACTACATCATTGGAAGCGTCTATGGAGGGATGTCCAACTGGTTCTTTGGGATCGGCCCTCAGGGAATCGGTGCGGTGGGCATGCTGCTCAACTTTGCCACTACGGTTGGACTGACGCCGCTTTTCCCAGCTCCTTCGGCAAAGGTGCAGGACCTGATCGAGAATATGCGCGAGCCCGAGGGCGTCGGCCCTGCCGTGATCATTGAAACCGCACCGGAACATTGAAGAAAATCCCAAATCTCAAATTCCAAATCACAAACGATCTCGGTCTTAACCAGACTCAGAAGGCTTAATATCAGAATTCAGGACTTCGAATTTGTTTAGGATTTGTGATTTGAAATTTGTTTGAGATTTGGAATTTGAGATTTGGATTTTGAATTTGGAGCCCCAACGGGGCGACTACTCCACTTTCTTCATGAGCAGGAATCGCTGACCGTCCGCTGAGGCGTCCCAGTTGGCTCGGGAGCCGGGACTTCGGACAAACTTTCCTTCGAACAACACTCGGGGAACACCGAATTTCAGCGTGGGACTGGTGGTGACCTCCACGACCATTCGCTTGTCCCCCTGGCGGTACAATATCTCTTTTCCCGCACTGGTCCAGATCACCTCGACTCCTCCATCCGGGGTGATCTGATACATGGGTGTGGACTCAGGAAAGGCTCTCACCACGATCTCAAATCCACCCCCCGTTTCCCTGGCGGAATGAGCCATCCACTTGCCATCCGCTGAAAAGGCGATGCCGCCTTCCAGATGTGGGGTCTTCAGAAAAAGCCAGGGCTTTCGATCTCCCTCGAGGGGAAGCATCCAGATATCCCGGCCGGTTTCGGGGTGGATTTCGTAGAAGGATAAGGTCTTGCCGTCAGGAGTATACCGCTGAGGGCCGTGGTTGAGTTCACCAAAGGTCAGACGTTCCGCTTCTCCACTTCCATCGGCCCGCTTTCGGTAGGCCTCATGATCCACACGAAAATTGCGGTCTGCTTGAGGGACCTGTTGGTGCCGGTCAGAACCGAACAGGACGTAACGGCCGTCGGCACTCCAGGTGGCGGACCGATTGCTCCCGTCGAAGGTCAATCGTCTCATCTCATCCGTGGGGATGTCATAAATCCAGATATCTTCTTTGCCCGAAGAGATTTCCACCGCTACCTGCTGGCCGTCGGGCGAGAGTCGCGGCCGGTTATAGGCCCGAATCGGTGCTCGTAATGGCTTCACATCTCCCTGGCGATCCACAAAAACCAGAATCCGTTGCTCCGGGGGGGGACGATAACCGACAGGGAAATTCCCGGCCAGATAGTCGATGATGATCTTTGCATCGACAGTGAGAATCTGGGCTCCCCGAGTGACCATGTCATTGACCGTCTTCTCCCAATCCTCTTTGCTTCTGCCCCGTGACACCGATGTTTGCAAGGAATGGCATCCGACGCAGGAAGCACTCACCAATTCTTTTCCATCTCCTTCAGGCAGCAGATCATTGGATTGCTGGGCAAGCGTCATGACCGGGATGGTAAGCAAGAAGGTCGTTAGCGTCGCCCAGTGAATCATTTTTCTGTCCTGCATGTTCGACTCCTTTCCTGTCAGTTTAGGTCACCACCAGCGGGTCTTCCTCCGTATGCAGGGCCTGGTATCCGGTTTGAGTGATGAGGATCAGGTCCTCGTTGTGACCGGCGCCCCAGCCCACCTCGATGTAGGGCAAATCAATGGTGATGGTCATCCCCGGTTTGAGCTCGATATCGGGTGCTATGGGGTAGGGAACGTCGTCTCGATAGGGTTGGTCGGTGTGTTGGAGGCCAACCGAATGCGGGTTCACGATAATGGCCTCTTCCGGCATACCCGACTTTTTCATGGCCTCAAAGGCCACGGCACGGATCTGGGAGTATTTGACACCGGGCTTGACGATTTCAAAGGCTGCCTCGCGGCCAATCTGGTTGGCCTTGGCCCGCATCGCCACATCCTTGGGGGGATCTCCCACCACCACGGTGCGTGCGAAATCTCCGTGGTATTGGCGGAAGTGACTGACGGCGTCCACCAGGATGGCCTGTCCGCGCTTCACTTCTCCGTGGGGCAACAGACCCAACGTGACTCCTGCCAGGATGAAGGAGATTTGATTGCCGTGAGAAGCCGCCTCGGTCATGAAGCGTCGTTCGATGTCCTCATAGGTCATACCCGCCTGAATGGAGCGCATGGTGGCCAGGGCGGCGGCGGCGTTCTTTTGGCCGGCGATGCGCATCAGTTCGATCTCCACCGGCGACTTGATGTAGCGAATTTTGCGGAAGACGTTATCCCCGGGAACGAAAGTGATTCCATCGGCCATCCCGATGCGTTCCAACATGTCACGGATGCGCATGTCGTCCACGGCCAGGCGGCCCTTGCTGAGTCCGGATTCCTTCAAGGCGCGAGCCAGCGCCCACTCGGGCGTGGCTGCCGCCGTGGGCCTGTATTGCTCCTGAATGTCCACCCACCCTTGTTCTCTGGGGGTCAGGGAAGCATTCCTGTTCACCGGGTAAGTGCGCTGTGAGGCCTCAGGTTCAATTTTCATCTGTTCCTGATCGGCATCGATATAATCCCGCCAATTGGAGGGACCGGTATAAGGCATCAACTCAGGCACTTCGGAGCGGCGGTTGGCGATGTCCAGGAGTTGAGACCTGGAGGTGACGTAGAAAGTGGGTTGCTTGGGATCGCGCGGGAAGGTGGCCAGGCCTGGAACCTCTCGTCGCATTTTGGCACCGATGGACCAGGTGTTGGTGAGGTAATAGACGTTGACTGGATTGAGGGCGATCATTCCATCCAGATTTTCCTGCTCCAGGACCTCGTAGGCCCGTGCCTGATTGATCAGGGGTTTGCCGTCTACACTGGGAAAGCTTTCGGTCTTGACGACATCCACCTGGGCCGCCTGCGCTATCGATCCCTGGAGAGTAGGGCTCAACGCTGCGCTGATGGCACCTGCAGCCAGGCCTTTTAAAACGTCCCGTCGTTCAACCATGGTGTCCTCCCTGTGAGCTGAGTGTGTTTAGGTCAACCCATCAGCTGATGATGGAGGCGATTATGCGCCCTCCCAGATTTTGTGGCAACCGCTATCTGAGAAGATCTGGATTGCCTTTTACTCCCGAACGTTCTAGTATTTACAAAATTTCTTAGGACCGGGTTCGAACCAATGGAGGATCTATGAGGAACCATCAATCGATCATTAAAATTCTAGGTGCTTGGCCCATTTTGGCCTTGCTGATTCTTTT
>Ga0209987_10000873_pt1 | contig 16118 bp, 12 predicted proteins | sample N074metaG_FD_182134 | JGI IMG/M metagenome (GOLD analysis project Ga0209987, IMG submission 182134) | Deep subsurface microbial communities from Kermadec Trench to uncover new lineages of life (NeLLi) - N074 metaG (SPAdes) (version 2) | ecosystem: Environmental > Aquatic > Marine > Ocean trench... | reverse complement strand
CCCGGGCCTGGATATGTCGCCGTACCGGGTGACGCGGTTTTAAGGAAGTCTCAATGTTTGATGGCCCAAGTTCGGCGAATCACCTAACAGTGGCCGGTCACCAGGATTTTCATGGACCAGACCATCATGCCTAAGCCGGGCGGAGAGATTCGCGACGTACGCCTGACGGATGCGCTGGGCGAGCGCTATCTGAGTTACGCGCTGTCGACCATCATGGCGCGCTCGCTGCCGGACGTGCGCGACGGCCTCAAGCCGGTTCACCGGCGCCTGCTCTACGCCATGCGCGAGCTGCGCCTCGACCCCAATTCCGGGTTCAAGAAATCGGCGCGCGTGGTCGGCGACGTGATCGGCAAGTTTCATCCCCACGGCGACCAGTCGATCTACGATGCTCTGGTGCGCCTGGCCCAGGACTTCGCCCTGCGTTATCCCTTGATCGACGGCCAGGGCAACTTCGGCAACATCGACGGCGATAACGCGGCGGCCATGCGCTACACCGAGGCGCGCATGACGGCGGTCGCGACCGCGCTGTTGGAGGGTATCGACGAAGACGCGGTCGACTTCCGGCCGACCTACGACGGCGAGATCATGGAGCCGACGGTGCTGCCGGCCAATTTCCCAAACTTGCTGGCCAACGGCGCCCAGGGCATCGCGGTCGGCATGGCGAGCTCGGTCCCGCCTCACAACGTGGGCGAAATCTGCGACGCGCTGCTGCACCTGATCAAGACTCCCAAGGCGACCATCGCCAAGCTGGTCGAGCTGATGCCGGGGCCGGACTTTCCGACCGGCGGCGTGCTGGTGGAATCGCGCGAGAATATCGTCGAGGCCTACAAAACCGGGCGCGGGTCATTCCGCCTGCGCGCGCGCTGGGAGATCGAGAAATTCAAGGGCGGTGGTTACCAGGTGGTGGTCACCGAAATGCCGTTCCAGGTCCAGAAGTCGCGCCTGGTCGAGAAAATCGCCGAACTCATGCTGGCCCGCAAGCTGACCATGCTGGGCGATGTGCAGGACGAATCGACCGAAGACGTACGCCTTGTGCTCGAACCCAAGAGCCGCAACGTCGATCCCCAGGTGCTGATGGAATCCCTGTTCCGCCAGACCGACCTGGAGACCCGTATCGGGCTCAACATGAACGTGCTCGACGCCGGGCAAACACCGCGGGTGATGAACCTGCGCGAAGTGCTGCGCGCCTTTCTTGACTATCGCCATGAGGTGCTGCTGCGGCGCTCGCGGTTCCGGCTCGACAAGATCGCCAAACGTCTGGAGGTCCTCGACGGATACCTGGTCGTCTATCTGAACATCGACGAGGTGATCAGAATCATCCGCAGTCGGGAAGATCCCAAACCGGCGCTGTGCAAGCGCTTCAAGCTGAGCGAGGTCCAGGCCGAGGCGATCCTCAACATGCGCCTGCGTGCCCTGCGCAAGCTCGAAGAGGAGGGCATCCGCAAGGAGCACGACGCCTTGACCGCCGAGCGGGCCGAGCTCAAGAAACTGGTCAAGGACGCCGGCACGCCCCCGGAACAGGGCGGTCGGGTCTGGGCCGCGATCGCCGACCAGGTCCGGGGCATCAAGAAGGCCTTTGGACCGAAGACCGAGGCCGGCCGGCGCCGCACCGAATTGGGCGAAGCCCCGTCCGACGTGGTGGTGCCGCTGGAGGCCGTGGTCGAGCGCGAGCCGGTCACCATCCTGTGTTCGCAGAAGGGCTGGATTCGGGCGCTCAAGGGTCACGCCGAGGACACCTCGGACGCCAAATACAAGGAGGGCGACCGGGCGCGCTTCGTGCTGCGCGCCCAGACCACCGACAAGCTTTTGGTCTTCGCCACCAACGGCCGTTTCTACACCATTGGCGCCGACAAGCTGCCGGGCGGCCGTGGTTTCGGCGATCCGGTGCGCCTGATAGTCGACCTGCCCAACGACCAGGACATCGTGACCCTGCGGGTCCACCGCCCGGGGCAGAAGCTGGTCATCGCCGCCGCCGACGGGCGCGGCTTCGTGGTGCACGAGAACGAGGTCGTCGCCCAGACCAAGAACGGCAAGCAGGTGCTCAACCTCGCCAGCGGCGTCGAGGCCACCGCCTGCGCGCCGGCCGAGGGCGACATGGTGGCGGTCGTCGGCGAAAACCGGAAGCTGTTGTTCTTCCCGCTCGTCGATCTGCCGGAGATGACTCGCGGCCGTGGCACCATCTTGCAGCGGTATAAAGACGGCGGGCTGTCCGACGTCAGGACGTTCAAGCGCGACGATGGGTTGAGCTGGGTCATGGGCGGGGGTAAGACCCGCACCGAAACCAACTTGATGAACTGGCTCGGCAAGCGCGGCGCGGCCGGCCGCCTGCCGCCCAAGGGCTTTCCAAGGTCGGGCAAATTCACGTAGCCTGACCGGCTCGTAAAATCGCCTCCTCAGAGAGACCGTTCATGGGGGTTGAGAGTGGAGAAGCTACGCGATCGCCAGGGAGTATGCGGCGTATCCGATCTGAGCGCCTTTCTCGAGGGCGCCTGGCAGGTGAACCGGATTCTGGACGATCGGCGGACCCAGCAGCGCGGCCGGCTCGACGGCGTCGCCGTCTTTACCCCTTGCGGCGCGCGGTTGATCTACCGCGAGCGCGGCGTGCTGCGCATTGGCGCCTATCGGGGCCGGGCCGAGCGGGATTATCTGTATGCTTTTCCCACGCCGGGGCGCGCGGAAGTCGCCTTCGACGATGGTGCCCCGTTTCATGACCTGGACCTGACGGCTGGGATTTGGAACGCCGATCATCGCTGCCGCGAAGATCGCTATCAAGGCAGGTTTCGGGTCCTCGCACCGGACGCTTGGCAGGCGGTGTGGCGAATCGCCGGACCGCGCAAGGACCAGACCCTAACGACCCGCTACAGCCGTCATTCGGAAAGCCTAGAAATATAGCGAGATGTCCCTGTGCTCGGCCGTGCAGGAGGCCAAATCGAGGGCCATTTCGCGGGGCAGGCGCGATTGTTTGCGAATGCCGATCGTGTTCCGGATCGCCATTTCATAAACTTCCAAACCCGGCAGCAGTTGGACCTTGGCCCGTTTTCGCCAGGCGAGCTCCTCGCGGTAGATCTTCAGGGCCTGGTTCAATTTCTTGAGTGCCTTCTCGCGGTCCGGGTTCTTTTTGCGCAGGGCCCGGCGCGCGCTCGACAGGTTCGACTTGATCTTGCCGGTCCCCGCGACCGCGCCGACCGCCTTGGCAGCCGCCGCGAGACTTGCCACGCCTTCGGCCGGATCGCCACTAGTGACTTGTTGAGTCAGCGCCGTGAGCTCCGGGTCGAGGGCGGCAAGCCGGTCGAAACCAGCGATAATTTTGACGAGCTCGCCGATCGGTTCATAGGCTTGATCGACGTTCCTCCGATAGTCTTTGAGCGCTTTGTCCTCGGCTTTCTGCAAGACCCGGAATTCCTCGTGTTCGGTCTTCCAGCGCTCAGGTATTTCCGTCTGCAAGACCTCGCGCTCGGCATTGATGGTTTCGGTGCGCTCGCGTAAGGCCTGTTTCGTCGCTTGCTCTTTCGGGGTCTCTCCGAGCAGGCCGGCCAACCGCGCCATTTTCTTGGTTTCGGTCTCGATGCCGGTTATGCGTCGCTGGATCAGCCGGACCTCGTTGTGAAGCGGGCGGTAGGTGGCAGTCTGGTCTCCGACGATTGCCCTTGCCTGGCGAATGCTCTCAAGTAGTTCGAAGGTCCGTTCCGCCTTGTCGAGGGCGCTTTCGACGCCCTTCTCCATTTTCTTCGGAAGGACGCCGATATCCAGGGCACGGGCACGACCGATGGCGTCGCGAATTTCGGTTTCCCGATCGCGATATTGGGCGAAGACGTTTTTCTCGAGGCAATACTGCAGGCGTGGGTTGAGCGGCGGCGGTGCGGTATCGGCGGTCAGAGATATCCGGTTGGGCAGGTAATTGACCAGGCTCGGGGTCACGCCGACGATGGCCAGTGCGATGAGTTGCAGGCAGATGAAGGAGATCACGCCCTTGTACATCTCGACGGTCTTGACCGCGGCCGTGGCGACACCGCGCAGATAGAATAAGGCGAAACCGAAGGGCGGGGTCAGGAACGAGGTCTGGATGTTGAGGCCGATCATGACGCCCAGCCAGACCGCGGTAATATTGGCCGAGGGATCGGTCAACAGGATCGGCGCGACGATCGGCACCACCACGACGGCGATCTCGATGAAGTCGAGGAAGAATCCGAGGATGAAGATCACCAGCATCACGATGAAGAACTGGGCCCAGAATCCGCCGTGTAAACTGGTCAGGAATTCGCGCACCAGGTCCTCGCCGCCGAATGCGCGGAAGGCGGCGGTCAGCATCGCGGCGCCGAGCAGGATGATGAACACCAGCGATGTGGTCTTGGCGGTTTCGACCATGACTCCGCGCAGGGAATCATCGACCTGATAGACACGCCAACCACTCCAGATTACCGAGACGACGAAGCCGGCGACCGCGATACTGACCAGAACCAGTGCGATCACGTCTTGATCGGTGGTAATCCTCTTTACGTTGATGGGAGTGACGCTGAGGATCACGAGTATCGCGATGATCGAAATCGCGCTCAGCGCCGCCGGCACATAGGCGCGGCGGTGTCCCTGATAGAGCCGCGCGCCGGCCATGACCGTGGCCCCGACAGCGCCGATGGCGCCGGCCTGATTGACCGTCGCGATGCCTGTAATTATCGAGCCGAGCACGACCAAGATGAGTGTCAGCGGCGGTGCCAAGGTCACGATCACGCGCAGCGCGAATCGGATATCGTACTTGCCTTCGTAGGGGACCGCGGGTGCCAGCTTGGGCCGCAGCAAGGCGACCACCAGAATGAACAGCATATACGCGGCGACCAAAACCAAGCCCGGTATGAACGCACCCATGAACATGTCGCCGGCGCTGGTCGAGACCACGTCGAACTCGGAGGGCATCGAGAATTCGCCGGTCGCCTGCTTGTAAAGCACCTTGCGCGCACCGCTCGCCTGATCGACGGCGCTGGCCAACTGATCGGCGAGAATGATCAGCACGATCGAGGGCGGGATTATTTGGCCGAGGGTGCCCGAGGCCGCTATGGTCCCGGTCGCGAGCGCATTGGAATAGTTGTTGCGTCTCATGACCGGCAGCGAGATCAGGCCCATCGCTACCACGGTCGCGCCGACGATGCCGGTCGTGGCCGCCAGCAACGCGCCGACGAAAACGACCGAGATGCCCAGCCCGCCGGGGACCGGTCCGAACAATTGCGCCATGGCGACCAGAAGGTCCTCGGCGATTTTTGAGCGCTGCAACATGATGCCCATGAACACGAACAGCGGAATCGCGATTAAGGTGTCGCGTTCGACTTCCCAGTAGATTCCTCGGAAGTTGGTGACGCCGGCGGTTAGCCACTGGACCGGGCCACCCTGGGCGAAATAGGCGCTGGGGTCGCCGGCGAATACGTAACCGGCCAAGGCGGCGGTGCCGATCGATAGAATCGCGGAGCCGGGCAACGCAAAGGCGACCGGAAATCCAGAGCCCAAGGCCGTGGCCATCAGCACCATCAAAAGCGCGAGGAATACCAGCTCCATAACGGCCCTTCAGTACCCCTCGGTCATTGTGGGATCCTGGTTTCGAGCCGGCGTTTGCCTGGATCGCGCCGGTAGTCGGCGATACCTTCCAAGAAGTAGCCGGAAAACTGGATCGCCATCGATATGGCGTAGACGGCCAGAAAGCCCGCCATCAGATACTTGATATACATACCGAAACCCGACTGCGTCACCTCGAGGGTGAGCAGTGGGCCGGCGATGATGCTCGATGGCTTGTTCAGGCCGATGAGCAGGATCGCCCAGCAAATCGGCAGGCCGAGCACGACGGCCCCGACCGCATTGACCAGGCCCTTGGTCTTGTCGGTAAAGCCCGAATACAGCACGTCGACCCGGACATGGCCTTCCTCGATCAGGGTGTAGGCGCTGGCGAACAGGAACAGCCCGCCGTACCACATGCGCACCAGATCGGACATGAAGGCCTGCTCGTAGGAGAAAATGAAGCGGGAGATCACAATGTTTAACTCCGCCACCACTACGAGCAGGGCGAGCCAGGTAAAGCCGTAAGTTCGGACGAAGGCCGGCAGAATCACCGAGATCACGATCAGCGGCGCATGAACGTAGGGGCCACGAAACTGGTTGCGTCCGAGATCCAAGGCCAATTGGTCGCCGAACAGTGGCTTGAGAAAATCCTCGACCCGCAGAAAGGAAATACCGGCGTCCACGATCCCGACCAGGAACACCGTCCAGAACGCCGCCTTGACGATATAGGAGGCAATGGCGGTCATGGTGGCGTCGTCCTGGCGCAGGCTGCGTGACTTGGACCTGACGACGAAAGTAGCCGGACCGGCTATGCCCAGCAGGTAAAGCAGCATCTGGAGCCAGGCCAGCGCCGAAGCGTCCGGCCCAAGGGCCGTCGCCGTCCCCGGCCAGTCGAGCCAGAATGTCAGATAAGTGTTGAACAGAAAGGCGAACAGCGTGGCGACCACCGACCACGCGAAAAACCGAAAAAATAGAGTCCAAGCCGTGGGCAGGTAGAACTCACCCGCGTTTTCTGAAGCGGACATGACCATCGGCAGGCGGCCTTAAAAAACCATGGGACGGGGCCAGGCCCCGTCCCATGTGCGGCATGATTCCAGGCTCGGTTAGAGACCCAGAACGGCGTTGCGCTTCACGGAATAGCCGACATCCGCCAGCTTCATCCAACCGCCGACGTTGGAACGCGCGGCCAAGAAGCTTTGGTAGATGCGGTTTGCCAGGTCGCTGTGCGCCGCCGCTTCTTCCGAAACCGCCTGGGCCGCCTCGCCAAAGGCCTCGTAGATTTCGTCGCTGAACTCCCGCAGCTTAACGCCGTGCTCGTCGACCAGCTTCTTCAGGTAGATCGAGTTGTTGGCGTTGGTCTCGGACATCATGAGTTCCGATTCCTGGATCGCCACCGATTCGATCACAAACCGTTCGCTGTTTGTGAGGCCGCCCCACCAGGAAGCGTTCATGCCGAGGGCGACGAATCCGCCGGGCTCGTGCATGCCCGGGAAGTAGTAGTATTTTGCCGCCTCGTACAACTTCAGGAAGTAGTCGTTCCAGGGGCCGACCCATTCGGTCGCGTCGATCGCGCCGGACACCAGGTTCTCGTAAATCTGGCCGCCGGGCAGCGAAACCGGCGAACCGCCGACCTTGGCGATGACGTCGCCGCCGAGGCCCGGGATGCGCATCTTCAGGCCCTTGAGGTCGTCGACCGTCTCGATCTCCTTGTTGAACCAGCCACCCGGCTGGCAGCCGGTGTTGCCGCAAGGCAGGGCCTTGAGGCCGAAGCTACCGGACAACTCGTCCCAGAGTTGCTGGCCACCGAGGAAATGGATCCACGAGCCCATCTCGGTAAAGGTCAGGCCGAACGGCACCGAGGTGAAGAACGCGAAGCCTGGATGTTTGCCCTTCCAATAATATTCGGCGGAGATGTAGGCCTGGGCGTTGCCCGAGGCGACCTCGTCGAACACGTCGAAGGCGCCGACACGCTCGCCGGCCGCGAAGTAGCGGGTCGTGATATGGCCATCGGTGGCGTCGGTCACGCGCTGCGCGAAGCGCTGGGCGCTGGTGCCGAGCCCGGGGAAGTCGCGGCCCCAACTGGACACGATCACCATTTCCTTGCGTCCCTGCGCGATCGCCGGAGCGGCAAGGCTCGAGGCGGCGACGGCGCCGGCCGCGGTTGTCGCCGCGGCCGTGGTCAAAAACTCGCGGCGCTTCAAAATTTTCGACGCTGGTTGTTTGGGGGATTTGCCAGATTTCTTCATGGATTAAGTGCCTCCCTCTGATTTGCGGTTTACCGCATTGGAATCAAATCGAACCTCCATCCACGAGGTTTTCATGATCCGAGCATAGGGGGACGCCCACGACACTGCAACCAGGCCCACGTGGTCTAAAAACCAGACCAAATTACGATTCGATGATTTTCCAGCCGTTCATGCCGAGTGCTTCCAGCGGCCGAAACCGTGCCTTGTAGGACATCTTGGGTGCCTGCGCGATCCAGTAACCGAGGTAGACGTAGGGCAGCGCTTCCGTGCGCGCGGTCTCGATCAGCTGCAGCACCATGTGGTTGCCCAGGCTGCGTCCCTCGAGCTCGGGTTCGAAAAAGCTGTAGACCGCCGAAAGCCCGTCGTCGAGGCGGTCGAACAGACAGGCCGCGACAAGTTTACCGCCGGCGTCGCGATACTCGGCAATTCGAGTCTCGACCCGGGTGTGCCGGACCATGCCGTGATAGTCGAGCGCGGTCATATCGGCCATCTCGCCGTCGCCATGGCGCGCCTGGATGTAGCGACTGAACAGGTCGTACTGCTCGTCGGTAGGCTCGGCCGGGCGCTCGGCGGCGACCAGGTTACGGTTGGTCCGCGCAACCCGCTTGAGCGAGGCGCTGGCCTCGAAATCGGCCGCCCGCACCCGGACCGGGACGCAGGCCGCGCAGCCCGTGCAGGCCGGCCGGTAGGCGTATTGATGGCTGCGCCGGAATCCAGCGCGCGACAACAGGGTGTAACGTGCCGTGGCCTCGCCGTCGGTCGAGGCCTGTATCTCGGTAATCAATTTGCGCTCGCGCCGGCCGGGCAGATAGGGGCAGGGGCCTTCCGGCAGGACGTAATAAACCTGCTTGGGCAAGGCCGGCGCGCCACCCCATTGCCGCGGCGCCTTGGGTGCGGGACCGTCGTTCATGGGTCCACTATACCAAAGGTCCCGAACATTGGCCTATAGAGATCGTGCTCTAACTCAGAAACCCCTAGGATGTGGCCCCCTAGGATGTGGCCGCGCGCGGGCGGGTGCGGCGCACCACGATGGTACCGGCCAGGATGTCGTGGAGCGTGCGACTGCGGTCCGTGAACAGCGGCACCAGCAGTACCAGCCAAATGGTCACACTGATGCTGGCGTAGAACAACACGGTGGTCAGGAATGCCTGGGAATAATCGGGTGGCGTTCCGGTCCAGCTCCGCACCTCGAGATCGAAAACCCGCATGCCCGGGGTGGCGCCGCCGCGGCCGATAAAAACCGTGTGGTAGGCGACCGGGAGGAGGGCGAGCACGACCAGGCCGAGCGGCGTGAGCGCCCCGAAAGTCAAGATCCCGACCACGCCGAAGATCAGGGACAGGGCGAGCCAAAGCCCGAAAATCAGGACCAGATCCAGGATATACGCAGTGACCCGGCGCGACAGCACGCCGTCGTAAAGATCAGGTTCGGCGACGCGATCGGGCGGCGTCCGGTCCCAAGCGGCATGGTCCCGGGTCCGGTGTCCGAAGCTCAGGCCCGGCATTCGGCTGTTGTCTGGCACCCGATGGGGTCTCCCTATGGATTGGCCGATGTTATTGGATGTTATCGCCTTGGATCGATGCAATCTAAGATGACAAGACCCTAACCATATGAATTAGAGGGAAATTCACGGTTCTCATTAGGTCGATTTGCGCCCAGGACTCTACTAGAGATGGGGACGGCGGGGCCGCCGGGCAAGCGGCCGGCCCAGGGGCGGGCCCGGGGGCGAGACCGGGGCTGAGACCGGGGGCGGGGGGCGGATGACGTGGCGGCGGCGGGCCGCGGATGACGGTGGCGGCGGCGGGCCGCTAGTGGCTTGACGGCGGGCGGGTCATGGCCCAGGTGATAGGGCTCAGTCCTTGCGCCGCTTTTGCCGCGCCCGCCTAGCCGAAGGAATGCCCTCCGTGACCTCCGATCAAACCATGAAATCCGACCCCCCCATGCGCTTCGACACAACGGTGGTGCGCGCCGGGATCACGCCCGATCCGACGACCGGCGCCATCGTGCCGCCGATCTACCAGACCGCGACCTACGTGCTCGAGGAAGTCGGCAAGGACCGGGGCTTCGACTACACCCGCGCGTCCAATCCGACCCGCCAGGTGCTGGAGGACAATTTGGCCGCGATCGAGGGCGGCAAACACGGGATCTGCTATTCGAGCGGCATGTCGGCGGTCGACTCCTGCATGAAGCTGTTGTCCGCGGGCGATCACGTGGTCTGCTCGGACGACGTCTACGGCGGCACCTCGCGGCACTTCAACAAGGTGTTGGCGCGTTATGGCCTGGCCTTCACCTACGTCGATACCTCCCAGCCCGAGACCGTGCGCCAGGCGATCCGGCCGGAGACCAAGATGCTCTGGGTCGAGACCCCGACCAACCCGCTGCTCAAGATCACCGATATCGAGGCCATGGCTGCCATCGCCAAGGAACACGGGCTCACCCTCGGCGTCGACTCGACCTTCGCGACCCCGGTGTTCCTGCGCCCGCTCGAACTCGGCGCCGACATCGTCATGCATTCGACCACCAAGTACCTGAACGGTCACAACCAGATCATCGGCGGCGTGGTGATCACCAACCGCGACGATATCCGCGACGAGCTCAAGTTCATCCAGAAGACCATCGGCGCGGTGCCCAGCCCGTTCGACTGCTGGCTGACGCTCGCGGGTCTCAAGACCCTGCACCTGCGCATGGCGCGCCACGCCGAGAGCGCCCAGAAGGTCGCGGAATTCTTGGAGGCCCATCCGAAGGTCGCGCGCGTCGCCTATCCCGGCTTGGCCTCGCACCCCCAGCACGCCATCGCCAAGGCCCAGATGTCGGGCTTCAGCGGCATGATCTCGTTCGAGCTCACCGGCGGCCTCGAAGCCGGCCGCAAAGTGATGAACCAAGTCAAACTCTGCGGCCTGGCCGAGAGCCTGGGCGCGGTCGAAACCATGATTACCCACCCCGCGACCATGACCCACGCCGAAGTCCCGGCCGAAGACCGCATCGCCCGCGGCCTCACCGACGGCCTGGTAAGACTTTCCGTCGGCATCGAGGACGTGGCCGACATTATCGCCGATTTGGAGCAGGCGCTGGCGCAGGCGTGACGGGGATTTGAACAGGAGCGCGTGGAGCTGCGCGCGTCCCCAAGTCTGCCCGCGGCCCCAAGTCTGCCCGCATCCCCCGCGTCCCCCTGTCATTGCCGGGCTTGACCCGGCAATCCAGTGCCATGACAGCCACGCCGGGGCAGTTCGTCCGCGCGCGCCCAAAATCAAAGCGTTTCGATAGCCTCGTTAGGACACGACAGCCACAACCGCGCTGAGCGGATCGACCGGAGGACAATTCCAATGTTCATCGTGCTTCTCAAATTTTCAGACAACAAAGCTAACGCCGGCCAATTCATGGAAGGCCACAAGGAATGGATCAAACGCGGTTTCGATGACGGCGGGTTTTTGGTGGCCGGTAGTCTGAAACCCGACTTGGGCGGTGGGATCGTAGCCCACAACACGTCACTGTCGGACCTGCAAAGCAGAGTGAACACCGACCCGTTTGTGGCTGAAAAAGTGGTGACAGCCGAGTTCCTGGAAATCGCCCCCGCAAAAACCGATGCAAGGCTCAATTTCTTGCTCGATTGAGCGATTTTCCTACCGAAAGATTTCTGGAAGAAAATCGGAAAACCGAGGGCAGGCAATGAACGAGGGAATATTGGCCAATGAGTGCGAGCACGCAGATGAAAAAATAGGTGAGTGAAGAATAGTGAAACACGGGGTCAGGTCTTGAATTGTGAATTTGGCGTTCGACCACGACCGAGCGCCGACAAACCGGACCCTGAATTCACAATTCCATGTCAACTGTGGACGCTCCTCGATCAGGTTAAGAGAAATATTATGGCTACCGCATGGAAAGAATATCAGGAAGAGGCGGCTTCATTTTTTCGTTCACTCGGCCTTGATGTCTCAACAGATGTGACTGTAACAGGGGTGAGGACGAGGCACGATGTCGATGTGCTTGTTAAGTCCCACCACGTAGGATTCGAAATCACTTGGCTTGTAGAGTGCAAGCATTGGAAAACGCGCGTATCGAAGCTCCACGTTCTTGCTTTACGCGAAATCGTCGCCGAAGTCGGGGCTGATCGAGGAATCCTTTTGTGTGAAGTTGGGTTCCAAAGCGGGGCCATTGAAGCAGCAAATCTCACGAACGTTAAAGTCACCTCACTTGCTGAAATTAGCGGTTCCGCCAGAAACGACATATATTCGATGCGCTTGCGCGAGCTTTATGACCGAACCCAAGTGTGTAACGATCGTTACTGGGACATTCCAAAAAGCCATAGAATTGAGCATGGACTCCGCTCCGAAGTAGGCCAATTGGAATACTCGGGAGCTGGTGCGATTGATCTATGCAGAGAATTGTTGTCCCAAGCGTTCCGCGGTCTTTATCCGTTTAAGTGCGAATCACTACGAGCCTTAGTTCAGCCGGGATTTCCTGAGCAATTTGGTTCTCCTGAGGAAGTGGTTGCCGTTGCGGAACCTATGATTTTTGAGCTGGAGCAAAAACTAAGTGCTTATGAGGCAAGCCGCCGAGGCCACTAACAATCAGATGCACTCGGACAGCAAAATGCTCAGCTCATTCATCGCTCCGCCTATTGTTATCGGTGATGTGAAGCGTTAGACAGCGTGGCGTGCCATCCGAGTGCTGAGACTAGAGGGTATCGGGTTTGGTGAGTACGCTAGATATGCGGTAAGGGTGCCTCCAGGTTTGAAACCGCGCGTTCGACTTCCGCTCCTAGGTAATCTCGGACATTTCGAGCCCACCCGGGGAACGTCCGAAACAAGTTGCATAGCGGACGTTCATTGCCCTGTCGCCCGCAACACCCCTCACTTCATCCGCCGTCTCAAATAGTTCAGCAAATCTATCCGGGTAATGAGCCCCAGGAATTTGTCGCCGTCTAGGACGATGGGGACGTGGTCGGCGCGGAAGATGGGCAGCAGGCTTTCGATCGGCGCGTCCGCCTGGAGGGTCTCGATCTTGGAGATCATGGCGTCGGCGACCGGCGCCGCGAATCGTGCCTCGTCGTGCATCACTTCGAGCAGGATGTCGCTCTCGTCGATGATCCCGGCGACCCGGTCCTCGCCACTCATGACCGGCAGCTGGGAGATGTCGTAGAGCTTCATGCGGCCGTAGGCGATCAGCAGCGTGTCCGCGGGCGCAACGAACACCGTGGCGTGCTCGGCGTGGCGGCGCGAGATCAAATCGCGCAGGTCGCCGTGGCGTTCGCGCTCGATGAAACCCTGGTCGATCATCCAGTAGTCGTTGAACATCTTGGACAGGTACTTGTTGCCGCTGTCGCAGACGAAGGTGACGACCCGCTTGGGTGCGGTCTGCGCGCGGCAGTAGCGCAAGGCGGCGGCGATCAGGGTGCCGGAGGAGGAGCCGGCCAGAATGCCTTCCTTCTCGAGCAGCTCGCGGGCGATGTCGAAGGCCTCGCGATCGGAGACGACGTAGGCCTGTTTGGTGCGCGACAGATCGCAGATCGGCGGCATGAAGTCCTCGCCGATGCCCTCGACCAGCCAGGAGCCGACCTCCTTGGCGAGCTTGCCGGTGTTCACGTATTCGGCCAGCACCGAGCCCTCCGGATCGGCCAACACCATCTCCGCCTCGGGCGCGACGCGCGAAAAGTACCGCGACAGCCCGGTGATGGTGCCGCCCGAGCCGACGCCGCAGACCACCGCGTCCAGGTCGTGGTCCATCTGCTCCCAGATCTCCGGCCCGGTGGTGGTCTCGTGGGCCAGCGGATTGGCCGGGTTGGCGAACTGGTTGACGTAGAAGGCGCCGGTCTCCTTGGAGATGCGCTCGGCCATGTCCTGGTAGTATTCGGGGTCGCCCTTGCCGACGTCGGAGCGGGTCAGCAGCACCTCGGCGCCGAGCGCCTTGAGGTGGAAGATTTTCTCCTGGGCCATCTTGTCCGGCACCACGATGGTCAGGCGGTAGCCCTTCTGGGCCGCGACCAGGGCCAGGCCGAGCCCGGTGTTGCCCGCGGTCGCTTCGATCAGTGCGCCGCCGGGGGCGAGCGCGCCGTCGCGCTCGGCCGCCTCGATCATCGACTTGCCGATGCGGTCCTTGATCGAGCCGCCGGGATTCTGATTTTCGAGCTTGAGGAACAGCCGGCAGGGGCCGGTATCCATGCGCCGAACCTCGATGATCGGCGTGTTGCCGATACTGTCGAGCACATTGGGGAACACGGGAGCGGACATGGTAGGCACCTATCCTGTCTCGAATCGCGCGCGGGCCAGCCTAGAGTGACCGGCCCGGGGCCGTCCCGCAAGTTCTCGGGGCGCGTGGGGAGCCACCGAACATGAATCACGTCGCGCCGGGGGCCTGGCCTTCGTCGGAGCGCGCCGAGAGCACCCGGGTCGGGAAGCCGCCGGCTTCGAGGGCCGCGACGATCTCGCGCACGTGCTCGGCGTTGCGGGTTTCGATCACGGCGTCGACGTCGGCCTGCTTGGCGGGCACGTCGTGGAACAGGCGCTGGTGGTAGACTTCGATGATGTTGCCGCCGGTCGTGCCGATCAGCTGCGCCACTTGGGCCAGCACCCCGGGCCGGTCGACGATGCCGATCCGGAGGCGCACCATGCGCCCGTCGCGCACCAACCCGCGGGTCAGCACCCAGGACAGCAGCCGCACGTCGATGTTGCCGCCGCAGATGACCGCGCCGACCTTGCGTCCGGCGAAGCGTTCGGGCGCCTTCATCAGCGCCGCGACCCCGGCCGCGCCGGCGCCCTCGGCGACGATTTTCTGCTGCTCGGCCAGGGCGTGGACCGCGGCCTCGATCTCGCCTTCGTCGACCAGCAGGATGTCCGAAACCAACTCCTCGATGATCGCGCGGGTAAGCTCGCCCGGGTTCTTGACCGCGATGCCGTCGGCCAGCGTCTGGCCGCCCGCCACCTGCGCGCTCCTTGCCGGCGCCTGGCCGTGCACCGCCTGATACATGGAGGGGAACAGCTCGGCCTCGACCCCGATGATCTCGATCTCCGGATTGACCGACTTGGCCGCGATCGCGATGCCCGAGATGATCCCGCCGCCGCCGATCGGCACCACGATGGCCTCGAGGCCGGGCTGGTCCTCGAGCATTTCGAAACCGATGGTGCCTTGGCCGGCGACGATCATGGGGTCGTCGTAGGGATGGACGAAGGTGAGGTTCTCATCTTCCGCGATCTCCCGCGCGGCGATCGCGGAGGCGTCCAGGGTTTCGCCGGTCAGCACCACCCGCGCGCCCAGGTCCTTGGTGCGCTCGACCTTGGTGACCGGCGCGAACTCCGGCATCACGATGGTCGCCGGTATGCCCAGGCGCCGGGCGTGGTGGGCGACACCCTGGGCGTGGTTGCCCGCCGACATGGCGATGACGCCGGATTTCGCCTGCTCGGGGGTCAGGCTCTTCAGTTTGTTGAGCGCGCCGCGGTCCTTGAACGAGCCGGTGTACTGCTGGTTCTCGAGTTTGAGATAGAGCTCGCAGCCGAGAATCTCGCTCAGGCGCGGCGCCGCCACCAGTGGCGTGCGGATGACCGCGCCGGCGATCGTCCGGGCCGCGGCGCGGATGTCCTCGGCGGTGACCTTGGTCGCGGTCATGATCCTCTCTCCGTTATGGCGCCCTAGGGACCTTTGGTATTAGCCTCAGTCGGTTCCGCGCCGCTGTCCCCTTACCGTCCATTAAAACATAGATTCCGTCGCGCCAGCGTGTCGCCATATCGCCGTAGTGGCGCGAGAACGGATTTCCCGACTGGCCGGTGGCGATCATGAAGCGCGAGCGCTCGAGATCGGCCAGGTCGTAGACCGCCCGGTAGCCGGGCCCGTGGACGTCGGCGAACAGCGCTTCCGGTGGGCCGCCGAAGTTTGCACCGGCCTTGTTGAGGGTGTTGCTGCCGCCGTCGGTCTCGACCCCGTAGCCGAACAGGTCGTCGAAATAGGGCAACCGGCTCAGGACCGGATGGGGGAAGCGGGCCACATGGGCGGCGCCCCAGCGTAGTTGGTCCAGCGGCAGGCCGAAGCGCGCCTCCAGCAGGTCGAGCGCGTCTTCCAGGGCCCGGGCGGCCTGGCCGCCGCAGTCCTCGCGCGCCGCGGTGTTGGTGTCGTCGCACCAGATTTGGCCCTCGGTGAGGACACGTGCGAGCAGGTCCATCTTCGGACGCTGGAAGGCGCCGAAGACCGGACCCAGCTCGTCGGCGAAGACGATTCGGTTCAGCTCTCGGATCCAGGCGTAAAACACCAGCGGCGCCGCTTGCTCGCGGTCCATGCGCAGGTCCCAGGCGGCGAGCAGGGCGCGGGCCTCGCGGCCGCGCGTGCTGGCGGGCACGACCCTAAGCAAC
>Ga0209987_10000872_pt1 | contig 16119 bp, 11 predicted proteins | sample N074metaG_FD_182134 | JGI IMG/M metagenome (GOLD analysis project Ga0209987, IMG submission 182134) | Deep subsurface microbial communities from Kermadec Trench to uncover new lineages of life (NeLLi) - N074 metaG (SPAdes) (version 2) | ecosystem: Environmental > Aquatic > Marine > Ocean trench... | reverse complement strand
TTTGAAGTCTGAAACTGCGACCTCGACGTATACCGCTTTTAATATGTCTGCAAATTCCGCAAACGAAATCCCCTGCCGAAGCAGAATTCGGACCAAGGGTCGTAACACAACTCTGAAGGCTGAAAGTAGCCCCGCTTTGACCGAATTAGGCATTTATACATAACTGCTTTTGATGGGAATTTATTCCCTAGATACATCACAGTCAACATTAAGTTAACCTCATGAGTCCTTTATGTCAGATGGAAATCGACGGCCATTAGGCGATCAGCGAAGAATAAGCTTTTGAAGGCTGCAATCTGGAGGAAATTTGCGTTGTAATGAGACTCTAATTTGAAGAAAAATTGATCTGTTATTAAATTTAAAACAATGAGTTAAATGTCTTATCTAATGTTAAATATATGCAAGAGTCGATTTTCGAGGCGAAATCGTTGCGTCCAGCACTCAACGCACTAAACCAGGTGCCCAAGCCTTTTAAATTTATTCACAAACTGGAAATTAAACGAGGCTTGTGAACAATTTGCGCAGCCTGCTTTTAACTTGGGTTATGGTCGAGAAATAACACCTGTGAATTAGGTGTGGCTTGAGTGATGGCGGGAGTCGCCAATATGACTTTCATTTTGCGGACAAGTTGTTTGTCCAAACGACTAGTTTCGGTTCATTCTTTTGTGAACGCAGTATCCTGTTCATCTGTTTCAAAGTAATAGACGCCGACCCCCACTGTAGAAGATTCGGTGCCTGGTTCGTCATCGCTGTAAATGGTTTCGTAGGCCGAAAAAAGATCGCCTACGGATTCTACGAATTCGATAGCGCGATCCTGCGATATTCGCCGTACTCGAGCATTGTCCCCGTGCCGGATACGTGTCGAAAAAGCTGTACGCTCTACCCAAGTCTCGCTTCTGTCACGCGCAATGTTGTGATCAATGTTTAGAGCAAGTCCGTACATGGCTTGACTCAGAGCCCTTGCCATTTGTTCATCTAGGTCATAGGGCCGAAAGTATTTCATCTGCACGGTCAATCGACCACTATCGTTTTCTGCAATTGCTCCGACCCGCTTAAGCTCAGTCCTCATTGCGCCAGGGGGAATATCGCCACCGTACTTTTTGACCAGTCCGGCGAATGACGGTGTTGCTCCGTCAAATTCCAGTGTCAAAGGTCTTCCGGCCGAATCAAGATAATCCGAATCACTATGCCATCTGCTTAGAATCTCAGCCGGGGGTATCACCCTGGCCATATCAACTTGATTTCCAGCTGAAATCTTGTCTCGCAACCTTCTTACTTCCTTTCGAGTCAATCCAGTCATCACCGCGACGCGCGATATGTTCGTTGGGCGACCGCGGAGGCCATAGTCTGACGTTGCAACATCAACAAAAGCGCTTTTGCCGATTTCAGAGAATTCCCGGTATCCGATACCGGACTTCATCAGGAATCTTGCAACTGGCCGAAGTACTTTTAGCAGGGCCAAAAGCACGATGTTCTTTGAGTTTTCAGGCATAGTCGCAAAATATAAGAATGCCCTGTATTAACGTCAACGAATTACGCAAGATGGGAAAAATGGCCCAAGTGTTGCTTTATGAGAACGGCGAAAACGATTGTTATTTCTGGAAGTCTTGTTGAGTTTTAGGAATTGATTTCGTTGAAGAATTTGATCCCATTTTCCCAAACGCGAATAAATTATTGATCAGGCAGGATTTTTTGGAGTGCCTCTTCGTCAATTGTCTCTATTCCGAGCTTTTGCGCTTTTGTTAGTTTCGAACCAGCATTGTCGCCGTAGACCACGAAATTGGTTTTTTTGGACACACTGCCCGTAACTTTCCCGCCCGCCGCCTGAATTTTGTCTTTCGCTTCATCGCGGGTCATGTTGCTCATTGTTCCGGTCAGGACGAAGGTTTTGCCAGACAGAGGTCCGTCTGCCGTTTTTCGGCTGGGTTTGGTCTCTTTCCAGGTCAAACCGGAGTCGATCAAGCCCTTGACCACCTTCTGGTTGTGCTTTTCGGCAAAAAACGAGTGAATTCTGGAGGCAACGATCGGACCCACGTCCTGCACTGTCTGCAAGCTCTCCTCATCTGCTTTCATGATGCTCGTGAGATTGCCGTAGTGAGCCGCAAGTGAGCGGGCGGTCGCCTCCCCCACCTCGCGAATACCAAGGCCGTAGAGGAACCTGGCAAGCGTTGTGTCTTTACTTCGTGCTATTGCCGCAAGCAGATTCTCCGCCGATTTCTCACCCATCCGATCCATGCCGGCCAATTCGTCCCTTTCGAGGTGATAGAGGTCGGCAGCTGTCTGGATTCGGTCGATCGCGACCAGCTGCTCGATGAGCTTGCTGCCGAGACCGTCGACATCGAGTGCGCGTCGCGACACAAAGTGCTTCAGCGCCTCTGCTCGCTGTGCAGCGCATATAAAGCCGCCGGTACAGCGTGCTACAGCCTCGCCCTCTTCTCTTACCACTGCAGAGTGACAGACCGGGCATTTCGCCGGCGCCCTGACAATCCTGGTGCGCTTGGGGCGCCGATCGGGAACGGTCCGGACGATTTCCGGGATGACATCCCCGGCACGGCGGATAATGACCGTATCGCCAACGCGTACGTCCTTCCGATGCAGCTCATCCATGTTATGCAGCGTCGCGTTACTGACTGTGACCCCGCCGACGAATACCGGCTCCAGCCTGGCGACAGGAGTGATGGCGCCTGTTCTGCCCACCTGAAATTCGATCGCACGGACGATTGTGACCTCCTCCTCGGCCGGAAATTTGTGCGCAATAGCCCAGCGCGGAGCCCTGGAGACGAAACCCAGTTCCTGCTGGTAGTCGAGGCGGTCCACCTTGTAGACAACACCGTCGATGTCGTAACTCAGCGAATCCCGCCGCCGGCCGATACCTGCGTAATATTGCAGGCAGCCCTGGATTCCCGAGACGAGCTTGCGTTCCGGACAAACCTTGAAGCCCCACTCCTGTAGTCGATCCAGAATCTCGCTGTGGCAGCCCGGGAGTGCACCACCTTTAGTCACGCCCACTGAATAGATGTAAATATCCAGGGGCCGCTCGGCGGTCAGGCGCGGGTCCAGTTGCCGGAGGCTGCCCGCAGCTGCATTGCGTGGATTGACGAAGGTCTTTTCACCCTTCTTCAATGCCTGCTCGTTGTACGCCCTGAAGCCGTCGCGCGGCATGAATACTTCGCCGCGTACCTCGAGCGTTGTCGGGAATCCTTTGTTCAGGAGCTTCAGCGGCACGGCGTCGATGGTTCTGACATTGTGTGTGATGTCCTCACCCGTCGTTCCGTCGCCGCGGGTGGCGCCGCGCATCAGTTGCCCCTTTTCATACAACAGGCTGACTGCTGCACCGTCTAGTTTCGGTTCGGCGGCGTAATTGAGAGTCGTGTCAATCTCCAGTTCGAGCCGTTCTGTCACGCGGCGGTGAAAATCATTGAGTTCATCTTCAGAGAAAGCGTTATCCAGCGACAACATCGGCAGGATGTGTTGAACGGTACCGAACGCCTTGATGGGTTCGGCGCCCACGCGCTGTGTCGGCGAATCGGCGGTCACCAGCTCGGGATGTTTGTTTTCAAGATCCTGCAGTTCGCGAACCAGCCGGTCGTACTCTGCGTCCGGCACTTCCGGCTCATCGAGCACGTGATATCGATAGTTGTGATGCCTTATCTGGCTGCGAAGTGATTCGACTTTCTTTAGCGTCGCGGCTGAGGCGGTCATTGGCGGGACACGGGTGCCCTGGATCAGGCGACCAGCACGCTGTGCTGAAACTGAATGATTTCATCCCGCAGATAGCACTCCCGCTGAATACTCAGCGTACTCCCGGACTCGTCCAGCAGCTCGGCCTTGAGTGATTGTGTCAGCGCGCGGGCGGCGGCAATCATAAGATCATATGCCTGTGCGCCGTCAATCGGACCCGGCAGCACCATAAACAGGCTGATGCCGGGCAACTCCTGTTCCCTGATTGTCTGCAAATCGAAGGTGCCGGGCTCGATCAGACTGGCAGCGCTGAAAATCACTTTATCCTGGTCCGATCCCTCATAGCGATGGTAGATGCCGAATTTGCCGTGGCTCATTCCAATGCCGCGAAGATTCAATATCAATTCTTCGCCGTTTATTGTGCCCTGATTTTTGGCGACGATGCGTAGCGTTACGATCTTTTGCTCGGGATCGGCAATCTCGTCGTCTGTATCGGTGGCCGTCAGGCTGCCGACCGCTTCGTCATCGGAATGATCGTCGGCGTCCACGTCGCCGTCGAGGGGTGGTTCGACGCGATCGTGACCGACTTGTGGTGAAGGTGCTTCGTCAGTCCTCGTGCGCTGGTAGCGGCTATAAAAATAGACACCGGCTACGACCAACACTCCGAATAACAACAGCAACCAGCGCAGACCGTCCATAAGGCTTCTCTGATGATCTCAGGTCAGCTTGCCGCCATTTTCACGGCTTCGTCAAGATCCACGGCCACCACGCGAGATACGCCCGGCTCCTGCATCGTGACGCCCGTGAGTTGCCGCGCCATTTCCATCGTGACTTTGTTGTGCGTGATAAACACGAACTGAACCTTGTCGGCCATTTCTTTGACGATATTGCAAAAGCGCGCGATATTTGCGTCGTCCAGCGGTGCATCGACTTCGTCCAGCAAACAGAAGGGGGCAGGATTCAACTCGAATATGGCGAATACGAGCGCCACCGCAGCCAGGGCCTTTTCACCGCCGGACAGTAAATGGATGGTGCTGTTGCGCTTGCCCGGCGGTCTCGCCATCACGGTTACACCTGCCGTCAGAAAATCGTCGCCGGTCATTTCCAGGTATGCATGGCCACCGCCAAACAATTTCGGGAACAGTCGTTTGAAGCCGGTATCAACGTTGGCGAAAGTCTCACGGAACCGGGTACGAGTCTCGCGATCGATTTTCCGAATGGCGCCATCGAGTGTTGCCAGCGCATCGTGCAGGTCCGTGAGTTGCGAATCGAGATATTCCTTACGCTCCGACTGTTCCTTAAATTCGTCGATGGCAGCAAGGTTGATGGGTCCAAGCCGATCAATACGCCGGCGAATCTTCTCGAGTTTCTCGTTCCAGGATTCGGGGTCCGCATCTTCGTCCAGGCCTTCAAGCAGTTCGCCCAGTTCAAATCCGGTTTTGTCCAACTGATCCGAAATACCTTCGCGTCGGACGCGAATTTCCTGCTCGGCCATGCGGGCCACATTGACCAACCCTTGAGACTCTTCGACTGACTGCACCCCGAACATGCGGTTCTGTTCGAGATCGCGAAACAGTTTTTCGACTTCCTCGACACGTCTTCTGGCATCGCCAAGCGACGACTCGATAGTCACCCGAACCTCAAGCGTTTTTTCCAGTTCTTTCTTGTTGGCCTCAAGCGGCGCTTCGCTTTGCTGCAATTGCTGGCGAATTTCCTGCTCGCGATCGCCGAACTGCTTTAGCTGGGATTCCATGCGTGCCAGGCTTTGTGCCGCAGATTCCTTGCTGGAGCGGCGCGTTTCAAATTGGATGGCGAGATCATGCGCCTGCATGCGATCTTGATCGGCCTGCGTACGCACCCGCTGCAATTCGGCCTTCAGGTCCTCACGTTGCTGCTCCAGCGCCGTCCGCTGCTGTTCGAGGTCCGCCAGCCGTTCAGTAGCACGCGTGAATTCGGAGCGCGAGCCGCGAATCTGCTCTTCGGCGGCAAGATGCTCGTTCTCGATGTCACTTGCTTCCTCGGTGATAGCGGCCTGCCGGGCTTTGGCCTGCTCCATCTGGAATGCCACTGCATCGAGCTGCGCCTTGAGCTCCGAATACTCGCCGAGCAACGCTGATGCCTTGCTTTGTAGTTCGTCGCGCGACTTCTCAAGTTGCGTTAGCCGGTAACGTCCATCCCTGACCAGCTTTTCTGCACTATCACTTCTGACCTGCAGTTCGCGGATCTCTGCTTTGAGCCGACGCATGTCGTGCTCGCGCCCAAGTACGCCGGCTGTTGCATCCTTGTCGCGGCAAACGCGCAACCAGTTCCTGCTTAGCCACAGCCCGTCTTTGGTGATTACAGAACCAACCGCATCGTCTTGGCCAAACTGCTCCCTGATTGCTAACGCTTGGTCCAGCGACTGGGCAACGCGCACCGTATGCAAAACCTCCAGTACCGCGGCCGGCGCCCCGGAAACTCTGGACGCAAGCGTCGACTCGCTGTCAGCGCCCTGCTCGGCGTTGGAGGTTTCAACGAGCAGCGTCATATTGCCGACACGCAACTTGGCGAGACTCGCTGCAGCAGCGTTTGCGTCACTGACGCAAACTGCCTGCAGGTAATCTCCCAGGACAGTTTCGACCGCAGTCTCCCAACCGCTTTCTACGTCGAGCAATTGCGCGATGCGTTTAGCATCTTTGAAGCCGGTCGATTCGAGCCAGCTCTGAATTGCCTCATCACCTGCACCCAACGCCGCCTGTTGAATGGCCGCGAGTGACGCATATTTGGTCTGCGCTGCCTGCAATGTCGTCCGCCGCTCATCAACCAGCTTGTTGAGTTTTGTATCCTGTTCCCTAAGTTTGAGAATCTGCTCGCCAATATCCGTGATGGCGTGATCGAACTCTTCACGTGCCTGACGGTTGCGTTGCTCTCCAGCCGAAAGCTGTTCAAACTTATTTTTGAAGTCCTGTGGCTTCGCAGTCAGTTGTGACTGATCGAGCTTCTTTTGTCGTTCTGCCAGGCTGCCGATACGCGACTGGATCTGCTCTGCCCTGGACTCTTCAACATTGCGTGTTTGCAATGCCGCGTTCCACGCGACTGTCGAATCGTCCCATTTTTGCTGCCAATCGACGAGCGCCTGTTCCGCCTGCCGAAGCGATTCAAGTGAACGATTCTCACTCTGTTTCGCTTGCTCAAGTCCGGGCACCAACTCACTCAGATGCATTTCGAGCTGTGCGATTTGGCTCTGATCGGAATTGATGTGTTTGGCAATTTCCGTAGCACCCTGGGACGCTTGTGCCAGGTCTTTTTGCTGACGTTCCCGCAGTTCGTGTGCGTGCTCGATTGTTTGTTCGATCCGGGCGATCTCGGAACCGGACTTGTAATATTGTCCCTGTATGTCGTTGAGTTCATCGGAGCGCTCGCTCTGGCGGACCCGTACCTCCTCGATGTACGCTTCGATCTTGCGCTGTTCCGCATTGAGGGCTTCCAGCGCCGTTTCTTTCTCCCGCAAATTGCTACCGGTTTGATTCGCGCTCTCATCGAATTCACGCAGCTTGAGTGCTAGCAGCTCTGCCGCGGTCTTCCGTTCCTTATCTTTCGCACTCTTGTAGCGTCCTGCAGTTTTTGCCTGCCGATCGAGGTGCTTGATTTGTTTTTCAACTTCTTCAAGAACATCGTGCAGCCGATCGAGGTTGTCTTTCGTGCGCCGGATTCGATTGGAGGTCTCGCGGCGACGTTCCTTGTATTTTGAAATGCCCGCCGCTTCCTCAAGAAACGTGCGCATTTCCTCCGGCTTTGCCTCGACCATCCGGGAAATCATCCCTTGTTCAATAATCGAATAACTTCGCGGTCCCAAGCCCGTGCCAAGGAAAATGCCTGTAATGTCTTTGCGGCGACACCGCGTCCCGTTCAGGTAGTAGGTCGAGATGCCGTCCCTGGATACCTCGCGCCGTATCGCTATCTCGGCGTACTTCGCGTACTGGCCTTCCAGGGTCGTCTCGGAATTGTCGAACATGAGTTCGACCGAGGCGGTACCAATCGGCTGCCTGGAACTTGATCCGTTAAAAATGACGTCTGTGATGGAATCACCACGCAGGCGGCTGGCTGAGCTCTCGCCCATCACCCAGCGGACAGCATCAATGACGTTTGACTTGCCACATCCATTCGGCCCGACAACGCCAACCAGGTTGCTGGGGAAAGAAATGGTGGTGGGGTCTACGAAAGATTTGAAGCCGGCAAGCTTGATCTTGCTAAGTCGCATCTGCAGGTGTTACGCCCATGCCCGTGAATTCGGGGTAGTGTAATGTAAATCGTGGCATAAAACGATGCTCGCGAGCGAATGTCGAACGGCGCTGAGAGCCGCTGAAAACGGCGCTTCGAGGGTCATCCGGGCACCGCTGAAACGGCGCTGCAGGCCGGCCCTGTCAGGCCGAAAGTCCCATCCAAAAAAACCTCGAAATTCATGCTTCCATGTACCGGCAAGCAATGTATAATTGCGCGTTTTTCTCGGATGGCAGGAGTTTAAGATGCCCGCAAAGAAGACCGCGAGCAAGAAGCGCAAGCCCGCCAAAGCCTCCCGAAAGAAGGCCGCGAAAAGCAGGCCATCGACTAGAAAGAAGACTGCAGGAAACAAACGTAAAGTGACGAAAAAGACTATGTCGGCGAAAAAAGCGTCGAGGAAGAAAGCTGTTGCTCGCAAAAAACCGGCGGGGAAAAAGTCCGCCAGCAAGAAGAAAGTAGCAAAAAGAAAGGCGGTAGCCAGAAAATCCGCTGCCAAACGGCGTGCGAGCAAAAAGCGCGCAGCCAAAAGGCCGGCACCGAAAAAGCCCGCCAGAAAGAAGAAGGATGCGAAGAAGAAGGCTGCTAAAATGGCGCCTGGCCGCAAGAAAATTGCCGCGAGAAAGCCGCTGAGCCGCAACAAAACGGCTGCCCAAGAGCCTGCCAGGCGCAAGCTGCTGATAAGACCGACGAGAAGCCGCAGTGACATGCTGTCCGGCCCGATCCATGGCATCGAACCCTATGCCACCAGGCGCGGCGAAGAATATATGAGCTCAGAACAGCTCGAGCATTTCGAAGCAATTCTCTCGTCTTGGAAGAACGAACTCATGAAGGAGGTCGATCGCACCGTCCACCATATGCAGGACGAGGCCGCCAATTTCCCGGATCCCAATGACCGCGCGACCCAGGAATCGGAATTCGGCCTTGAATTGCGAACACGTGATCGTGAGCGAAAACTCCTGCGCAAGATCAGTTCGGCGCTGATCCGCGTCGAGGAAGGCAGTTACGGCTTTTGTGACGAAACTGGCGAGGAGATCGGCCTGAAGCGCCTGGAAGCGCGGCCTGTGGCGACTTTGTGTGTCGAAGCCCAGGAACGCCGTGAAATGTCTGAGCGCCAGTTCCGCGATCGGGATGATCGATACCGGTAACTGTTCAGGGTTCTGCGCGGTGGGATGATGATGTCCGAACCCGCACCCTATGTTGGCCGCTTCGCCCCCTCACCTACGGGCCCCCTGCACTTCGGCTCACTGTTGGCCGCCGTCGCCAGCTATCTGCAGGCGCGCGTCAACCAGGGCAAATGGATGCTGCGGGTGGAGGATATCGACCCACCGCGTGAGCAGCCCGGGGCCGACCAACGCATTATCGATGCCCTTGAAGCCTACGGCTTTGAATGGGACGGTCCTGTCAGTTATCAAAGCCAATTCGCAGCACGCCACGAAACACTGGTGCAGCGCCTGTTGGATGCCGGACATGCCTACCATTGCTCCTGCTCACGCCGCGACCTTGCCGGCGCCCGGCGTGGCCCATTGGGGACAATCTACCCGGGAACCTGCCGCAGCGGCAGCCGCGCCGAGGAAGGAGCGATTCGCGTGCGCACGGACAACGAGCTGATCCATTTCGTCGATTCACTGCAAGGCGAACAGAGCCAACGGCTCGAGTCCGAGTCCGGGGACTTCGTGATCAAACGTCGCGACGGCCTTATCGCCTACCAGTTGGCAGTCGTTGCCGATGACCATGAGCAGGGAATCACGGAGGTCGTGCGAGGAATCGACTTGCTGGATTCCACGCCACGCCACATTCACCTGCAACGGTTGCTGGGGTTGACGACCCCGGACTATCTGCATATTCCGGTCGCGGAAAACGCCGACGGCCAAAAGCTGAGCAAGCTGACAGGGGCCACGGAAATCGAGCGGCACGACGTCCGGCCAGTACTCGTTAGCGCGCTGGGTGCGCTGGGACAGCGTCCGGACCGGGATTTGGCGGCGTCCAGCCTTGAATCGATCTGGGAATGGGCGTCGGACAACTGGCGGCTGGGCGCCATGGCCGGGCAGAAAAGTATTCCAGCCGATCAATACACTATGGTTGAACCCAAAAATCGGCTATCTTAGTCGCCTTGCCGGCCTCCGCGCCGTATCTATACTGTCCGCAAAGTCAATGAGCCGTGTGAACAGGCTATTAATTTAGCTTTAAAAAATTATGTACTTACGCGGTTATCTGCTGCGGCCTGGGGTGACACCAGAGTGTTGATGAATTCTGCGCGCATTATCAAGAAGTACCCTAATCGCCGCCTTTACGATACCGACGAGAGCCGCTATATCACGCTGGCCGACATCAAGGACCTCGTCAAATGCAAGACGGATTTCGTCGTCATCGACAAGCAGAGCGGCGACGACATTACGCGCTCAATCCTGCTGCAGGTCATCAGCGAACAGGAACAACAGGGTGAGGCAATAATGAGCCAGGACTTCCTGTCTCAGGTGATTCGATCCTACGGTAAGTCCGTACCGGGGTTCCTCGCCAAGTACTTAGAGCAGAGCATGAAACTCATCCTGATGCAGCAGCAGAACCTCCGCGGCCAGGTGAAACGGGTGGTTGGCGTCGACCCGTTCATCGCCGTCGCTGATACGGCACAGAAGAATTTCAACCGCTGGAAATCATTGCAGGATGAAGTATTCCGTCGATTTTCCGGCTTAACGCGCGACGAAGATGCGCAAGGCATTCGACTGTCCAGCGATCATAAGAAAGCGAGTTAAACAAAAACCGTTGACCGGTCGCTCATTTTTTTTGCAGCAATACTGGCACTCAAACACTTGACATCCGGGTAGAGTTTATCCTACTTTGAACGTTGCAGCAGGGACACGCTCCCCCGCCCCCTGCTGCGAATGCCTGAAGGAGTGTTTACTCCACGGCCGGCCCCCCGTGCAAACGGGGGGCCTTTTTTATACGAGTAGCAAGAAACAACCGCCAGGACCGGAGGCAACCGTCAGTGACTGAGGATTCGCCGGAAAACCGCATATTCAAGAGCCCGTTCAAGCCGGCCTGGTGGCTCAGCAATCGTCACGCCCAGACGATGTATCCATCGCTGCCGTGGTCCGGCACCCCCAAGGTCGAACTGGAAAGCGAGCTGTTGGAATTGCCGGACGGCGATACGACGGTGGTCGATTGGGTCGTCGGACGCCCGGCAGCCGATACCAGGGCACCCCTGCTCATTATCTTGCATGGCCTGGAGGGCTCTGCGAATTCCGCTTATGCGCGCTCCCTGCTGCACGCTGCCAACCGTATGGGTTGGCGGGCGGCCGTCCTGCATTTCCGGGATTGTGGCGACTACCGTAACCGGCTGCCACGTCGCTACCACGCCGGTGAAACCAATGACATTCGTTATTTCGTCGAAAGTCTGCGGACCGCAGGCCACGAGGGACCTATGATGGCAGCCGGCTTTTCGCTCGGCGGCAGTGTCCTGCTCAAGTATCTCGGCGAAAACGGCGTCTCCACACCACTGCATGCGGCGGTGGCAATCAGCGTGCCACTAAATTTGCACGATTCTGCTATCGCATTATCTAGTGGTTTTTCAAATATTTATCAATATAACCTATTAAAACGCATGAAGAAGGCGATCCGCCGAAAGTTCGATCGGCATACGGCAGCGTTCGACTGGCAGCGAGCGATGAACGCCAGATCGTTCTCGGAGTTCGACGATGCGGTGACGGCGCCGCTGCACGGCTTTTCCGGCAAGGATGAGTACTACGACCGCTGCAGTTCAATCAGCTTCCTGGCCGATATCAGGCGCCCTACTCTTATTATTAATGCGCTGGATGATCCGTTTATGACGCCCGCCGCCATGCCAGGTGAGGAACGGCTTTCAGACGATGTGCGGATTGAAGTCAGCGTCGCTGGTGGCCACGTCGGATTTGTAAGTGGTGGTCTGCCCTGGCGCCCCGAATATTATTTGCCCTCCCGAATTACCGGCTTCCTGGATGCCTGCATCAGCGAATCAGCAGAGGATGGCCGCCCCCTGCCTGGCATGTAAGCTCAATTTGGCCACACAAGGATTTTCGCCTTGAACAAGAATTATCGAATTGGAACCGCCACTGGTCTGCTCGCAGCACTCGCGCTGGCGACAGCGCTGGCACAATCGCCGGCACTGGACCCCGTCCTGATCGCACCACATATATATGAGTCGGTGTTGAACAATGAGCGCGTTCGGGTCCTCAAGGTTACCGATAGAAACGGTGAGACAGCACCGCTGCATGCGCATCCGGACCGGGTTGTTGTTTTCCTGAGTCCCTGCGCCTGGTTGGAGACGGCCCCCGACGGTCAAACCACGATGCAGTCATTCAGGCTTGGGGATGTCTTATGGGCCAAGCGCATCACGCATGGCGGTAAAACCAGCCGGGTCGTGCAGGAATGCAGTCTGCTCGAGATCGAATTGAAATAGCGCGGCGCCAAAATCGCTATTAATTGAAACCTTTTCACCCTGCGAAATACTAATGCTCCGCGTGGCTTGAATGCCGCGCGGTTTGCAATTAAGGTCCGCGCTCCGCTGGACAGTAGGAAGGAAGAATCAACATGACAAGTGTCTCCAGACGACAGGTATTGCTTGGCGGCGGCGCCCTGCTGGGTGCGGGGCTGGTTCCGGGCGTAAACCTGATAAGTAGTGCCTTGGGCGACGAGATTCTGCGGCCAGACTACATGATCCGCGCCGGTACGAACGAGAATCCCTGGGGTCCATCACGAGTCGCAATCCAGGCCATCAACCGCTCCCTGCACCGGTCCAGTACATACGGTGTAAATAGCAAAAAACTGATCGGGTTGGTCGCTGGCATCAATGATGTGTTGCCGGATCACGTCGCTGTCGGCACCGGTTCGGGCGAGATTTTAAAGACCGCCGCGTTGATTGCCACGCTGGACCGGGGCTCGATCGTTTGCGCCGATCCGACTTATCATGACCTCGTCCGCTACGCTGAACGGACAGGCGCCGAGATTATTCGCGTGCCGGTGGACGAAAGATTCGGAACCGATCTCAATGCAATGCGCAAGGCCATCAGGAAGGACACCAAGTGCGTGTACCTGGTCAATCCCAACAATCCGATCCCGTCGATCATCGAGAAAAATGCCTTGCGCGAGTTCGTGCTGGAGATTTCACAGAACCGCATGGTTTTCGTCGATGAAGCCTACTTCGAGTTCGTCGAAGATCCCGACTACGCGACGATGATGGACCTGGTCCGGGATGGACATCAAAACATCATCGTTGCCAGAACTGCATCGAAAATTCACGGCCTCGCCGGATTACGTATTGGTTTTGGCTTTGCGCACCCTGATCTGATCGCCGAGATCAACCACCGCAAGACCGGCAACATCAATGTGCTTGGTCTCGAAGCCGCGTACGCCAGTTACCAGGATGAAGATTTTCAGAAATTTACGCTTCGAAAGAACAAGGAATCGCTGGCAATCGTCGAGGGCATGCACGAGGAACTCGGTCACCGCTACGTGAAATCGAAAGCTAACTTCACGTTCTTTGAAACCGGACGTGACGTCCGCGAAGTCAATGCTGCATTCAGAAAGGAAGGCATCATGGTCGGACGACCGTTCCCGCCGATGCTGGACTGGCTGCGCGTCAGCATGGCGAAGCCGGAGGAGATGCGCTACTTCGTGCAGACCTACAAGAGGTTGTACGGATAAAACAGGAATGACCCGGCACAAGGCCGGGCCAGTCTTTCGCGTTTCCGTGTGCCTACATCAGCTCGACCGTTACTTCTTCTATCGTTCCGGTGAACGCGTTGTCGCCCTCGGCATAGTCTTCTGTCACAGGCGTGGCTCCGTCCGTGCCTACATCGGCAGTCTCATCAGCAGAAAATAGGAACGGCGTGGTATTGCCGATATAACCTTCCACCACCTGTTCCCCATTCACGTAGATCGTGCCCGTACCGCCCGCACCAGGTTTGTCTCCGCCGTCGTAGGCGAACTCGTAGCGGATCGTCGCCTTACCGGGAGCCACCGGCTCAGGTGCCGTGATCGTGTAACGCTCCTTGCCGACCCAGTTGTGCACGTAGGAGACTTTGCCGTCCTTCATGTAAAGACTCCAGCCGGCAAAGCGCCCTCCCTGGGCCAAAATTACCCCTTCCGCACCGCCTTGCGGAATCTCGACCTCGGCGGTGATCGTATGAGAACGATTCTTGACATTGATGAAAGCGTTCTCCGTCATGTGGGTCATGCCCGGATATACCGTGAGTGATGTACGGTCGCCCATGAGGTCCGGCCTGCCGGCAATTGAGGCGTTGAATCGTTCGAAGGTGCGATCGTCCAGCGGCAAAACGTCGTACTTGATCGCTTCCACAAGGAAGAGGTCTTGCAATTCTGCCAGCTTAGCTGGGTTCGACGCGGCCAGGTCGTTTGCCTGGCTAAAGTCTTCGGCAACGTGGTACAGCTCCCACGTATCCTGGTCGAGCGGTCCATCCGCTGCATTCGCCCACGGCGTCCGGTGTTTAGTGGCAGCCACCCAACCGTCATCGTAAATTGCGCGATTACCAAACATTTCGAAATACTGCGTTGTGTGTTGATCGGCGGCGTCCGCGTCGTCGAATGCATAGAGCAGGCTCACTCCTTCGAAGGGCTTCTGAGCCGTACCATGCACCATATTCGGAAATGGCAGGCCGGCGGCCTCCATCAAGGTCGGTGCAATGTCAGTCACGTGATGCCACTGCGAGCGAATTTCGCCCTTCGCCTGTATACCGTCGGGCCAATGTACGACCATTGGGTTACGGGTGCCGCCGTAATGCGAGGCAACCTGCTTGGTCCACTGGAATGGCGTGTTCGTGGCCACGGCCCAGCCGGCATGAAAATGGGGGTAGGACAAAGGACCGCCCCATTCATCCAGGTGCTGTAGCTGATCCTCGACCGGATCCGGCAGAGCGTTAAGCACAATGGTTTCGTTGAAGGTCCCAGCGAGCCCGCCTTCGGCGCTGGAACCGTTGTCACCGAATATGTAGATGAACAATGTGTTGTCCAACTCGCCCATCGCCTCGATGGCATCGACAAGCCGGCCGACCTCATAGTCGGTGTGTTCTGCAAACGCCGCAAAAATTTCCATCTGACGGGCATAAAGACGCTTCTCATCGGCGGACAGCGTATCCCAGTCGACGATGTCGGCCGGCTTGGACGCCAACTTGGTGCCCGGCGGTACGACGCCCAGCTCGATCTGACGTGCCAGCGTTTGTTCCCTGTACACATCCCAGCCATCATCAAACTGGCCCTTGTACCTGTCCACCCAATCTGCCGGCACATGGTGTGGTGCATGAGTGGCTCCGGTAGCGAAGTAGATAAAGAATGGCTTATCCGGCGTGAGCGACTGCTGGGAACGAGCCCAGGTAATCGCCTGATCGGTCATGTCGGTGGTGAAGTGGTAGTCGGGATCGTCGGGCAAATGGACCGGTGCCGTGCCATCGTGAAGGACCGGCGAAAACTGATTGGTTTCACCGCCGATGAAGCCGTAGAATTTTTCGAAGCCTGATCCGGTCGGCCAACGGTCAAACGGACCGGATACGCTGACCTCCCACGGCGCCGTTTCGTGATACTTGCCGAAGGCCGCCGTATTGTAGCCATTCAACCGTAACATCTCGGTGACCGTCGCAACGCTAAGTGGACGCTGGCCCCGGTTTCCTTGAAATCCTGTTGCGACTTCCATGACCGAACCCGCGTTGGCCGAATGATGATTGCGCCCGGTCAGGATTGCCATGCGGGTGGGCGAGCATAGCGCCGTGGTATGAAACTGGTTAAAGCGCAAGCCGTCTGCCGCGAGCCGGTCCAATGTCGGTGTCTGAATGGCGCCGCCGAATCCGTCCGAGGCCCCGAAACCGATATCGTCGATTAGTACGATGACCACATTGGGCGCACCTTCAGGAGCTTTTACCGAAAACGGCGGCGGTGCCGTCGCGTTTCGCGCGTCCAGCTCGGTGATCTTCGGGAACACGGGGTCAGGAATCGGCAAGACCGTGCGGTCCATTGTTCCCGGGGCACTCGTAACGTTGCGTACGGCTTCCTGTGGAGGTGTCACACCATCAGAGCAGCCGACTAATAGCAGTAGCAAACTCAAGCAGAAAGATACGACGCAGTGTTTCTTGTTCATTATTGGTCTCCCGAGCCGCAGACGATTATTCGCGATTGGTTTTTTTTGCAGCGATCAAA
>Ga0209987_10000870_pt1 | contig 16142 bp, 21 predicted proteins | sample N074metaG_FD_182134 | JGI IMG/M metagenome (GOLD analysis project Ga0209987, IMG submission 182134) | Deep subsurface microbial communities from Kermadec Trench to uncover new lineages of life (NeLLi) - N074 metaG (SPAdes) (version 2) | ecosystem: Environmental > Aquatic > Marine > Ocean trench... | reverse complement strand
GAATTCGACGAACGCATGCGCGAGTAATTCGTCAAGCCGATCATGTGACGCCCTGACCTGTGGCGATAGTAACTCGTGCTCAAGTGACAGTAAAATCTCTTTGATATCAATTACCTGGCTCGCGGAGGGCTTCATTCCAGTCTACCAAAAAAGGTCATTCTCGCTGATTCGGACAGCGCGATGCCGGGCTCGGAGTTATAGGCGAGTACAACCAGCATCCTGGTGGTGTCGCCCTGCACCGGCGTGACGCGGTGGATGGCATCGCGACCCCGGAACAGTACCAATGTGCCGGCGTCCATACTCAACGTATCCGGCATGCATTTGTCGTCGAGTACGTTTCCTACTTTTTCAAAATTCATCTCGCCGCGCTCGGAATCGCGTATCCCGCGAATGAATTCGAACTCGCCACCTTGCTCCGGTCGCTGGATCAACAACGTGATTGCGATTGAAGAATTATCGAAATGCCAGCCGAGTTCCTGCCCCGCGGCGGCATAATGAACGTTGATCGAGGATAAGGAATCGGCGTACTCGTACAAGGCCGCCTCATCAAGGACTGCACACAGATATTTTCTGAATGCCGGCGCGTCATATAGGAATCGTAGATTTGAATCCGGCGCGACCTGGTCATCAGTAATGCAGCCCTTCGAGGACGTGACTTCGCGGTTGCGAGGATGATCGGCAGCGAATTCAGGCACGGGAGGCGTCAGGTAGACATTGTGCTCCTGCACGCAATAGTAGGCGAGATGTTGTTTCTCGTTGCCTTCAGCACGAACCGAATCCAGCGCCTCAGCGGTCAGGAACCCTGGCAGAACAAGCAAACCATCGTTCTCCAGCGACGCACGGCATGACGCTCGAAACTGATCGTCATCAAGGGGATACTGCTCGAGGCATACCACCCTGCCAAGTTCTTTGTCCACGCTGGCAATCCGTTAATCGTCGTTGAGCGTCAGTCTAGCGCAGGAACCGCGCGTTGTTCGCCGATATCTTCATTCCAGAGCGCATCATTTTCCCGAATGAAGTCCAGCATCAGTTGATAACATACCTGGCTATCCGCGATCTCGAGCTCCACACCGCGCGATCGCAGGTACTCCTCCGGGCCCTTGAAGGTACGATTCTCGCCAACCACGACTTTTGGAATCTTGTATAGCAGGATCGCCCCGCTGCACATGTCGCAGGGCGACAAGGTCGAATACAGCACCGCTTGCTGGTAATCGGCCGCACTCAGTCGACCGGCATTTTCGAGGCAATCCATCTCGGCGTGCAAAATCGAACTACCGCGCTGCACCCGGCGATTGTGCCCACGCGCCGCGATCTCCCCGGCGATGATCAGCACCGATCCGATCGGAATTCCGCCGGATTCAAGCCCCTGGCGTGCCTCCTGAATGGCAGCGTCGAGAAATCTGTCAGGCATACGAATCCTACTGCCGCCGGGCAATGTCTTCGAATGGTGCATCAGAAAGCGATTTGATTTCGACAAGTACAATACGAACCGGTGTCGTACCGACATTTTCGCCGAAATGGCGGCCGAGCGCTCCCATCCACGTTGCGTCGCCGGATTCTTCCTGCACCACAAAGGAGTCTGCGCCTTCGGGCGTGATACGCAACTTGCCGCCGGAAACAATATAGGCCGCCTTCGGCGGATGCGTATGCCATGCGTCCTGCTCGCCCGGATTAATCACATATTCCACAATACGAACATGCTCGTTCTCCAGCAAAACCGTGTATTTTTCCGGAGATACTTCCGTCGGATCGGTGTGATCCGGCTGCTGTTGTGCGGTGGAATGCGCTGATAAGATCAGGATGAATATTACAAAAAGGATTTTTGATTTCATTTTAAAGGCCGGTATTCTCCGTTGGGCCCCGGCGTCAGGTAGACAATCCGGCTTGGCTCAAGAATGTCGACACGGTGCCAAACCCCTTTCGGTACGATCATTCCATCACCAGGGTTCAGCTCAAGTTCCTGGACGGGATCGGTTTCGAGCATAATCCTGACCTGGCCATCGATCAGGTACAACACCTCGTCACCATCGGGATGCATTTCGCCATCGTGCGGTGAGTTCTCGATCATCGAGGCGACACCAAAGGTGTAGCCGTCCACCGGGATCGCAGGATCGGGTTGCGCCGGCATTGTTTCTGCCGACAAATCGCGCTTTATCGCTACTGTCTGACTCGCGGCATCAAAGCGTACGGGATCACTCATCTTTTCCCCCTTGTAATGTTCCGCTCTCGAAATCGCACGACATCTCCCCTTGTGTCGGTCAATGAATCATATCGCGAACGGCGGACATCCTGCGAATGCAGGCCGATCTGGTCGGCCCTGAATACCGCATCAACGCGGAGCATCCGGCTCCAACCATCGTATGCTGTATTACACCTGATTTTGGCCTTCCTTGCGGTCGACAAACTGTATTCACTTTGAATAGGCCCAGGTGGCATCGTATTCGACGGCGAACGCGTACGGCCGCTCTTCGAGCAGTCTCGAGACAAGTTCGTAGGAAGCCTCAATGGTTTTGGGCACACGCGCCAGGTCAGCGATGTTTTAGCATTTAATCCCCGGCGCGAATATAGCCGAAGTTGATCTGGTGAGCTGATTCACGACGCCTGTTTGACCATACAATGATCAAGGTGAGCAAGCCCCTCTGGCCAGGCCTCTTCATGCCCGTTCCTGGTGTCCTCATCCGGAAAACCAGTGTGCGTGAGCTTCAACTGTGTACCGCCATCGTGTGGGGAGAGCTCAACGGTTATGACGGTCTCAGCGCCTTGTGTTCCCGGGTTTCCGGTGACCCATGTCAACTCCAGCAGTTGGTCCGGAACCAGCTTCAAAAATCTTCCGTAATGTGGGTGACGCTGCCCTTCGAAATGCGTTTCGAAGAAAAACGGAACATTCACCTCCGCCTTCATCAGGAGCGTGCCAGGTTCAGCAAACCATTGGTCAAAATGCTCTGTCCAGGCCCGGTATACCACGCTGGGGGACGCAAGCATCGTGCGCTCAATGGTGAACTCGTACTGTCGGGTTGATAGATCTGGTTGTATGTCCATTTGAAGTCTTATTGTAGTTACGTGTCCCGCAGAATTCCTCATGCCGCAGCTCATAGTCGAGACCAGTGCAGCGATTTATCAGCTGGTATCTTGCGCTGCAGAGGATTTGCTTTCAAGAAAGTACTGTTTGAGCTCAGTTATCTCCAGTTTTCCGTAATCCGGAAATAGTACATATCCCCGCTTTACCGGTGACTTGTCAAAGTAGCGCAGCGGCTCCGCAAATTCATTTTCCAGGATTATCTTGCACCTGGACTCCGGAAACTTAAGGGCCAGTCCTTTTGGAGTGAGTGACGCAAATATGTGACCGTTCGCATAGGCCGCGGCACCGCTGAAGAAATGTTTGCTCGCAACGTCGGAGCTTTCAATATCAACGTCGCTGAGAAGCTGTTGAAGTTTCACAAGATAGGGTTGGGCCATGACGAGCTCTACATGCTGCCTAACGGCTCAGTGGACCAATTTTCCGATGCCCATTACGACTGCCATCGATTCGTTCCTGTCACCGATTGTAAACTCTCTCTCAACTCTCAGGCACTTCATGCCGGCTCCGGAAAATGCACTTCGTACTTTGTCAAAAGGCATGTCGTCCATCCAATCCCAATGAACGAATACCCCGCCAGAATTCATAGTAGCCGCGATGTGGCGTAGGGTCACCGCGAAATCAGGTAAGAAACTACAAACAGATGACGCAACAACAAGACCAAATTTACCGAGTGTATGTCTGTTCTCAGCGATTGACTTCGGATCGATTGTGGACACAAATGAAGTTACGTTATTGGTGCCGGTTTCGACAATCTTGCTGTTAAGAATCTCAATCATACGACGAGATGTGTCTACAGCCACAACGTATTCACATAGGGGCGAGAGTTTCTCCGTCAGCTGACCTGTTCCACAGCCAAAGTCCAGAACACGCGTCTTACTTATGTCGGGGATAAGGGGTAACACTCTCCGTTGCCAGGATCTAAACGCAAGATTCGAATACATCTGGACATCAGGTTCACTGTCCCATTCTTTGGCGAATTCATCCCATGTGTCAGAGGTCATACGCTTCTTATGAATCTCGAGAAAGAAAAAAACACCGAGGATTCAGACTCGTCACGGCACCGTCAATGCCGCCTAACGGTTTAGCTCACTGGCGCCAGGTAACTGGCACGGCTGTTGCCAGCCACGATCATAACAGTTGCAAGAACCGTGACAGAAAATATGCGGTGAGTCGGCCGGCGGCCGGCGCAGCGACTTGTTAGGCGGCACAAAGTTTTTTCACCCGAAGCTTTTTTCTCGCCTTTTTGGCAGTCCAAAGATCGTACTGGTTCTGCTGATTTAGCCAACTCTCAGGTGTCGTATCAAATGCTATAGAAAGGCGCAACGCCATTTCAGGGCTGATACCAGCATGACCATTCAAAATCGCCGACAAAGTCTTTCTACTCACTCCCAGACCCTCAGCTGCCTCCGTAACACTCAGCTCCAAGGGTTCAAGACAAAGCTCCCGAATAATTTCACCAGGATGAGGCGGATTGTGCATATGCATAGTCATAACTAATGGTAATCCTCGTAATTGACATCTATCGCGTCCGGACCATCAAATTTGAACGTTACGCGCCAATTTCCACTGACTCGAACAGACCAGACTCCTCGACTCGAACCTTTGAGTTCGTGGAGGAAAAGGCCCGGGAGATTCATATCTTGCGACGATAGTGAAGCATGCAATCTCGACAGAATCAGCCTCAATTTCGAAGCATGATTTGCCTGGATCCCGGCCTTGCTGCCGCGTGAAAAGAAGCGCTCAAGTCGCTTATGTCTAAAGCTTCGAATCACGGATTTGAGTGTAACGTGTTACGTTACACGTGTCAATCTCAGAGTACCGCCTAACGGTTTAGCTCACTGGCGCCAGCTAACTGACACGGCTGTTGCCAGCCACAATCCTGCCAATTGTTTAACGTCAATCGTAATCCGGGGTCAGATCCATTCCTGATCTTCGATCCGAACAGTCTGGTTGGTATGCTGTGTGCCAGTGTGTAGCGTCTGCTTCGGTTCGATCAGGACGATTTCTGCACCCTCATTCGCTACCGGCCGGTGTTCGACGCCTTTTGCTACGACGTAAAACTCGCCTGGATCAAGTGAAATTACTTCGTCCCGCAAGTGAATGTCGAGATGACCGCTGACAACGAGAAAAAATTCGTCCTCATTCGCGTGTGAGTGCCAATCGAGTTCGCCCTTTCCTTTGGCAAGCTTGATGTAATTCTCGTTTAACTCGCCAACGAGCTTGGGCGCCCAGAGATCTTCAAATTTTCCGAATTTTTCGGCCAGGTTAACCTTGCTCATTGCATCAGCCAAGTTTCCGGATGCCGATGGCGTAGCGTATTTCTGCAAGGTACGGGACGGAAACTTCCCTGGCCTTATCGGCGCCTTTCAGGAGTTCCTGTTCTATGATCGCCGGGTCGTCGATCAGTCGCTGATATTCCTGACGCGCCGGCTTCAGGTGATCGTTGACGTATTCGAACAGAACTTCCTTCATCTCGCCCCAGGCGATGCCATCGGCATAGCGCTTTTCTATGCCGTTTATTTCGTCTTCGGTTGCGAACGCTTTGTATATGTCGTACAAGGTCGAGCCTTTGGTGTCTTTTGGTTCGCCTGGCTCCTGGCTGTTGGTCTTGATCTTCATGATGAGTTTGCGGAGTTTCTTTTCGTCGGCGAACAACGGAATGATATTGTTGTAGCTCTTGCTCATCTTGCGGCCATCGAGACCGGCCAGCACCGCAGTGTCATCGCTGATGACAGCTTCGGGAATCACAAAAATGTCGCCATAACGATGATTGAATCGTTGCGCGATATCGCGTGTCATTTCGACATGCTGTTTCTGGTCACGTCCCACGGGAATCCTGGTCGACTTGAACATCAGGATGTCGGCTGCCATCAGGATGGGATAGCTGTAAAGCGCCATCATGATGCCCTTGTCAGGATCCCTGTTGCCGCTTTCCTCGTTGGCCTGCACGGCGGCCTTGTAGGAATGAGCGCGGTTCATCAGACCTTTGGCCGTGGCGCTGGTCAGAATCCACGTCAGGTGCGGAATCTCGTCGATATCGGACTGCCGGTAAAAAACGGCATTGTCGGTGTCCAGTCCAAGCGCCAGCCAGGCTGCGGCTATCTCCAGCGATGACTGGTGGACGCGTTTGGGATCTTCCGCTTTGGCGAGCGCATGATAGTCAGCAAGAAAGTAATAGTTCTTCTTGGACGGATCCTTGCTCGCCGCGATACCGGGGCGAATAGCGCCAACGTAATTGCCGATGTGGGGTGTGCCGGTTGTGGTAATACCGGTGAGATATATTTCCTGCCTCATTAACTAGTATCCGGCTGCCTGTCCGTCCTTGCGCGATTCGGATGCACCGTAGTAAACACCTTGGACATCATTCTTAAGGATCGCCTGGTAGCCGCCATAGACTGTTCGCTGGGTCGCGATATCGTGACCCATCGCCTTCAGTTCCTCGCGAACGCGCTCCGGGATGCCGCTCTCCAGGTATACGGTGCCGCCGTCTGTCATTACCTCGTCGGTCGGCTGTGACGAACCGCTATGGCGCATGCGCGCCGCATCGCCTGCTTCCTGCAGGTTCATGTCGAAGTCGATCAGGTTAATGAGAATCTGTGCATGCGCCTGGGGCTGCATCGAGCCGCCCATTACGCCGAAACTGAGCCAGGGCTTGCCGTCCTTCATGACGAACGCGGGGATGATGGTGTGGAACGGACGCTTGCCAGGCTCATAGACGTTGGCGTGTCCGTCTTCGAGACTGAACAACTGGCCGCGATTCTGTAACTGGAAGCCCAGCTCTTCGGGCGTCATGCCGGAACCAAGGTCACCGTAGTTGGACTGGATCAAAGAAATCATGTTGCCATCTTTGTCCGCGACCGTCAGGTATATGGTGTCTCCTGTTTCGAGCTTGGCGTCTCCTGGCGGATAAGTCGTTGCGGCTTTGTTGTCAGAAATCAACTTGCGGCGTTCAGCCGCATAGTCCTTGGACAGCAACATGTCGATCGGCGCATTGTAGAAATCCGGATCGGCATAGAACCTGGCGCGATCTTCATAAGCGACTTTCTTGGCCTCGATCAGCGTGTGCAAATACTCTTTGCTGCCGAAGCCCATGCTGCGTAGATCGTATCCTTCGAGGATATTCAGCATTTGCAGCGCGACAATGCCCTGCCCGCTGGGCGGGAGTTCATAGACGTCGTAACCACGATAGTTGGTGGCCAGCGGCGTCACCCACTCCGATGTATGTTTGGCAAGATCTTCGACGGTCAGGAACCCGCCGTGCTCGGCCATGTAGGCGTCAATTGTTTTGGCGATGTCGCCTTTATAAAAGGCGTCCCTGCCGCCTGCGGCGATCTTTTTATAAGTACTGGCAAGGTTCGGATTTTTGAACACGTCGCCGGTCTTTGGCGCCGCACCGCCAGGCATGTAGATCTCCCGCACGCCGGCATACTCTTTGCGGGCCTCGACGTTCTGCTCCCACAAGTTTGCAATAAACTGGGTGACGGGGAAACCTTCTTCCGCGTAGCGAATCGCCGGCGCCAGCAAATCGGACATCGGCAGTCGTCCGTAGCGCTCGTGCAATTCATACCAGCCATCCACCGCACCCGGCACGCTGACGGCGAGCGGCCCGAGGTACGGGATGCCTTCCATCCCCAGATCTCGAAAATGCTGCAGCGTTAGCGACTCCGGAGAGCGACCGGAGGCGTTGAGACCGGTCAGTTCGCCCTTCTCGGCGTCCCACACAATCGCAAACAGGTCGCCACCGATGCCACAACCGGTCGGTTCCATCAATCCGAGCGTGGCGTTTGCGGCGATCGCAGCATCCACCGCACTACCGCCGGCTTTCAGAATGTCCAGTGCCACCTGGGTCGCCAACGGCTGGCTGGTAGCAGCCATGCCCTGTGTGGCAATGACCTCGGAACGCGATGCAAACGACTTGCCCGTTACCCGGTCGAAGCCCTGCGCAAACGACGTGAGGCTAGTCATCAGCCCCAGCATCAACCAAGCTATGCGATTCATACATATCTCCGGTCCACTCTGAAAACAGTAAATGATGCCTAGTTTATGTCTGGATTGAAACTCCAAATGCGGCGCTGGAGGGCGTTCTCCAGGAATTCACGGTGCCTCCGGAATCCGGTTATGATGGCTGCATGAGCATTTCTACATACGTCGACGAGGCTGGTCTCGGCGCGCTCTATCCAGACCATATCCAGACCATCAAATCCCGCCATGACCAGGCACTCGAACGCGCAGGCGCCAACCACGCCGTCATGTTTTCGGGCGCGCCGCGAGCCGTATTCCTGGACGACTACGACTATCCCTTCAAACCCAACCCGCATTTCGTCGGCTGGCTGCCGCTCACTCAGACACCTTATTGTTTTGTAATTTATACGCCGGGTGAAACACCGGTGCTGGTCTATTACCAGGAGAAGGACTACTGGCATCTGCCGCCGGCAAACCCGGCCGGATACTGGGCCGATCAGTTCGAAATTCGCGTGGTCCACACGAGTGAGGATGTTGCGCGGCATCTTCCTGAAGATCGCAGCCAGTGCATATTGATCGGTGAGATTGCCGACCCGGCGCACGCGTTTGGTATCGATCGCATCAACCCGTCGAGCGCACTCAACATTCTTCACTACGGGCGTGCCGTAAAAACGGCCTATGAGCTTGAATGCATGCGCGGCGCGTCACGACGGGCCGTCAATGGACACCGTGCTGCAGAGAAGGCGTTCGGCGCCGGCAAGTCCGAATATAACATTCACCTTGATTACTGCCGGGCGGTCGAACATACGGATAACGAACTGCCCTATGGCAACATCATTGCACTGAACGAAAACGCCGCAGTCCTCCATTATCAGCACCAGTTGCGGGAGGAACCCGCAGAATTCCGGTCGTTCCTGATTGACGCCGGCGCCAGGATTAACGGCTACGCCAGCGACATCACGCGAACTTATGCGAAACAAGCCGGCGAATTTGCCGATCTTATCGAGCGATTCGATCAACTGCAGCAGGAACTCGTGGCCGAGGTGAAAGCGAAACTCGAGTTTTCCGAACTGCATATTCTTTGCCATCGCAAAATCGCGGAACTATTGGTAGAAATCGGCGTTGCAAAAGGCAGCGCCGACGCATTAATCGAAGCAGGCGTCACGATGGCATTCTATCCACACGGCCTGGGACATCTGCTTGGCATCCAGGTGCACGACGTCGGCGGACGGCAGGGCGATGACCTCGGAACAACGATTGATCCGCCAAGTGGACATCCGTACCTGCGATTGACGAGGCAGCTTGAGGTCGGTCAGGTGCTAACGATCGAACCCGGTTTGTATGTGATCGACATGTTGCAGGAAAAACTTGCGGGCACGCCGGCTCAGGCAATGATCAATCAGGAACGGCTTGACTGGTTAAGACCGTATGGCGGCATTCGTATCGAAGACAATGTGCGGGTGCTGGCAGATGGGTGCGAAAATCTTACGCGGGATGCGTTTGCGGCATAGTCGGAATCGCCCGCTGGGGCGGGCTCCTACAACACGTTCGTAGGAGCCCGTCCCAGCGGGCGATTTCTAAATGGCAGACTTCGCCAAATCGTTCATTTTTCGGGCAAGATCGAAATCCAGCTCAGTGATTCCACCGGCGCTATGTGTGGTCAGGTCGACGACGACTTTACTGTATACATTGAACCACTCGGGATGATGATCCATTTTCTCCGACTCAATGGCTGCGCTGGTCATGAAGCCGAACGCTTCCACGAAATTCCCAAATTTGAATTCTCGGTGCAGTTTTTCGTTGACCAGGGACCAGCCTGGCAGTTCATCCAGCCCCGTGTTGACCGCGTCATCGTTGAGTCTCTCGCCCATCAGTGAAGTTTGAGATCTTCGTCTTTCCAGTTCCACCACTTCAGCAGCTCCGGTTCGTGTTGATCTTCGGAGGCGAAATAAACAGCGCAGCGGAACACGTACAGGACACATCGATCGATGTGCATATCGTGGATCAGGCACAGGCGTTTGTACATCATTTCCGGATCCTGCCCGCGCAGATCAGTGAGCTCGAATATACCCAGATTCCGCAAATCCTTTGCCATGCTGGGCCCGATTCCCGGGATGGTTTGCAATTCGTCAGCCATTGACTATCTCCTGTACCAGATAATAATCCATAGCCCCTACTCTTGTGCCGCACGCATCTGCGCTTTGAGCTTTCGCTTCACGCGCCGGCCGCGACTTTCGAATATCGGCCGCATCATACGGCCAATGCCGGGAAACAGATATGTCATCGTTGTCAATAAACCGCTGATCGGCGGCATGGACCGTTCCCGTTTGTCGTTGAGACACAGCTTCATGATCTCGTCGGCGACCTCGTCCGCTGTGCTTATCGGCTGCGAAAACGTCAGGTCGGTGACGTTATCAATATTCGACATGATGAAGCCGGTATCGATCGGTCCTGGAGACACCGCGGCCACTTTGATGGACGAACCCCTGAGTTCCTCCGCCAGCGACATGGTAAAGGCTCGCAATCCAGCCTTGCTGGCGGAATAGGTGGCAGCCCCTGGAATCGGCGTTCTTCCCGCGAGTGAACCAACATTGATAATCGCACCGCCGCCGGACTGCCGGAGATACGGTATCGCCAGCGAACTCAGGACGATCGGCGCCCTGAGATTCACGTCGATCATCTTGCCAAGATCCTCAGTCGAAATATTCACCGCCGGACCGCGCACATGGCATCCGGCATTGTTGACCAGAACATGGACAGCACCAAATTCGAACTCGGCTTTCTTGAACAGATTCGTGCAGGCATCCAGATCGGACACATCCATCGTGACAGTCTCAATCCGGGTTTTTGGCCGAAGCTCTTCGGCTATGCTTTCAAGCCCCTTTTTGCTGCGAGCGACGAGCACGAGGTTGGCGCCCGCATCGGCAAACCTGCGCGCGGTCGCCGCACCTACCCCCTGAGATCCACCGGTGATGATGACGGTTTTATCTTTGAAGTTACTGTCCATTTGATCAGTCTAGTCGAAGGACATTACGGTGAAAAGACAATCGCCCGCCGGGGCGGTCTCCCTACGGTGAGTTTTTTTGGTTCTGATGTAGGAGTCCGCCCCGGCGGGCGATTCAAAAATAAAGACTCCATGAAGGAGCCTTATTGATGAGAATTCGGGTCGAGCGTCAGAATCCGAGAAAGCCTCGAATTTTTCTCCAAAGCGAAGATTCCCAGCCATAAACTTCGAGCTGCTCCGGATCAAGGGCAGTGGCCGGCAGCGTTGTCGAAGGCCTGATTACCCGGTTGGCGGCCGTGTCTTCTGAAGGCATTTCCAGATCACCGCCGGCGCCGTCAACTGGTGCGGTCAGCCCATCGACAGCGAGACTGAGTTTGGGCAACACATCGTCATTGACGATGTCGTCAAGGAATACGGCATCGGGATCAAGTGCCTCTTGATCCAGAATGACGCACTTGCTAATAGCCGGATCCTTGCTAATTGCCATGCCCTCACGATTGTCAAACCTTGCACACTGTAGATTGATTGCGGTGGTGACACTGTGAGGCCCCTCACAGCACGGCGAACAGAAAAGTTTTCACTGTTATTTCAACAAGTTATAGCGCGCTTGGCAGCCTGAATTGGTACGCTTGAGCGTTTTTTTTGGATCGACATATGGGCGGCATGGCCCAATCAGTGCGATACGAGATAATTATGTAAAAAAAGGCGAGCTACCCGGCTCGCCTTTTCATTGTTCTTAATTATTGAGTGCTTATTTATCTGCCGGCTCGGTCTCTGCCGGTTCACCGACTGGCCCATCGACCAGTTGTACAATCGCCATAGGTGCTGCATCGCCAGGCCTTGGACCCGTTTTCAGAATTCTGAGGTAACCACCAGGGCGATCCTTGAAACGCGGTCCAAGATCACTAAACAGCTTCCCGACCGCTTCCTTGTCGCGCAGGCGACTGAAGGCGAGACGTCGATTTGCAACACCATCTACTTTCGCCAGCGTTATCAATGGCTCGACCACTCTGCGCAATTCCTTGGCTTTCGGCACCGTGGTCTTGATCATTTCGTGACGCACCAGCGATGTCGCCATGTTGCGGAACATGGCCTTGCGATGTGAGCTGTTGCGGCCGAGTTTGCGACCGGATTTTCTGTGACGCATGAGCTTTGATCCTGGTTATTGGATGACGAGTTCGTGTTCCGGGCGCAAGCTGGGCGGTGGCCAGTTTTCCAGGCGCATACCGAGTCCCAGAGCGTGACCTTCGAGCACTTCCTTGATTTCGGTCAATGACTTCTTGCCAAGGTTTGGCGTTCTAAGAAGTTCTACCTCGGTGCGTTGCACGAGATCGCCGATATACATGATGTTCTCTGCCTTGAGGCAATTTGCGGAACGAACGGTAAGCTCGAGTTCGTCGACCGGGCGCAGCAGAATCGGATCGATCTGATTCTCGGCCATAGCGCCGGTGCCTTCCTCTTTACCCTGCAAATCGACGAACACGGACAGCTGGTCTTTCAGAATGCTGCCAGCCCTGCGAATCGCCTCTTCCGGGTCGATAGTGCCGTTGGTTTCGATATCGATAATCAGCTTGTCGAGATCGGTGCGCTGCTCTACGCGCGCAGCTTCAACGTCGTAGGTAACCCGATTCACCGGGCTGAACGACGCGTCGAGTTGCAGTCGGCCGATCGGGCCAGTTTGCTCTTCAAAAGCCGGGCGTTGTGTTGCCGGGCGATATCCACGGCCACGTTCTACCTTCAGCAGCATGTTCAACTCGCCATCCTTGGTCAGGGTTGCGATGACGATGTCCGGATTCATGATCTCGACGTCGTGGTCGAGCTGAATATCGGCACCGGTCACGGTGCCCGGACCTCGTTTCGAGATTCTGAGTTCCGCGGTATCACGCGTATGCATGCGTACAGCGACCTGCTTCAGGTTCAGAAGGATATCGACAACGTCTTCCTGGACCCCCACTATGCTCGTGTACTCGTGCAGAACACCTTCAATCTCGGTCTCCACGATTGCAGCTCCCGGCATTGATGAAAGCAGAATGCGGCGTAACGCATTGCCAAGCGTGTGGCCGTAACCACGCTCAAATGGCTCGATTGTGACCTTTGCGTGAAGATCAGTGACTGGTGAAACTTTTACAACGCGCGGTTTCAGAAACTCGCTAACAGATTCCTGCATGGGTGTAACTCCTGACTATTTCGAGTAAAGCTCGACGACGAGGTTTTCATTGATTTCTGGAAGAATTTCTTCCCGATCCGGCAACGTTTTCAAGGTTCCTGCCATCTTTTTCGCATCCACATCAACCCATTCCGGCAAACCGACCTGGACCGCTATTTCCAAAGCACTTTGAATGCGCAGTTGCTTTTTCGCTTTTTCACGAACGCCGATCGCATCGCCGGCGCTCACCTGAAGAGAGGGAATGTTGACCAACTTGCCATTTACCTGGATGCCCTTGTGGCTAACCAACTGCCGTGCTTCTGCGCGTGTTGACGCAAAGCCCATACGGTAAACAACATTATCAAGTCGCCCTTCTAACAGTCGCAACAGATTTTCACCGGTTGATCCTTTTAATCGGGCAGCCTTTTTGTAGTAATTCCGGAATTGTCGTTCAAGCACGCCATACATGCGACGGAGTTTCTGCTTTTCACGAAGCTGAATTCCGTAATCCGACAGGCGCGGACGACGCTGTGCGGCGCCACCTGGCGGCACATCCAGTTTACACTTCGATTCGAGCGGCCTAATGCCGCTCTTCAAAAACAGGTCCGTACCTTCGCGGCGGGACAGTTTACATTTTGGTCCAAGATATCTTGCCATTATTTAGTCTCTATACACGGCGTTTTTTAGGGGGGCGACAGCCGTTATGAGGAATTGGTGTTACGTCCTCTATGTTTTGAATTCGAAATCCAAGCGCATTCAGTGCACGCACGGCAGATTCCCTGCCCGGCCCTGGTCCGCGGACACGAACGTCTACGTTTTTCACGCCGACCTCGAGCGCCAAACGGCCAGCTTTCTCGGAAGCTACCTGTGCGGCGAACGGGGTCGATTTTCGTGAACCACGAAAACCACAGCCACCAGCAGTCGCCCAGGCAAGTGTATTTCCCTGGCGATCGGTAATCGTAATGATCGTGTTATTGAAGGAAGCATGAATGTGCGCAATTGCGTCAACTACATGCTTTTTGACCTTCTTTTTCTTTGGTTCTGCCATATTTTGTTCCAGATTTGTCAATTCGCGGCTCGTCGCTCTCGGACATCCATGTCCTTCGCGACATAAGTACATCCTGTACGTAAAGCCGCTGCTAAATCTTAATTTGCCTATCGTTTAATTGGTCGTCTTGGGCCCTTCCGCGTACGCGCATTCGTGCGTGTTCGCTGGCCGCGCAACGGAAGACCGCGTCTGTGGCGGATACCGCGATAACAGCCAAGGTCCATCAGGCGTTTGATGTTCATCGAGATTTCGCGCCGGAGGTCACCCTCGACAATGAAATTAGCAACGGCCGTTCGCAATTTGGCGACTTCGGGTTCTGCCAGGTCTTTCACTGCCAATTGCGGATTAACGCTGGCCGCGGTACAGATTTGTCGCGCTCGTGAGGTGCCGATGCCATAGATAGACGTCAGCCCAATCACGATGTGCTTGTTCAACGGAATGTTTATGCCTGATATTCGAGCCACTTTACACCTTTCCTGATCGGTTTAGCCTTGACGCTGCTTATGACGTTTGTCAGTACAAATCACGCGCACAACGCCTTTGCGCCGAATGATCTTGCAGTTTCTGCACATTTTTCTCACTGATGCCCTGACTTTCATTGGCCTTCTCCAAATCCCTACCGTACCGAGCCACTGCGACCGTAGTTGCGCAGATTAGCCTTTTGCATCATGCCCTCATACTGATGGCTCATCGCATGTGCCTGCAGCTGCGACATGAAATCCATCGACACGACGACGAGAATCAACAACGAGGTGCCGCCGAAATTGAACGGTACGCTCGGGTAGAACATCCTGAATATTTCCGGCAACAGACAAACACTGGCGATGTACAACGCACCCCAGAATGTCAGTCGCGTCAGCACTCGATCGATGTACTCAGCAGTCTGGGCGCCGGGCCGGATTCCCGGAACGAAAGCGCCAGAACGCTTCAAGTTGTCAGCCGTATCTTTCGAGTTGAAAACCAGCGCCGTATAAAAGAAGCAGAAGAATATGATCATCGCCGCGTACATGATGACGTAAATTGGCTGCCCTGGCCCTAGGTTGGCGCCAATCGTCTGCAAGGCATTCTGCACCGCATTGGGGTTTGCCGACTGCCCGAAGAACTGCGCGATCGTTGCCGGGAACATCAAGATGCTCGAAGCAAAAATCGGCGGTATTACACCCGCCATATTGATTTTGAACGGCAGATGCGTGCTTTGCGCCGCATACATCTTTCGGCCTTGCTGCCTTCTCGCGTAATTCACCGTAATGCGGCGCTGCGCCCGCTCCATATAAACCACAAATGTTGTGGCAGCGATGCTGCCCAGCAACAACAAGATTGCAGTTGCGGATGACATCTCGCCATTGCGAACCAGTTCTGCAGTACCGGCGATGCCCGCCGGCAAACCAGCGACGATGCCGGCCAGAATGATCATCGAGATGCCGTTACCAATGCCGCGCTCGGTGATCTGCTCGCCAAGCCACATCAGGAACATGGTGCCGGTTACGAGCGTAATGCATGCTGTGATCAGGAATGCCGACCCCGGGTTGACGACCACACCCGGTTGGCTCTGCAACCAGGATGCTGCCGCAATCGACTGGAACGCCGACAGGCCGACCGTGCCGTAGCGTGTATATTGCGTAATCTTGCGCCGACCCGACTCGCCCTCTTTCCTTAGCACCTGCAGGCTCGGCACGATCATGCTTGCCATCTGCATAATGATTGACGAGGAAATGTACGGCATGATGCCGAGCGCAAAAATACCGAATCGTGACAACGCGCCGCCCGAGAACAAGTTGAACAACGCCAGCATGTTGCCAGCCTGCTGATCGAAGAACGAAGCCAGCGCAGCCGGATCTACGCCGGGCACGGGAATATACGTGCCAGCGCGAAACACGATCAATGCTCCTACCAGGAACGCGAT
>Ga0209987_10000869_pt1 | contig 16144 bp, 16 predicted proteins | sample N074metaG_FD_182134 | JGI IMG/M metagenome (GOLD analysis project Ga0209987, IMG submission 182134) | Deep subsurface microbial communities from Kermadec Trench to uncover new lineages of life (NeLLi) - N074 metaG (SPAdes) (version 2) | ecosystem: Environmental > Aquatic > Marine > Ocean trench... | reverse complement strand
AGCGGACTCCAACGCCTGGCCGACGAAGCCCGACAACAACCCACCGACGAGTGCAAGCTCGCGGCTCTGTCCAGCCACGTCCAGTTCGATGCGCGTTGCCAGCGTGATCGGCAGACCGTCGACGAGACGCCGATAGACATTGACGCTGAGCCGATCCTCCTCTGCCACGGCATCCGCTCGAATACCGAGCCAGACCTGTCCGTCCTCGAGCTCCGGCCGCGCGATCCTCTCCCCGTCCAGAACCAAGGAGATCAGTCCACTCTGCAACGGCACAGATAGCGCCGCGGGACGGCTGACCCAGGTGAGCGTGCCGGTCACCCGATACGAACCAGCTTCGAGACGTACCAGCGGTCGACCCGTGCGCATGACAACCGGGACCGGGCTGCCGTCGATGCGCACATTGCTCGGCCAGTGTGCTTGATCGCCGGGCAACGGCACCCAGTCTTCGGCGTAGAGATCCCAGTTCTGGGAGAAGCTTGCGCCGGATGCTTCCACGTCGAGCGCCAGTTCCCCAGGCCAGGCGCAGATGTGGTTGGATGGTCGCCCCGGCTGCAAGCCATTCAACACCGGGCAGGCTCGATACTCCTCACCGTGCAGAACCCACTCACGCCAGGGTTCAAGCGGTTCCGGTACCGAAGGCTGTCCGAGCACATAGCCGGACGCGAATACGAAGCCGAGGATCCAAACCCTGGAGATTCCGTTACTAACTGCCATCGCTGCGTTCCCCAAGTGTGATTACTGAGGTCTAGAACGGTGCACAACACCCAGTGAGGTTAAGCGATCTGTTCGAGACGCTCATCCCGGTCCATTGTAGGCGTTCTCAGAGTTGATACGCTCTCGATAAACGGCCCACCAGATCGCTGGGCAGTAACGCGCGCCAGCGTAGTTCATGATACGCCCGCAATCATCGTGACCGGCCTGGATTTCGCTGCCAACTCCAGAGTACTAGTCGTTATTTTTCAATATTATACGATAGATTTGTGATGTATTCTCTAGGATCTGTGCGCTACCGCAAACGCATCAGATCAACGCCTCAAGGCTGCGATTCAAGAACTCGGTAGCGATGCCAGCCGTCCATCGGGTAAGGTGGTTTGAAGGAGAAATAAATGAACGACAATGTACGCTTCACCCGGCGCCGCACGTTGCAAGGCGCGGGTGGTCTGCTTGCTGCCACCGCCCTTCCCGGCACCTCTATCGCCCAGGACACAACGCCGGCAGCGGCACCGAGACGCGACGACCTGACCGGCCGCTTGGCGCGTTACATGGTGGCAGCGCGAGACCGGAGTTTGCCGCCCGACGCCGTGCTCGCAGCCAAACATCGGCTGCTCGATACGCTGAGCGCGATCGTCTCGGGCGCACGGCTGAAACCTGGCGAAGTCGCAATCGAATACGTGCGGCAGCAAGCCGGTCTCCCGGAGGCATCCGTCGTAACGACCGATATCATGACGTCGGCCGTCAATGCCGCGTTTGCCAACGCGATGTCCGGCCATGCCGATGAGACCGATGATTTTCACCCGTTCACGAAGGCGCACCCCGGCTGTTCGGTGGTACCGGCTGCGTTCGCGATGGGTGAGCGCGAAGGCAGCTCCGGCGAGGAGCTGCTTAGAGCCATCACGCTCGGTTATGACCTCTGCTGCCGCTTCTTGGTCGCGCTTAGACCCGCCCTGGTACGCGCAAATCACCGCAGCGCGGAGGGTTACAGCTCGACATTCGGCGCCACGGCTGCCGCTGCATCCATTGCGCGTTTCGATGAGACTCAAATGCGTTACGCGATCTCCTACGCTGTCCAGCAGGTTTCCGGTGTCTGGAGCTGGGTCCGGGATGTGGAGCATATTGAGAAAGCCTTCGACTTCAGCGGTATGGGGGCCCGTAACGGCGTCGCCGCAGTGACGATGATTCAGGCCGGCTTCACCGGCGTTCGCGATGCGCTGGAAGGCGAACACAACGTGCTTGATGCCCTATCGACGAACCCGGCGCCGGAGGAGATGGTCGCGGATCTCGGCAGCCGCTTCTACATCGAGGAAACCGCAATCAAAACGTTCCCGGTCGGCTATCCGATCCAATCACCGCTGGCCGCGTTCTTCACGCTGCGCGAGAGACACGGCCTGACCGCAAACAACGTCGAGCGCATTCTCGTGCGGCTGCCCGAGGACGGCGCGAGAATCGTCGACAACCGTGCGATGCCCGACGTCAACTGCCAGCACATCATGGCCGTTGCCTTGGTAGACGGCGTGATCAATTTCGAGAACAGCCATTCGTTCGAGCGCATGTCGGACCCGGTAATTCTAGCTGCACGCCAGCGGGTCGAGCTCGTGGCTGATCCAGATCTTGTCGTCTTGGAGGCCCCGCGCAGCGGCTTCGTCGAAGTAACGACACGCAACGGCGATCAGGTAAGTCTGTTTGTGAGTCACGCGCCCGGTACGCCGGAAAATCCACTGGACACCGAAGGCGTGGCGGCGAAAGCACGCGAGCTGATGGCGCCGATTCTCGGCGATGCAAAAACGGCAGCCGTTATCGACCGGGTGAATGCGCTAGAGGATCTGGACGACGTTCGCGAGCTGCGGCCGCTCCTGGCCGGTACCGGCGCTTGATCGGGTGCGCGCCCATCTCACCTCAAGCCGTACAGCGCACCTAGCTGCCTGAGATCGCCGGCCGAGAGACCCGCGACGTCGGCAATGTCGTCTCTTGACCGTAGCTGGTCGCGATAGCGGCCGAAGAACCGCGAGATATCCCCGCCGAAGCCGAAAAAGTACATCACATCGGCAAAGTCCGACGTGTGGCTCAGGCCAAGCGCATGCCCGAGCTCATGCAGGCAGGTCAGATACACGACCGTATCGCGAAACAACGGATCTTCTCGAGACCGTTGCGCAATCTGTTCACCGAACGCGTCGGTATCCGGCCTGATGAAGACCGCCGCGCCACGGCGGCCGGCGACGACCAACGGCTGCATTTCACCATACAGCCCGAAGCTCGCGGGTACCCAGTAAACACGCAGCAGCGCGCTCGATTCGGTATCGGGCTCCAGGCGCAACGCACCGTTCGAGCTCCGCTCCCATGCCTGTAGCGCCCAGGTCGCGAGGTCCCGGTCCGCTGCTTGAAACTGCGATTCGGCCATGCCCGCCGCGATGAAGTAGCCAATCCGGTCGCTCGTATCGAGCGGAGCTAATGACGGCGGGTTCTGCGCGTTCGCGACCGGATAGCACCAGCCTGCCGTGACTAAGCAGGCGAAGATGGCGCTATGATGTTTCCGATCAGGCATGCTTAACGCGTCACAGACGGGATTGCCGATCTGGCTCGAACGTCCGTCGTTGGCACGCAGCGATCGTTCGCGAGATCCCGGTATCCAGTATCGGTGCGTCTAGCGTTACGCCGAGTCTTCCCACTGAGCGACGCAGTTAAATGGTTCCAACTCCCGCCCGGGTGTCCATCTCCAGGATCGCCCCAGTGTGAACGATTCGCGAAAGTTGACCGGATCAGTGACGGTTATCGAATAATTCAACACCCACTCATCCTCGGACAACACAAACGTTTCGGTGTAACGCATCTGGTCCGACTGCGGCGTGCCCTGTGGATCAAAGTAAGGCCAATCGATGTGAGTCGTGGTCACGTGGAGCGTATCACCGTCCCAACGACCGACCGAGTAGCCAAGCGGTGAACCTTGCGGCTCAGCCCCGCTCTCGTCCGGCTCCATATGAATAATTCGTTCAATATCGTACTCATAACCATGAATCAGAATACGATCACCAGCATCGATCATTTGCATCGGTGTTGGGTCGAACATCGTCGTCGGCATCCCCTGCCGGCAGTCGAGTTCTGGATTCTGGGTCACGGCATCGTAGGTCGCCGCCAACTCACGACCGCGCTCGGTCATTAGATAGTCGTACTCCGAGATCGGAGGATGTGAGCCGCGCGCCGCTGGATTTCCACCCCAGACACGAAAGATGCTCGTAGCGGAACGCTCTGCGGCTTCGACCCTGACTGGATCAACTGCTCTAGATGGATTCGCCGTTCTTTCGTTCGACCAGCGAAGCGAGCGATTGCCGTTGACGAATTCCTGGCCATTCGGCAGTAGCAGATGCAGTATTCCCAGCGAATCGGGGTTGCGCCTTGAGACATGCCCAGCCGCTTTCACATGCCCGATGAGGTCCTCGGGGGAGATACCCCTGGAGTCGAATCCGCGCGGACTCGGGCCCAATTCCAGTTCCCAGATCGTCTCGTCACCATTGTCGTTTATGACTCTCAATCTCGCCCGAGCGTGCGGGTTACGCCAGAAGACCTCGATCAGTTCACCCTCGAGTTCGACGAGGCTTTCGGCCTTATAGAGGACCGGGTTGGTCACAAAGCCGTGGTGCGCGAGAACTGGAAGTGAGATCAGTACGGCTATCGAAGAGAGAACAGACGTTAGGATTTTCATGGCTTCCCCGCTCACAGGAATAATTCCTTCGATGATTGTACCTGGCTCAAACGTGGATCGAACGTTTGCGACGGTCGATCTGCCCTTATCCCTGCCAGGTGCCGTCAATGTTACGTCAAAACGGCCTAGACGTTTACGCCTGCGCGGCGTATAGATAGCGGGATGATCGATCGGCGAAAAAATCCTCGGGAATTCGTCATTGCGGGCTGGGATCCGTACATCCTCTCCTTGGTTTCCGAAGGCAGAGCTTGGGATCGGAGGCTCGATCCCACCGCGCGAAGCCGAAAGCCAAACCCGGCCTGCTGGCGGACTAGACTGCTGCGGAGTCTTTCTCCCATCGCATACCGCTAGCTTCCCGCGGTAGCCGCGACACCCTTTAAGTCACTGCAGAGACTGCCCGTGCCCATCACCGCTAGCCGGCAGGCTCAAGCTCGCCTGTTGCAAGCAACGGGCAGGAATTCATACTCAGCCTGACATTTCGGGGGGACCGTAATAAACTCCTGAGGCTCCGGGTCCTATCCAGTGCCCTGAGCACACGAAGGCCCCGGGCGAACCGATTCCAACAACCCCCAAGACCTCAAGGAGTTTTCCGATGACCAAGAATCAAGCTTTAGTCAGTGCCGCCGTCAGTAGTCTGATCGCGTTTGGCGCCTTCGCGGTGCCCACCCAGGCCAGCGCCCAGGACCTGGAGAAGTGCTATGGCGTGGTGCAGGCCGGAAAGAACGACTGCGCCGGCGCCGGCCACACCTGTCAAGGCCAGGCCACAGCGGATGCCAGCGCTGAAGAGTACATCTTGCTGCCCTCCGGCACCTGCGATCGCCTGTCGGGCGGCGAAGTCAAGGAAGCCTAATCCCCGAAATGGTCTCCGCTACGATTGAGAGACCCGGTCCGGTCCCGGCGGCTGCCGGGATCGGCCTTCGCGGCCCCCACCATTCGCAATTCCTGACCGACGCCCCGTCTGTCGCGTGGCTGGAGGCCCACAGCGAGAACTTCTTCGCTGCAGACAGCATCGCTTCGAGCGCGCTCGAACGGATCCGGGCCAACTACCCATTGAGCCTGCATGGCGTCGGTTTATCACTCGGCTCGGCAGGGCCGCTGAATCAAGAGCATCTAGCGAAGCTCGGCCGGCTCATAGAACGGTTCGAGCCCGGCCTTGTCTCGGAGCACTTGTGCTGGGGCGCAGCCGGCGGATATCACTTGAATGATCTCCTTCCGCTACCGTACACGGAAGAAGCGCTCGACCACATGGCGGAGCACATCGCCCAGGTCCAGGATTTTCTGGGCCGGCAAATCCTGGTCGAGAACGTCTCCAGTTACATGGAGTTCAAAGACTCGACGATTCCGGAGTGGGAGTTCCTGGCGGCCGTATCGGCTCGAAGCGGCTGCGGGATACTTCTCGATATCAATAACATCTACGTCAGCGCCAGCAACCACGGTTTCCGAGCAACCGATTACATCGACGCGATCCCGGCTGACAAGGTCGGAGAGATACACCTGGCAGGTCATAGTGTTCAGGTCTACGAGGATCAGGCCGTCCTGGTCGATACGCATGACGCACCCGTCTGTGACGATGTTTGGGCGCTATTCGAGGTAGCGTTGCAAAAGATAGGTCCCCGCCCGACGCTGATCGAGTGGGATTCCGAGTTGCCACCGCTGACCGTTCTACTCAACGAAGCGCAACGGGCTCAAGACATGATGGACGAGGCGCATGAACTCGCTGCGTAGTCTGCAAGAGCGGTGTTACCGTGCATTCCTACTTGGCGAAGCGGAACCGTTATTGCCCGAGCTAATGAGCAGGGAAATTCCGGCGCCGATTTCGATTCAGGTCTACCAGAACAATGCGCGTGAAACTTACCGGAAGGCGCTGGCGGCAAACTATCCGGTGGTCGAGCGTCTCGTCGGTGATGATTGCTTTCGAGGCTTCGCACTGAAATACATGCGCGATTACCCATCGACCAGCGGCGACCTTCAGCGGTTCGGCGCAACGCTGCCGGATTTTCTCTGCGAACACTACCGTGACTCACGGTTCGCTTACCTACCTGATGTAGCTCGTCTGGAATGGGCCGTCGAGGAAGTCCAGCTGAGCCGCGAGAGCGGCCCTTTAGACTTGGATGCGCTGAGCCGTATTGAACCCGAACACTACACAGAGGTTCGCTTCCATCGATCCGAATCAGCCCGGCTCATTTGTTCTCCCTACCCGATCCTCTCGATCTGGAGAACGAATCAGCCCGGTCAGGAAACCGAAGTCGATTTGAGCTCCGGCGCCGAGCATGTCGTGGTAAGACGGCACGCCGGTAGCGTCCAACTGAACCTCATCGACTCAGCGGCCGCGTCACTCGCTGCGCATCTAGGCGACGCGGAAACGCTCGAAGAAGCCACAGCGGCACTCGACTCTGAATTTGGTGACGGTCAGAGCTTTGATTTGACCACTGCCCTGCAACAATTAACGGGGACTGGTCTCCTGTCGAGATTCACGCTCGAGCAACCAACCTATTCACAATAATCCGACACGAGGCCCGTCAACATGATAGACAAGCTCCTGAATGCACTAGTGGCTCAGCCCGCACGACTGCTCAATAATCTTCAGGATGTCTTGATCCTTGGAGCGCGCCTGTTCGTAGGCTGGCAGTTTTTCAAGGCGGGATTACTGAAGTTGCAGTCCTGGGATTCGACGCTGTTTTTGTTCCAATACGAATATCGCGTACCTCTGCTCTCCTCGAACCTGGCCGCGATACTCGGTACTCTGGGAGAATTGATTTTCCCCGCCCTGTTATTCGTCGGCTTGGCGGGACGACTGTCCGCGATCGGCCTTCAAGCCGTCAATATCATGGCAGTTGTGGCTTATGCCCACGTGATTTTCAGCGCGGGGTTCGAATCGTCCGTCGGCGACCACTATCTATGGGGACTGATGCTTCTCGCTATCATGGTCTACGGCCCGGGACGTCTGTCACTCGATTTCGTGCTCAGCCGCGTGCAACGCAGACCGGGAGCGCACGAACGGATCTAACCCGGCGCGCCTGCCTCGTAGAAGTCCGGCGGCGACTCTAGACACGGGCCTCTGGCGTGCACCTGCTCGACGTCCCCTGCAATCGGTGCAGGAATCCGTAAGGACTCCGACTGATCCGGTGTACTCAAGTCGTCGGGAATGTGCACGGGCGGGTTTTCCCCATGATCCGTATAGCGCGTCTGATCCTCGCAGCGCAATCCGATGCCGCCAGAACAACCGCCAAACCACGAGGTAGCCAGTACCCCTAACAGCAGCCATTTAGCCCGCATATCGCGCCACGCGTTCGCCGGTCTTGATTCCTGCTGCGCGCATCGCGGCCAGCAGCTCGTCATGGTACTGCGCGGCTAGTCCGGTCAGCGGCAAACGGATGCCCGAGCCCGCGTAACCGAGCCGCTCCACGGCCCACTTAACTGGAATCGGATTGCTCTCAAGGAACAACGCTTCATGAAGTGCTCTTAGCTTGCTGTCAATGCGTGTGGCCTGATCGCGATCACCTGAGCGAGCGGCATCGCACAGACCTCTCATTTGAGCTGGCGCCACGTTGGCCGTTACCGAGATGCAGCCATTACCGCCACGCAACATAAACTCACACGACGTGCCGTCATCGCCACTCAACAGCAAGAACTCCGGCCCACAACCTGCTCGCAATACTTCAACGCGTTCTAGATCTCCGGTAGCTTCCTTGATCGCAACGATATTGTCGTGACCGGCGAGCCTGATTACTGTATCCGGTACGAGGTCCACACCGGTACGCCCCGGCACGTTATAGAGAATGACAGGCCGGCGAACCGCATCGGCGATAAGCGTGAAATGCTGGTACATCCCTTCTTGAGTGGGCTTATTGTAATAGGGAGTGACGACAAGAAACGCAGCGACCGGCAATTGATCAACCGCCTTGGAGAGGTCCAAGGTTTGGGCCGTCGAGTTCGAGCCGGTACCGGCCACAATCCGCACGCGCCCAGCCGCGAGTGTACAGGCACGATCGATCAACTCGACGTGCTCATCAGGCGTGAGGGTTGCTGATTCACCGGTCGTTCCGGCGATGACAAGTGCTTCCGTACCGGAACCGATGTGGAACTCGATCAGCCTCGCCAAGTCTCCGTGGTTAATGCGGCCGTCGGCATCCATGGGCGTGATCAACGCCACTGTGCTGCCCGCAAACATTTACATAGTCCATCAATCCTAGAGGTCGCGATGGTACTGGGCGTCTTGGAATGGCGCAACTCAGCGGACCGATATGACACCGGCGAAAGGCTTTCCAGAGGCGTTGCAGAGCACCTATATCAGGGTACACTGAGGATTCCGACAGACTGCTAACCAGGATATTCCGCGCATGGAACAGCTCATGGTCATCTCTGCCGTCGGTGGTGATCGCACGGGCGTCATACACGATCTTACGCGGATCATTCTGGACTGTGGCGGCAGTATTAAGGAAAGCCGCATGACGGGCCTGGGAGCGGAGTTCGCGATGCTGCTACTGGTATCCGGTAATTGGCATACGGTCAGCCGGATGGAGCAGAACCTCACCAAATTCGGCGAGATGAACGGCCTCACGATTCAGCTCAAGCGCACCGAGCCAAAGAAATTTAGTAAGGAATTGCTACCGTACGCCATCGATGTCGTGTGCCTAGACCAACCGGGAATTGTACATAACTTGGCTGGTTTTTTTGCCGAGCGCACCATTGAGATCGGCGAAGTGACTACCCGTAGTTACCCTGCTGCACACACTGGGACGGCGATGTTCTCGGTACAGATGTTTATTAATATTCCTGCGGACCTACAGATCTCGGGGTTACGAGAAGATTTTATGGAATTCTGTGACCAGCTGAATCTCGACGCCATCATGGAGCCGGTCAAGAACTCGTGAGCGAATCTGCGACGTTGATGACGAGGTGGAAAGTGTTGAGTGGTGCAAGGTGACAGTTAGGCGGAACATTGTGCAATCGGCCGGAGTCTATATTCGGATATGTTGAGATCCTTAGCGTGTCTGATACTTGCTACCGCGTGTGGCACAGCCGCAGCGCAAGGTAGCGACTTGCCCGACTTCGGCAGTCTGGCGGATTCGGTTATCACGAGGAGCCAGGAAGCCCGGCTAGGCCGGAGCATCGTGGCCCAGCTTCGAAATGCCGGCGCCGTGATGGACGATCCGCAGCTCACAGAGTACATCCAAAGTCTCGGCGCTCGACTGGCAGGACAGGCAAGCGACGGCAAGCAGGATTTTGAATTCTTTATCGTGGACGACTCGGCAATCAATGCTTTCGCTCTGCCGGGGGGATACATCGGCGTCAATTCCGGATTAATACTCGCGAGCGATTCCGAGAGCGAGTTGGCCGGAGTGCTGGCGCACGAAGTCGCACACGTCACGCAGCGTCATATTGCTCGTTCCATGTACGATAGTCAGCGTAGCGGTATGCTCTCCATCGCAACCATGCTGGCAGCGATTCTTCTGAGCGCTGCGACCGACATGAGCGGCGACGTAACAGCCGGCTTAATCACCGCCTCACAGGCAGCAACCGCCCAACGGCAGATTAACTATACTCGATCCAATGAGCGTGAAGCGGACCGGATCGGCATGGATACACTCTCCTCTGCCGGTTTCGATCCGACAGGAATGTCCAGTTTCTTCGAGAAACTTTCGCGACGCTTTGGCAGTGCGAGTCGGCAAATACCGGCGTTTCTGCAGACGCATCCGGTCACGACCGAAAGAATCGCAGACGCGCGAGATCGTGTGCGGCAGCTTCCAAGCGTAGAAGTCAACGACAGCCGAAGCTACAGCATTATCAAAGCACGCATGCGGGCTCTACAGGCACCGACGCCAGAGGCTGCTTACGCGATATTTTCCACTCGTCTTGAGAACGGCAGCAGTGCGCCGGCTGATCGCTACGGCCTGGCACTGAGCCTGTCACAATTGGGGCGAGATGATGAAGCAGAACGCATGTTCAGGGAGTTTGTGGAAGAATCGCCTGGCATTATCGCGTATCGAATCGGCCATGGTGAAACGTTGATGAGAAACCGGCAGATCGATGCGGCGCTGGATTCGTTTTCCGAAGCGGTCAGCCTATTTCCGCGCAATGTGCCGTTAACGATTAGCTTCGCCGAAGCTCTGATTCTCGCAGGTGACCCGGCGGCAGCGCATCAACTTTTACTCGACCTGCTCAATAATGTGCCGCCTACCCCGGAGCAGATTCGCTTGATTGCCCGTGCCGCGAACGCGGAGGGTGACGTAGGAAATGCGCACTTCTACATGGCAGAATATTACGTCGCCATCGGCAGCGCGCCGCTGGCAGTTAATCAGCTGCGGATGGCTCTCGAATCACCGAACGTCAATTCGGTGGATCGGGCGCGCATCGAAGCGCGGCTCGAACAAATCCTCGAGTTCATGCCCGAGGGAGAGCGTCGTCGCGGACGCGACACCGCCGGCCGGCAGTTGGCCCGGACAGCGCCTCAATAAGATCGCAAGAGCGGCCGTCCATGATTTAGCGAGGAACCGTCGTTACAGCAGGCGAACGGCGGGCATGATGTGGCGGTTGATCCTAAATCGCGGCGGCAGACTCCATCGTCGGGTCGTAACTCCCCGTACGCGCCAGACCATTGAGCTTGGCACGCAACGCGAGTGCTTCCTGCCCGGCGCCGAAGTTGTCTGCCTGCCCACCCCACGCTTTTAATGCCGGCGCCTGCAGCGCACGCCCATAGGAGAACGACAGTTCCCAAGGGTGCGGGCCGAGTTGATTCATACTGTTCAGATGCGCCGTCGCATCAGCATCGCTCTGTCCGCCCGAGAGAAATGCAATGCCCGGCACAGCTTCGGGAACGTTCGCGGTCAAACAGCGGATAGTCGCTTCGGCAACCTCCTGAACGGATCCCTGAGTGGAGCATTGCTTACCGGAAATCACCATGTTCGGCTTCAGTATGATCCCTTCCAGAGCCACTCGATGGGCCTCGAGTTGTGCGAACGTCATCTCAAGCATTTGGTTGGTGACGTCCTCGCAGCGTTCGAGATCGTGGCTGCCATCCATCAAAACCTCGGGCTCGACGATAGGCACAAGCCCCGCCTCCTGACATAGCGCTGCGTAGCGTGCGAGCGCATGCGCGTTGGCGAATATGCAGAACTCCGACGGAATATCGGTGCCGATATCGATCACCGCACGCCATTTGGCGAACTGCGCACCTAGTTCGCGATACTCGTTCAGTCGATCCCGCAACCCGTCCAAGCCCTCCGTGATCGTTTCGCCCGGAAACCCAACGAGCGGTTTGGCGCCCTTGTCCACCTTGATACCCGGGATAATGCCGAGCTTGCCGAGATAACGCGGAAACGGCGTCCCGTCACTGGCACTCTGGCGAATGGTCTCGTCGAACAGAATCACACCGCTGATCTGCGCGGACACACCCGGGGTTCCAAACAGCATCTCCCGATAGGCACGACGAACGTCCTCGGTCGAATCCACGGCAATCGAAGCAAAACGTTTCTTGATCGTCGGTGAACTTTCATCTGCTGCCAGGATGCCCTTGCCCGGGGCAACCATTGCCCGAGCCACGGCATTCAACTCCGCGACACTCATGCTCAACTCCCTAAGCCCCCTGCTGGATCGCCCGAAGGGCATCGATTCTTGGATCAAGGATAGCAGACGTTGCCAGACTCAGCGGTACCGGAACGCGCGCTGGTACCCGCTTTGCGTCCCAAGAAAAAGAGGACTAGAATAGTCCTATATCCATCAACCACGGGTCAGCCATGCTCCGCATAAGCAAACTAACCGACTACGGCACCCTGGTGTTGGCGCATCTCCCGGCCAGTAATGAGGGGCTCGCCAGTGCAGGTCAGGTGGCCGCTGCCACCCATTTGTCCCAGCCGACGGTCAGCAAACTCCTGAAGGCATTGGTTCGTGCCGGGCTCGTGGTGTCCGGACGCGGCTCCCGCGGCGGCTACGCCCTCGCGCGGCCGGACGATGAGATTACGGCGGCGCAGATTATTGACGCGCTCGAAGGCCCGGTTGCGATTACCGAGTGTAGTTCTCCTCTAGGGCACTGCAGCCTTGAGCCCACTTGCCAGGTCCGGCCCGCCTGGCAGACGATCAATCAGAGTATTCGCCGCGCTCTGGCCCAAGTCAGCCTGGCAGACCTGCAGACCCGGCGTCTACCCATGCCCCCTCCCAGATTCAGGGACGATATTCTCGGCCCCGCAGCAAACCGCTAGCCGCAAGGATGTAACTCGACATGGCAACGAACTCCGACACTCTTTCCCAGTTGGTTGAACAGAAATACCAGCACGGTTTTGTCACCGACATCGACCAGGAACTGCTCCCGCCCGGCCTGGACGAAAATGTCGTCCGGTGGATCTCCAAAAAGAAGGAAGAACCCGAATTTATGACCGAGTGGCGCCTGAAAGCCTATCGGCACTGGGTCACGATGACCGAACCGAAGTGGGCCCACGTTCGTTACAACCCGATCGACTACCAGTCGATCTCCTACTATGCGGCACCGAAAAACCAGAAGGACGCGCCGAAAAGTCTCGATGACGTCGATCCGAAGCTTCTGGAGACTTACGACAAACTCGGCATTCCGTTGCACGAGAGAGCGCGCCTGGCTGGCGTCGCGGTCGATGCGGTCTTCGATAGCGTTTCTGTGGCTACGACCTTCAAGAAAAAATTAGCCGAGGTCGGTGTCATTTTCTGCCCGTTCTCCGAGGCCGTGAGGGACCATCCAGAACTCGTGAAACGATATTTAGGCACGGTCGTACCGCAGCGAGATAATTTCTTCGCGGCACTGAACTCGGCGGTTTTCAGCGACGGCTCGTTCGTCTACATCCCCAAGGGCGTCCGGTGTCCGATGGAGCTTTCTACCTACTTTCGAATCAACGCGGCGAATACCGGCCAGTTCGAGCGCACACTGATTATCGCAGAGGCCGGCAGCTACGTCAGTTACCTTGAGGGCTGCACTGCACCGATGCGCGACGAAAATCAGTTGCACGCCGCGGTCGTGGAACTCATCGCGTTGGAAGATGCCGAGATCAAATACGCCACCGTACAAAACTGGTATCCGGGCGATGAGAACGGCGTCGGCGGTATCTATAACTTCGTCACAAAGCGCGGCGACTGCCGTGGTGCGAATTCGAAGATCTCCTGGACCCAGGTTGAGACGGGCTCGGCGATCACCTGGAAGTATCCGAGTTGCATTCTGCGCGGAGAAAACTCCGTGGGTGAATTCTACTCCGTCGCGGTCACGAACAACTACCAGCAGGCCGATACCGGCACCAAGATGATTCATATTGGCCGCAATACGCGCAGCACGATTATTTCGAAGGGGATCTCGGCCGGTCATGCGCAGAACGCCTACCGCGGCCTGGTCCGGATCATGCCGACGGCGCGTGGTGCACGAAACTATACGCAGTGTGACTCGTTGTTGATCGGCGACAAGTCAAGTGCACACACCTTTCCGTATATGGAGGTGCGGGAACGCAGCGCGCACATTGAGCATGAAGCCACGACATCGAAGATCAGTGAAGAGCAGCTCTTCTATTGTCGCCAGCGCGGGCTATCCGTGGAGGACTCCGTCAACCTAATCGTCAACGGCTTCTGCCGTGATGTTTTCAAAACGCTCCCCATGGAGTTTGCCGTGGAAGCACAGAATCTATTGAACGTGAGCCTGGAAGGCGCCATAGGCTGAGGACGAGGTTTAGCGAATGCTACGAATTGAGAACTTACACGTCCGCGTCGATGGTCACTCGATCCTGAACGGGCTGAACCTGAGCGTCGGTGCCGGTGAAGTGCACGCCATCATGGGACCCAACGGCTCCGGCAAGAGCACCCTGGCTCAGGTTCTCGCCGGCCGCGAAGACTATGAAGTGGTGAAGGGCTCGATCACTTTCCGCGGGCAAGACCTACTCGGCATGGCTCCTGAAGACCGGGCGAAGGCCGGCCTGTTCCTCGGTTTTCAATATCCAACCGAAATCCCGGGCGTGAATAACACTTACCTCCTCAAGGCGGCCCTGAATGCGCAGCGAGTGGCGCGCGGCGAAGATGAAATTGACGCCTTCGAATTCATGAAACTGATCAAAGGCAAAATCGAGTTAATGCAGATTCCGAAGGAGTTTTTGACTCGCGGTGTCAATGAAGGATTTTCCGGTGGCGAGAAGAAGCGCAACGAGATACTTCAGATGCTGATCCTAAAGCCCACATTGGCGATTCTCGATGAAACGGATTCCGGGCTGGATGTCGACGCGTTGAAAGTGGTCGCGGCGGGAATGAACAGCCTTCGCAACCCGGATCGCGCCATGATCCTGGTGACCCACTACGAACGCCTGTTGGAACTCGTCGTCCCCGATCACGTGCACGTGCTGTCCGCCGGCAGGATCGTTAAGAGCGGGGACAGCAGCTTGGCGCGCGAGGTGGACGAGCGCGGTTATGATTGGGTGCAAGATCAAGCCAGCAGCGCATGACGCAAGAGTACCTCCAAGATCAATTCCGGACCCGACTGAAAGATCTGCCTGGCACAGCTGCGATCCGCGCGGCACGAGAGAACGCCATGTCGAGCTTCAATGCTGTGGGCTACCCTACCCGCAAGTTGGAGGACTGGCGTTACACGGACCTCAAGCCGTTAGCCACCGGAGAATTCGATCCGGTTCCGGATTCACCGCCGAAAGACGCCGCTGTTCGAACGCAGCAGTTGATCGAAGAATTGGGGCTCAACAGCGAAGACTCGCCGATCGTCTTTGTCGATGGGCATCCGGTCGCGGGCGACCAAATGTCAACGTCGCAGGACGGCCTGAAGATCCTGAGCCTGGCAGAGGCTTGGGACAGCGCCGAGGAGTTCGCTGCTGACAACGAGTTCAACGGCCGACCGCTGGCCGCACTCAATATGGCTTTCGCCGTAAACGGCGTCTGTTTACGTGTCGCGGACGGCACGCAAATCGACCAACCGATACATCTTGTTTTCATCGCCAGCGAGCGACCATACGTCGCGCCTCAGCCGCGTATCATCATCGATCTGGGGTCCGACTCAACACTCCGAATCGTTGAACATTTTATCGGTCGAGGCCAGTGCTCCGCCTGGACTAACGTCGTCACCCAGATTTCCCAGCAACCACGTTCCGAACTCATACTCTACCGGCTGCAGGAACACGGGCGGGCACATCTGCATACCGAACTGCTAACAGCCAAACTTGCGGAGGATGCAAAGCTCAAGCTCGGTTACCTCGATTTAGGCGGTAAGCTGGTACGGAACGACATCCAGGTTGATCTGGCAAAGCCGGGCGCGAGTTGCGAGCTGTTCGGCCTCTTCATGCCCGCTGACGGGCAGCATATCGACAATCACATCCGAGTCGATCACACCGCTCCGAGAACCGTGAGCCATGAAACGTTCAGGGGCATCATCGGTGATCGTGGTCACGGCGTGTTCAACGGTAAAGTCGTCGTTCACAGAAACGCACAAAAAATTGATGCGACCCAGTCCAGTGATAATTTACTACTCTCCGATCACGCCGAGATCGACACGAAGCCGGAACTCGAAATCTATGCCGATGACGTGAAATGCTCGCACGGAGCGACGATCGGACAACTGGATGAAAACCAACTTTTCTATCTGCGTTCAAGAGGCGTGGATAACGAGACTGCCCGCGGGTTACTAACGTTTGCATTCGCCAATGATATCTTGCAGCGCTTCGACCTGCCGAAACTCAGAGAACACGTCATTCGCAGAGTTTTGAACCAGCTGCCTGGACGACAACAGTG
>Ga0209987_10000867_pt1 | contig 16150 bp, 19 predicted proteins | sample N074metaG_FD_182134 | JGI IMG/M metagenome (GOLD analysis project Ga0209987, IMG submission 182134) | Deep subsurface microbial communities from Kermadec Trench to uncover new lineages of life (NeLLi) - N074 metaG (SPAdes) (version 2) | ecosystem: Environmental > Aquatic > Marine > Ocean trench... | reverse complement strand
CATCCAGCTCTTAAGCCATTGAGAAAAAGACTGGATTGCCCGGTCAAGCCGGGCAATGACGGGTTGCCAGGATGAGTCATGATCAACGGGCGCTGGTATCACTCTCCGAGTTTTGCCCTCAGTTGCCGTTCGTGGAGTTCCGGGAAGGCGTGATAAATCGAAAAATATTTATAGATCAATGAGATTGCCTGAAACGTTGAGACCTGATATTATAAGAATGCAATAGGAATATGGGATGGATCGGCATGCCTAAACGTACAATATTAATGGTTATACTGCTGGCTGCGGTCTACGTTGCCGACGCAGGGCCGGCCTACGCGTATATCGATCCGGCGACGGGGAGCATTATCCTTCAGGGGATCGTCGGCGGCGGCGCCACATTCATGGTGGTGATCCGCCTGTATGGCGCCAGGGCGAAGAAAATAATCCTCGCGATTTTCGGGCGCACACCGGCTGAAGCGGATCATATTACGCATTCCACTAAGTGACGTCGATGCGGCGTGACGGCGGGTCGTATCGCGATCCGAGCGGGTATGTGTTCTACCAAGACGCTCGCGTATATCGGGCCATCCTGAAGCGCGCGCAGGCGGATTACGAAGCGGTTCGCGATATCCCGCTGGTGCGCGAGCTGATCCGCGACGGCACCATCATCGGCAGCCGGGAACTGGAGCCGGAACAGGCCAGCCGGTTGGCGCCCGAGGCGGCCTATGTGGTCGAGCATGACCCGGTGCCATTCATCTCCTACCCGTATGAATGGCCGTTCGCGTTGCTGCAACGGGCCGCCAGGTTCCATCTTGACCTGCAACTGCGCCTGCTGGAGGCGGGGGTCATGCTGTCGGATGCGACGGCGTATAATGTGCAGTTCCTCGGATCGCGTCCGGTCTTCATCGATCTCCTGTCGCTGCGCCCCTACCGGGATGGAGAATTGTGGCTGGGGCATCACCAGTTCATGCAGCAGTTCATGCATCCGTTGCTGCTGAACGCCCTGGCCGGGGTGTCGTACAACAACTGGTACAAGGGCAATCTGGATGGCATCCGCCGGGGCGAATTGGTGCGGTGCCTGCCGGTGACCAAGCGCTTGTCGCGGCGCGTGTTCAAGCAGGTCATCCTGCCCCAGATGATCGAAACGGAATACCACGACGAGGCGTCGAATTCGACGGCGAAAGCTGCCCCCGCGCGGCTGGACAAGGCGACGCTCATGGCGCTGCTGCGCGATCTCGACGACTGGATCGGCACGCTGAGCCCCAAGACCGTTGCCGGCACCACATGGTCCGATTACGAGCGCACCCGCACCTATAATGCGGCCGAGATCGACGAGAAACGGGCCGTGGTCGCGGAATTCGCCCGCAAGCACACGCCCCCGGTTCTGTGGGATATCGGCTGCAACACCGGAGAGTTCTCGGAACTGGCGCTCCAGTCCGGCTGTGGCCGGGTCATCGGGTTCGATCTGGATGAGGGTGCGTTGCATCTGGCCTGCGAGCGTGCCGAGAAGAACCGTCTCGATCTGCTTCCGCTGAGCATGGACCTGCTGAACCCCAGCGCCGGGTGCGGTTGGCTGGGAGCCGAGCGCAAGGCGCTGGTGGATCGCGACCTGCCGGATGCGATCATGGCCCTGGCGCTGATCCACCATCTGGCGATCGCCGGGAATGTCCCGCTGGGCGAGGCCGTCGCCTGGCTGGTCTCGCTGGCGCCCAGGGGGATTATCGAATTTGTCCACAAGACCGACGAGACCGTCCGTCGAATGCTGCGCTTCCGCGAGGACATATTCGACGACTACCATGAGGAGGCGTTTCGGACACATTTGGAGGCGGAGGCCGTGATCCTGGAGCGCCAGGAGGTCTCGGCGTCGGGCCGGTCTCTCTACATTTATCAGCGTCGATAGGGACGTGAATTTTTGGATGTCAACATGAGCACGCGATTTTCCCGAGAGGTTCTCTATCTCGTTGCCGGTTCGGCGCTGTTGCTGGCGGCGCCGGTGCTGCAGATTGCCCGGGAGAACTTGTCGTCCCTCATCTGGTATGATTTTTGGGTTACCCTGCTGGTTATGGTTGGAGCCCCCGGTTTACTGATCGCGTTGCTGGCGGTTTTGTTTCCCAACCGTATCGGCCTTGCGGCGGCGGTGGGGCTGACGTTCTGGTTATCGACCTACAATCGCGAGATGGACGCCGTGGTTCGCGATATGGACCTGCCCGTGGTCGGTGAGGTGGGGTTCGTCACGGTGCTGCTGCTGCTGTTCTTTCCGGTCCTGTTGGTTGCTCTCGCCTTATTGCCGCGAAGTCTTATCGCCAGTGCGATCGGGGCAACAGGGTTGGCGCTTTTTGTGCTGGCGGCGGTTGAGTTGATGCTGTCGGAGGATATCGGGGAGCTCCTGGAGCCGGCGATCGACGGCACTGTCCTGATCGACCCAAACCCGTTGTCGGAGTCCGAGCCCGGGCAGGCCAGCGGGCGGCTGCCGGACATCATCTATATCGTGCCCGACCGCTATGGCAATTCCGGTGTTCTGGCGGACGAATTCCAGCATGACAACGGTGAATTTCTGGACGCGCTCAGGCAGCGGGGTTTCGCCGTGGCCGACGAGGCGCGCGCCAACTATCTCGCGACACCTTTTTCCCTGGCCTCCAGCATGAACATGCAATACCTGGAGCCGGTCCTGCAGAGGCTGGATGGCGAAACGACCCGCGCCTGGCCGCTCTATTCGCTCTTTCAAGACAATCTGGTGACGGCCCGCCTGAAGCGGATGGGGTATCGCTACGTCCATGTTCCGAGCTGGTGGGACGGGACAATGCACTCCGCGCAAGCCGACCTGACGGTGGATTTCTGGGTTTGGAGTTGGGTGGGCGAATTCGGCGTGAAAGCGGTTCAGCAGAGTCCCTTGGTCGAGATGGCCATTGCCAGCATCTATCCGACCGACATGTGCGCCGCGCTCAAGCGGCAACTCGCTTTTCTTGAAAATGCGGGCGGAGGCGACCGCCCGACCTTCGTTTTCGCGCATGTGCTGGCCCCTCATTCACCCATTCTCATGGATGCCGAAGGCCGCTGCGTTGACGCGCTGGATTATCCTAGACGGCCTAAAGACGGCACTTGGGAGGCGTACAAGGAGGGATATTCCGGTTTTCTCAGCTATCTCAACAACCGGTTGCTGGAGATCTTCGACCGGCAGAAAGTCAACAACCCGAACCCGCTGATTTTTGTTCTGCAAGCGGACGAAGGCCCGTATCCGAAAGCTTTTCGTGAGCAAAACGCGATCGTTCGCGGCGGCGGGGCCAGAGGCGAAGGGTTCGACTGGCGCGAGGCAAGCGATGCGCAGCTTGCCATGAAGTTCGGCATTCTGAATGCGCTCTACCTTGGCGGCCCCGACGGACCGGAAGCCTTGCCGGACGTACCGGAGGCCCTGACGCCGGTGAACAACTGGCGGGTCATCTTCGGCCATCTGGAGGGCAAAACCTATCCGCTGCTGCCGGACCGGCACTTCATCTACCCCAGCTACACTGAGCCATATAACTCAATCGAGATTACCGAGCATCTGAAAGCCATTGCGCGGTAACACCGCCGCCAGCGCCCCCTCTGTTTTGATGCAAGAGTGCAAGAGTTGAACGGCGTCTATCACTCCGGTGTCGCAGCGACGGGGGCCAATATGGCTACGATCAGACGCAGAGGCGATTCCGGGCAGGTACAGTTTACCTTGATCGAAATGGCAAAGCTCAGCGGCGTCAATCCGCAAGTTTGGCTCACCGACACGCCGGCCCGCATCGCCGACCACAAAATCACAAAACTGGACCAACGCATGCCGTGGCGTTACGCTCAACCCTGAGCGTGACAGGCTATGCCCGACCACCCGAGGTCGGAGACGCCGGACGGTCACGGTTGGCCGGGTTGGCGGTATCGGAAGGACATTACAGATGATCAATAAACTGCTGGTCGCCATCGATGGTTCGGGCCACTCGATGAAGGCGGTGGATTATGCCTCGGTAATCGCTGCCAGCTGCAAGGCCAAGGTAATCATTCTCACCGTAGTCAAGGGCCACAATGTCCAGAAGCATTCGGCGGAGCTGCGTCAATATGCCGAACTGGAAAATGTCTCTGTGGTTGACTTGAATGCTTTGAAATCGATTGCCAACGATTTGGTTGCATATGCGGCGAAAAAGTCGCGCGAGCAGGGCGTTGACGATATCGAGACCAAAGTGCAGGAAGGCCCTGTCGCACGCACGATTATCGCGTGCGCCGAGCAGAACGATGTCGACATGATTGTCATGGGTTCGCGCGGTTTAGGCAGCGTCGAAGCGACTCTGCGCGGCGGCGTCTCGCACCGGGTCGAGCTCTTGGCGAAATGCCCTGTTCTGTCGGTCAAATAATTCCCCTCCGGCAAACTTGAAGGCAGGACAGGTTTTAAATCCGACTTTGGCGGGGATGCCGCAATAAACTATTGTGCCCAAGAGCCGACCCTTGGAAAACAAGCCATGGTTAAGGATGGATTAATATTAAAAAATATATACTAAATATTTTACGCTGTCTGATGTGCGCGGTGAAGAGGGGTATAGAAAAATGGGTTTTCCTCGTTTAAAATATGCCGCAATTTCAGTTCTCATTATAACAATGATCTCTACTTCCTCAGTTATTTCTGCATCTAAAGAGTTATCCCAAAGTGATATTCCAAAAATAATAATTACATATTATGAAAATGAGGTAGATTTTAAACATAATTATCTTGGAAATACCCTTACAGCGACGATGTTTTTCAAAAACGTTCGGGAAAAAGCATTTGTAACGGGTTATTTTGTGGGTTTCGACGGGATAAATGGATCAGCTGGTCTAGCGTGTAGTTTTTCTGAAACTCTGACGAGTGAATTTATTGATTGGGATGTGGGGAAATCTGTTTCTTTAACTGGCGTTGTGTATAATGTTGTACTTTCTGTTCTTTATTTAGAGGAATGCAAATTCGAATAAGAGCGCGTTTTAATCATGAATGCCGTGGCGTATTGTTCGCGACGTCAACGAAACAATGACTTGCCGGCGCTTAATCTATATGCCTCCAACCGGAATCGCGGTGGGCGAGATCGGAGCGGAGACCATGGATCAGGGCGGGCAGGACGGCCGCGAGAAGGCATTGCAACTGCACCGGGCCGGGCAGCTTGGCCCGGCGCGGGCGGCCTACGAGGCGCTGCTGGCGCATGCGCCCGGGGATGCGGACCTGCTGGGGCTGGCGGGCGTGCTGGCCTTGCAGGAGGAACGCACCGGGGAGGCGGAGGCGCTGTTCGGCCGGTCGCTGGCGGCGGGCGGCGAGGCGCGGATCCATCTGCGCAACCTCAACAACTATCTGGCATTGCTGAAAGAGGCCCGGCGCGACGAGGATGCGCGCGCGCTGATCGCCGGCGGCCTGCCGGAATGGCCCGAGGGCGCCGTGCCGGACGCGGTCGAGCGGGGGACGGTGCTGTCGCTGACCGAGGCGCTGGCGCGGTTCGGCGAGCCGGGCCGCGCGCTGGCGCTGCTGGAAGGCGTGCTGCCGTTCCTCGGCGACGACGCCGAGGTGTTGAACCTGGCCGGGCGGTTCAGGCTGATGCAGGGCGACGCGGAGGCGGCGCTGACGGCGCTGGAGCGGGCGGCGGCGCGCGACCCCGGCAACTGGCAGGCGCTGGCGGCGCTGAGTGCGGCCTATGACCGGCTGGGCCGACGCGCCGAGGCGCGGCAGGCGGCGGCGCGTTTCGCGCGTGCCTCGCCGGTCCATATCGCGCCCCGTCACCAGACCCAGCAGGCGGCGATCCTGGTCTTGAACAATGCGCCGAAGTGGATCGAGAACCCGAATGTCAGCGCGCGCGCGCTGCATCTCTCGATCAACTACATCAGCCAGTTGAGCCAGCGAAAGGCGGCGGAATACCGCTTCATCTCGATGTTCGTCGATCTTCCCGACCCAGGGCCGGAAATCCCGCCCGCCGATGTCGTCTTCAACAACATGGCGAGCGCCGAGGCAATGAACGTGCCGGGACGGCTGGACCGGGCGGTGGCGCTGGTCGAGCGGATCGGGCTGCCGGTGATCAACCACCCGCGCGCCATCTTCGAGACCACCCGGCAGAAGAATGCCGAGCGCCTGCGGGGCATTCCCGGCCTCAAGGTGCCGCGGATCGAGCGCTACCGGACCGACCTCGCCCCGGTCGAGCAGATCGTCGCCGATATCGACCACAGCTTCGACTATCCGGTCATCCTGCGCCATGCCACTTCGCATATGAGTGCGAATTTGCAGCATTCGGAAACCGGTAGCGTCTCGGTGCTGGTCCCGGACGGCGATTCGCTGCGGGCACACATCGAAAAACTGGGGTGGCTCGAATTCTATGCCGTGGAATATGTCGACCTGAGAAAGAAGGCGGGGTACTTCCGCAAGATCAGGGCGGCCTGCTTCGACGACGAGGTGATCATACCCATCGTCGGCTGTTACAGCGGATGGATGGTTGCCGGAGCGCGCTCGAAGCAGGTCGGCATCGACTTCTACCGGTCGCATCCGGAAACCATCGAGATCAGCAATCGAATTGCTCGCGACCCGGAAGACGTTCTTGGCGCCGGGTGTCTCCGGACGCTTGAGGCGATCCGGGACCGGATGCCGCTCGATCAGTTCGGCGTCGACTTCGATGTCGACGAGGACGGGACGATGGTGCTGTTCGAGGCGAACTCGGCAATGAACTTCCTGCCACATCCGGGAGAGCCCGCCGACGTGGTGCTGCCCCCCGAGCCGTTCGAACGAGTCAACGCGGCGTTTCATCGCCTGGTCCGGCGCAAGATCGACGGTGGAGCGTGAAGGGGCCGGGAGCGAGGCGCGATGATCCGCATCACTGACGAAATCGCAATCGCGCCCTGGGAGCTGAGCGAGAGTTTCAGCCGTGCCTCGGGGCCGGGCGGACAGAACGTCAACAAGGTCGAGACCGCGGTCAGCCTGCGCTTCGAGGCGGCGCGCTCGCCGAACCTGCCGACCGACGTCAAGGCGCGGCTGCGCCGCCTCGCCGGGCGGCGCTGGACCGCCGACGGGGCGCTGATCATCCAGGCCGAAAGCCACCGCAGCCAGGCCCGCAACCGCGAGGATGCGCTGGCCCGGCTGGTCGCGCTGATCGCCCGGGCGGCGGTGCGCCCGAAGCGGCGGGTGCCGACCCGCCCGACCCTGGCCTCGAAGCGCCGCCGCCTGGTGGCCAAGGCCCAGCGCGGCACGGTCAAGCGGTTGCGCGGGCGGCCGGACGAGGACGAGTGATCCGGATCGGGTGAGGGGAGGCTGGGCGGGGCAGGCCGCCCTTGTGCCGTCCCCTTCCAGGGGACGGATCGGCCGGGCCGGATCAGGCTCTAATCCAGCACCAGCGCAAGCCAGGCGACCCGTTGGCGGGCTTCGGCGAGGGCGGCGGCCGCGGTGGGGAAGGCGGAATCCGCATGAAAACCGATCGGGAACCAGCCGCTGCCATCCTCGGGGTCGCGGCGGTATTCCTCGAACCCGAAGCTACCGCCGGGGCGGTGGAACAGATCGACGCAGCGCCCGCCGTCGGGGGTCTCGATCGAGCGGGTTACCTTGTTGACATGGGCCATGGTGCCCGCAGCTACACGCTGAGCGCCTGGGCGACGCGAGCCGCCGCGGCGGCGGCGCCGGAGCCGCCCATCGGCGCGCCCATCGCCATCAGCGCGGCCTCGATGGTGGCCAGCGTGCCCAGCACCATCGGCGGGTTCAGGTGGCCCATATGGCCGATGCGGAAGGCGCCGCCCTCGTATTCCTCGCCGATCCCGAGGCCCAGCGTCAGCCCGGCCTCTTCCTCGCAGACCCGGCGCAGCCGGTCCGGGTCGATCGACCCGGTCAGAATGGTGGTGACCGAGTTCGCCCGCGCCGCCGGGTCGGTGACGTTGAGCTCGAGCCCGCCGGGGGCGGCCCAGACCTCGACCGCGGCGCGCACCGCGCTCCCGAACACCTCGTGCCGGGCCCAGATGTTCTCCAGCCCCTCCTCGGCGATCATGTCGAGCGCCTCGCGCAGCCCATAGAGATGCGAGATCGGCGGCGTGCCGGCATAGCGCCAGTAATGCGACCCGTCCGACATGCGCTTGGTCCAGTCCCAGTAGGCCGAGCGCAGCCCGGCGCTCTGGTGCGCCTTCAGCGCCTTGTCGTTGGCCCAGTTGAAGCCCAGGCCGGGTGGCACCATCAGCCCCTTCTGCGAGCCGCCGACGGTGACATCGACGCCCCATTGGTCCATTTCGTAGGGCACGCAGCCGAGCGACGCGATGCAGTCGACCATGTAGAGCGCCGGGTGGCCGGCGGCGTCGATGGCGCGGCGGATCGCGGCGATGTCGTTGAACACCGAGGAGGCGGTGTCGACCTGCACCACCAGAACCGCCTTGATCGTGTGCGCCTTGTCGGCGCGCAGCCGCGCCTCGACCGCCGCCGGGTCGACCGCCCGGCGGGCCGGCGCATGCAGCACCTCGACCTCGATCCCCGAGACCGTGGCCGCGTCACCCCAGCCGATGGCGAAGCGCCCGGATTCCAGCACCAGCACCTTGTCGCCGCGCGACAGCGTGTTGCTGAGCGCCATGTCCCAGGCGCCGTGGCCGTTGGTGATGGCGATGAAGCCATGGCCGCTGGTGCGCGGGATCGTGCTGATTTCGTTCAGGATGCCCGTGGACAGCTCGACCAGCGCGCCCTCGTAGATGTTGGGCATCGCCCGGTGCATGGCGTTCAGCACCCGGTCGGGGATCACCGAGGGGCCGGGGATGGCGACCAGATGGCGGCCGTGGCTGAGCGATACGCGGCGATCGGGCGACACGCCCGGATTGGGTGACATGTGGAGATTGAGTGACATGCGGACGAGCCTCTAAACGGGATTTATGAACAGTCTCCGAAGCTAGCCGCCGCCGCGACAAAGGCAAGATGCCATTTGCTGATGGGAATTATCACCGCACTTGATGGGTACAGCGGCTACCGGCGGTGCAGGAGGCGATTGCCGATCAGGGTGGCGAGGCGGGTGGCGCTGAACCCGGCGGCGATGCGGCCGGGGTCGTAGACGGTCTCGGCCCATTCGGCCAGGGACATCGGGTCTTGGGCGGTCTCGCGTTCGTAGGCGTCGAAGAAGGCGTCCAGCACCCCGGTCCTGCTGAACCGGTTATGGCCGTATCTGAGTGCGAGCTGGCGGCGCGCCTCGGCCACCGGGCGGCCCTCGGCCAGCATCAGGAAGAGCGCCGCGGCGAAGCCGGCGCGGTCGGCGCCCGACTGGCAGTGCAACAGCACCGGGCGCTCGACGGTTTCGAACAGGTGCGCGGCGGCGCGGATCTCCTCACGGCTGGGCAGGGTCCGCGCGCGGACCACCAGGTTGTGGAAGCTCAGGCCGGCATCGCGGCAGGCTTCCAGCTCCAGCGGCAGCGAGCCGAAGCTGCGACCGGCGCGCAGCGACACCACGGCGCGCCCGCCGCGCCGGGCGAAGGCGCGCAGCCGCCCCGGCGTCGGCTGCCCGGATCGCCAGACGCCGTCGCTGACCCGGTGCCGGTTCGGAATTACCAGCCGCAGGATGCCGTTGTCTGCCAACAGCATGTCGATCCAGGCCCGCAGCCGGTCCCCGGGGGTGAGCAGGGGCCGGCTCCAGCGTTCGATCCGCAGGCGCCGCCGGCGTTCGGTGGCCGATATCCCGGGTTCGCCGGGATCCGCGACGGCAGGGGCGGATGCCGCAGGTTTCGGGGTGGGCGTCGTGGAGGGTCGCGCATCGGTCATGGCAGCGGCGATATAACAACCGGGCGGCAGGCGCGCAAGCGGCGGCGGGCGCTGCGAGAATATGATTGGATTTCAAAAAAAATACGTTAAAGCAGCATTATGCGTGACATTCTGAATGTAATATGTCAGGTTTATCCGGGGACTTTCAACGGGTGGAGTGTCGGATTTCATGATCCGGTCGATAATGGTAGTTGTGGTGATCGCTATGGCGGCCGGGGCGGTCGGGGCGGCTGGAGGCCTGCGCCAGATCGTCGTTACTAACGCCGAGCGTGCGGTTTTCTCGGAATCCTGTGAGTATTATCAGGCCCGGGTCAGGTCGGCTCCGGGTGAGTCACCGCGCCGCGCCACGACCGGTGAATTTGTCGCCTTCCTGGCCAGCGCCTGTGCCGCGGCGGAGATTTCGCTGGACACCGGAACACCGGAGCAGCAGGCCCGGGCGGCGCTGCTGCTGTCGCGGATCGCGCTGTTGAGCGATACCATCGGCCGGATGAATGCCGAACGCGGCGCGCGTGCCGCCGCCCGCTTGAATGGGGTTGGTGCGGGCGAGACCGGGGCCGCCACGATATCCCGGGTCACGCTCTCGGGCGAATTCCTGATCGCCCACCGCATGGGGATCATGATCGCCTTCGACGCCTGGCTTGACAGCGGCGTCGATTTCTCGCTTGCCTCCTATCGGTAGGAAATCGCGAGAGACACTTCAATCATGACTGGCCAGCCGTGACCGGAACCATCCGCATCGCCATGTGGTCGGGGCCGCGCAACATCTCGACCGCGATGATGCGCGCCTGGGAGAACCGCGCCGACACGGAAGTGACGGACGAGCCGTTCTATGCCGCCTATCTGGCCACCACCGGGCTGGACCACCCGATGCGCGAGGCGGTGATCGTGGCGCAGCCGACGGATTGGGAGGAATGCGCGCGGTTCTGCGCGGACGGCGTGGATGCGCCGGTGCATTTCCAGAAGCACATGTGCCAGCACATGATCGCGGCTGCGCCGCTGGGCTGGATGGCGGCCTGCCGACACGCCTTCCTGATCCGGCCGCCGGAGGCGGTGGCGGCCTCGTTTCACAAGGGCTGGGCCGGGATGGGGGCCGACGATCTGGGTTTCCGGCGCCAGGCCGAGCTGTTCGACCAGGTGTGCCGGATGACCGGTGCGACGCCCCCGGTGCTGGAGGCGCGCGACGTGCTGGAGGCGCCGGAGGCGATGCTGCGCCGCCTGTGCGAGGCGCTCGGGGTGGCGTTCGACCCGGCGATGCTGGCCTGGCCCGCGGGTCCGCGCACCGGCGACGGGGTCTGGGGGGCGCACTGGTACGGGCGGGTCAACGCCTCGACCGGCTTTGCGTCCTACCGGCCGCCGGGGCCGGTGCCCGAGGAGCTGGAGCGGATCGTCGACGAATGCCGGCCCTATTACGAGCGGATGTACGCACATAGACTCGTGGTGTGAGGATCCATGCCCCGTTTCGCCGCCCACCTGTCGATGATGTTCACCGAGCGCCCGTTCCTGGCGCGCTTCGACGCGGCGGCGGCGGCGGGGTTCGAGGCGGTGGAGTTGCGGTTTCCCTATGGGTGCCCGGCGGCGGAGATCCGCAGCGCGCTGGACCGCAACGGGCTGGCCGTGGCGCTGTTCAACGCGCCGCCCGGCGACTGGGAGGCGGGCGAGCGCGGGCTGGCGTCGCTGGCGGGCCGCGAGGCCGAGTTCCGCGACAGTATTGCGCGGGCGCTGGACTATGCGGCGGTGCTGCAACCGGGGCGCATCCATGTCATGGCCGGAATCGCCGAGGGGGCGGCGGCGCGGGCGGTCTATATCGCCAATCTCGCCCATGCGGCCGAGGCGGCGGGCGCGCAGGGTCTCTGCATCGAGCCGATCAACAGCCGCGACATGCCGGGCTATCACCTGAACAGTTCGACCGACGCGGTGGCGGTGCTGGACGCGGTCGGGGCGGCCAATCTGGGGCTGCAGTTCGACCTCTACCACGCCCAGATCACGGAGGGCGACCTGACCCGGCGGCTGGAGCGGCTGATGCCGCGGATCACCCATATCCAGATCGCCGGCGTGCCCGACCGGCACGAGCCGGATACGGGGGAGGTGGATTACCGGCATCTGTTCGGGGTGCTCGACCGGCTGGGGTATGACGGATACGTCGGCTGCGAGTACCGCCCGGCGGGGCGCACCGAGGACGGGCTGGGGTGGTTCCGGAGGGCGACCGGGTTGGGTTTTGAGCCGCGATACCCTTGATCCCGGGCCGGCACCTAAATCAACCTTTGGTTGCCAAATGGCCCTCCGAGTGGCATTATGTCGCCAATTTCACGTGTGGGAAGCGATTTGGGGAATGTACGGTGAGCCGCCGTCGGTGAAGGCTTCCCGGCGGTTATACTGAAAATATTCAGGGGAAAATGAATATGACCAAGGCACTCAGCTATCTCACGGTTCTCATGACAGTGGCATCGCTCACCGGTTGCACCGGTCTGCAGCAATTTCCGGATACATCCAAGGATTACGCTGCCGACCTGGAGACGCTGGATCCCAATTATGTTCAAGCTCTGAAAACAATTTACGCTGGAACTTTGACACCGAAGCAGGTTCGAAACCAGCTCATCGACACACGCCTGGCAGTTCTCGATGAACACTATGAAAAATTTGAAGCTGGACTGACTAAGGACAATGTGCGGGTTGAGTTAGGTGTCGCTCTGGTTGGAGTTGGCGTAGGCGGGGTGGGCTCTTTTGTCTCGGAGACTGCGAGCCAGATCCTCTCGGCGGTGTCCGGCGGCCTGGCGGGCGCCTCTTCAGCTTACGGCAAAGCCGTTTTATACGATAACACTCTAAAAGCGCTGATCGCGCAGATGCGCGCAGGCCGCGCAAAAATACGCGCGCAGATCTTTCAACGATGGGATCTCGACACCAACGCATATCCACTTTGGCTCGCGAGGCAAGATCTGGAGGCTTACCAGTTTGCCGGCTCGCTGCCGGGCGCCATCCTGGCGACCTCGGCAGATGCCAAGGAGAAGCAAGACACGGCGGACGCAATCCTGTTGGCAGCGATCACGCCAGAGGCCGTTACCGCAGCGGCCTTCAAAGGGCGCGCAGATATCATGAGAGCGATCGACGGGCTGGACCTAGCCAAAGCGCAGGCGTTGGTGGCGCTGATGGAAAAAGCGTTCCCGAGCATCAAGCCGTTCGTGGACGCTCAGTATACGCCTGCCAAACGCGCCGCGGACACAAACGGCGCAAAAGCCAGATTATTGTTGAAGCGCATGGTTTCCCTTACGGCGCTTACTTCGAAGGACATGGAAAAATGGGGAACCGCAATCAGCAGCCTCTAGTCAACTCAGGACCGTCAAGTAATGAAGAGGAGGGCATGAGCGATGAATTCCGGCTCCGAACCTGATGTTACGAAGCAGCAACTCGATGACGCCATCACGGCGGGACAGATCCAGAAGCTCATTGATGAGAGAAAATCCATTGGGGGTGACTGCAAGGTCGTCACGGAGAACGGCAAGCGATTTCTTGTCTGCGTCTGGGCACCACTTTAACGGTTCGCCGGTTTTCTGGGCGGATTGACGTGGCAGATTTTGAGTGTCGCTCCCCGAAAACCGGGCAAGCCACCACGGGACTTTGGAGGTCCTGTGGCCTCGGGCCACGGTAATGGAGTAGCCGACTGCGGCAAGACGGGCCGGTGCAACCGCAGGTGCTCGCCGCCATAACTCGGGAGGCTGACAATGAGGGTGGACCCGGGTCGGAGCGCGGCGATCATCCCAACGCGTTCTCGCGCGTAACCCTTAGGAGGATTGAATTATGGCCTATGGCAAGTCTGAGTTGAAGAGGGGCAGCGAAGGCGACGATGTGGTTGAGTTGCAAATGCGACTGGCGGGTTTCCGCGGCACCGTGCCCGACGGTGACTTCGGCCCCGGGACAGAACTCCAGGTGGTCAAGTTCCAGCAAGACTACATGAAAATTGCCGCGCCGACGGGCATCGCGGATCAGGTGACCTTCGCGGCGATCAACCAGTTCGCGACCAGGTTTCCGTTCGACTTCAACGACCTGAAATGTCCATGCGGCGTCTGTGATGGGTTCGGCCAAGGTCGATTCAAGAACGAGTACCGGCCCGGCAAGCCGAACGTCGAGGCGTTCCATCTTTATGAGCATCCCGGCATCCACAGAATGCTGTTGTGGGCGGCGCGCGCAACCAGGTTCTACCAGCCACACTTCAATTTCGTGATCAATTCGGGCTATCGCTGCGCGGAAAACAACAAACAGAAGGGGCGGACCAGCACCAATCACCATGGCAAGGCGGTCGATCTGGATGTGCCACGCGGGCCCGGTGAGGACAAGCGGGACGACATGCGACGCTGCGACGAAATTCGCGGCCTGGCGGTCGAGCGCAGCGCGGCGCAGATCGGCTGGTCGGCACGAAACCGAAAGGCGCTCGAGCCGTCCAATATCGCTCCAACCTGGGTCCACTACGATGTCAGGACATACGATCGAAAGTACCTGGCCGACAAATATTTCTGCACGACCTCGGAGCAACTCGACCAGCCCACGGGGTAGTCCGAAATAAGAAATCGCCGGTAGGGTGGGTCGTTGACCGGCCGATTGCGCGGGATTGTGCAACAGATGGTGGGTCGGGCGTCCCACCCTACGGGACCCCTTGCACTCCACCCCGTTTGCTCGTAAATGCCCCTTGCCGCGACCGCAGGGGTGTAGCTCAGTTGGTAGAGCGACGGTCTCCAAAACCGTAGGTCGGGGGTTCGAGACCCTCCGCCCCTGCCAGCGGCTGGAATCAGGATAGAAGGCCAAGCCCATGATCAACCCCGCCCAGTTTATCGCCCAGGTCCGCTCGGAGGCGGCCAAGGTGGTGTGGCCGACCCGCAAGGAAGCCGGCATCACGACCGTGATGGTGTTCATCATGGTGGTGCTGGCGGCGACCTTCTTCTTTTTCGTCGACCTGATCCTGCGCTTCGGCGTCGACATCATCTTGCAGCGTTAAGGGCCGATTTACGGGTTGATTTTCCGGCAATTTGGGTCTATCCGCTCAACACTTCACAGCACGTCACGGCGCGCGCCGATTCGGTATGCGCGCCCTTACGATTGAGGCCCGCACCGAAACCACTGGTTTGACAAGGGGTTAGGTGCGGAATTCCCGGTATTCCCGATGGGATACCCTGGGCAGAGGCAAGGGGCGCGACGCATGTCCAAACGTTGGTATTCGGTTCATGTTCTGTCGAACTTCGAAAAGAAGGTCGCAGAATCGATCCGCGATGCCGCCCGCGTCCAGGGTCTCGAAGACGAGATCGAAGAGGTGATGGTGCCGACCGAGGAGGTCGTCGAGATCCGCCGCGGCCAGAAGGTCAATGTCGAGCGCCGCTTCATGCCCGGCTATGTGCTGATCAAGATGGAAATGACCGATCGGGTCTATCACCTGGTTAACGACACCCCCCGTGTTACCGGCTTCCTCGGCCCCCAGGGCCGCCCGACACCGCTGCGCGACGCCGAGGTGGCGCGCATCCTGAACCAGGTCGAGGAAGGGATCGAGCATCCCCGCCCTTCGATCACCTTCGAGATCGGCGAGCAGGTCAACGTCACCGACGGCCCGTTCGAGAGCTTCACCGGCATGGTCGAGGATGTCGACGAGGAGAACGCCCGGCTCAAGGTGTCGGTATCGATTTTCGGCCGGGCGACCCCGGTCGAGCTGGAATACTCGCAGGTCGCCAAGGCGAGCTGAGGGTTGAGTCTGTGGGAGGCGAGGGCGGCGCGCCGTCCGGACCGGACCACATCCTGTAATCGCCACCCGGCGCGCCGGGCGGGCATGGAGAGAGGAAAGGCTGTCGCATGGCCAAGAAAGTCATCGGCACGCTGAAGTTGCAGGTCCCGGCCGGCAAGGCGAACCCGTCGCCGCCGATCGGCCCCGCACTGGGTCAGCGTGGCATCAACATCATGGAGTTCTGCAAGGCGTTCAACTCCAAGAGCCAGGACATCGAACCGGGTGCCCCGTGCCCGACCATCATCACCTATTACCAGGACAAGTCGTTCACCTTCGAGATCAAGACGCCGCCGGCGTCGTATCTGTTGCGCAAGGCGGCGAAGCTGAAGTCCGGCGCCAACCTGCCGGGCCGCGAGACCGTCGGCACGGTCAGGCTCAAGCAGGTGCGCGAGATCGCCGAGGCCAAGATGAAGGATCTGAACGCCACCTCGGTCGAGGCGGCGATGAAGATCATCGTCGGCTCGGCGCGGTCGATGGGCATCGAGGTGAAGGGGTAAATCATGGCCAAGCATGGCAAACGCATGAAAGTCATCCGCGAAGCGGTGCAGGGCAAGTCGCTGCTGCCGCTCGGCGAGGCCGTCGCCCTGGTCAAGTCCAACGCCACCGCCAAGTTCGACGAGACCATCGAGATCGCGCTGAATCTGGGCGTCGATCCGCGTCATGCGGACCAGTTGGTGCGC
>Ga0209987_10000865_pt1 | contig 16155 bp, 13 predicted proteins | sample N074metaG_FD_182134 | JGI IMG/M metagenome (GOLD analysis project Ga0209987, IMG submission 182134) | Deep subsurface microbial communities from Kermadec Trench to uncover new lineages of life (NeLLi) - N074 metaG (SPAdes) (version 2) | ecosystem: Environmental > Aquatic > Marine > Ocean trench... | reverse complement strand
ACGCTCAGCGACGGATTATCAACTGTAGCGGCATTGACCGTAACAGGGGGCATCGTCAATGAGGCCGTTGAGCTCGTGCTTAACATGAGTGCGGCTGGCGAAACAGTGACTCTCGTGATGGACTACGACGCCAACTCCTATGATCGGGGCAGCGATCTCGCGACTGTTGCCGGGAATTATATGTTTGACTTCTATGGGGACACATCGACATTTGACATTGATCAGGGCGGCTTGATATTGGGTATATCGATATCCGGATGTATTCTGAGTGGCCAGGTTTCAATTATTGACGCGGCATTCAACAGCTACGACGTGGAATTGGACGTGACGATGTGTGGTGGTTTGGACGGAATGTACTCCGGAATGGGTACGACGCAGGACCTCAATGGAACTGACGACCTGTTTCTATTCGCCGTATTCAACGCAACGGGTACAATAACCGGGGAAGCAGTTAAAGTAGTGCCATAAAACAATTGGGGTCAGGGATCATAGCGATTCAGCGTCGCACGTTTCTAATGGGCGTAGGCAGCCTTGCCGCCGCTTCGGTCAGTTCGCTGGCATTTGGAAAATCACCAAAATTGTCTGTCGGCGTCGTCGGCGGCGGGATCGTCGGCGCCTCGATCGCGATGCACCTCGCAAAATCCGGTGCGCAGGTGACCTTGTTTGAGAAAACAGCGCCTGCAGCTGGGGCCACCAGCAAGTCATTTGCGTGGATAAACGCATTCACCAGCGACCCGCATTACCGAGCACTGAGATTAAAAAGCATCGCCGCCTACCGGGCGTTGGACCAACAAGTTCAACTCGACATCACCTGGGGAGGCGCGATTCATTGGGCCGAGAGCCTGGCGGAGGCCGAGATACTCAAAGCCAGCGTGGCGGAACTCGATCAGGCCGGCTATCCGGCCCGGATGGTAACTCCGGACGACCTGGCTGAACTGGCGCCCAACCTGCGCCTCGGCCCGATTGATGCCGCATCGTTTCACTCGCTTGACGGACATATGGATCCCGTTCATACAACGCAGCGATTTCTGGATCACGCACTGCAGCACGGCGCAGATGTCGTTCATCCTTGCGAAGTTACCGAGCTGCGCTTCAACGGCGAGCGCCTAACCGGGGTGTCGACGACGAGGGGCGACTACTCGCTGGACCGCCTGGTGATTGCTGGTGGTGTGGATACGCCGGCATTGGCGGCGCAGGCAGGATATACGCCGCCGCTTATTCATGCGCCCGGGATCCTCGTTCACACCAAACCAACCCGGCCATTGATTGGTCGAGTCGCCGAAACGCCGCATATCTATTTCAAGCAACACCGTGATGGACGGATTCTCGGCACGGATGGGTATTACGCCCCCGACATACCCGTGCATCAAGGAATTCTGCAGGGTCCGCAGCAGATGCCCGACGATATGCGTGTAATGCACGGTGAGCGCATTCTCGACAAGATCAAGGCCCATTTGGCCGGTGCCGAAGACGCTACCTATGATCATCTGACATTGGGTTTTCGGCCGATGCCGCAAGACCGATACCCGATTGTCGGTTTTTCTCCGGGCAATTCGAACGTCTATATCGCCGTCATGCATAGCGGTGTGACACTCGCAGCAATCATGGGCCGTTACATCACGCACGAGATTACAAATGACGAGTTGATCGACGAATTGGCGCCGTATCGGCCCGGCCGATTTTAGGGTTCGCTACACCATATCCTTTAACGCCACGCCCACATCGGCCAGTGTATCCGGGCTGATCGCCGCATGATCGGCGATTAATGCCTTGGACTGCATGAAATCTTTCGGCGAATTAATCGAGTCAATGGCAATCAGTTGTCCATCTCGCAGATACAGGCAGGAAAATGCCCGGTTCGCCGGATCGCCTCGCAACACCGTTTGGTCATACCCGTGGGAGATGCCTGCAATCTGAAGTTTCAGGTCGTACTGATCAGACCAGAACCACGGCACCTGTGCATATTGCAGATCTTCGCCGCAAATATTGCGGGCGACGGTCTTCGCCTGTTCAAGTGCGTTATGCACGGATTCAAGGCGCAATCGCTGGCCCAGCAGGCTGTTGGGGTGATTGGTGCAGTCACCGATTGCATACACTGACCCGTCACTGGTTCTGCATCGGTCATCAACGCGTATTCCATTGTCAACCTCAAGACCGGCATCTTCGGCAAGTTCAACATTCGGCAGAACCCCGATGCAAATCAGTGCGAAATCAGCTCCTACCGATGTGCCATCCGTGAGTTCGACCTGTTCCAGGGAAGCACCTCCCGAGAACCCGGCAAACCCCGCCGATAGCATTAGATTGACACCATGCCGGCGATGTTCTGCCTGATAGAACTCGGAGACCTGCTCGGACACCACGCGACTCATCACACGATCTGCCATTTCAATGACCGTCACGTGCAGGCCTTTGCTGGCTGCGACCGCGGCAACCTCAAGACCAATGTATCCGCCCCCGATGATGACGAGCCGGTTACCCTCATGCATGTATTCATGCAGCGCGGTAACGTCCTGAATGTTTCTCAGGTAATGTACGCCCGCCAGCCCGGAACCGGGAACATCCAGTTTCCTGACTCTTGCTCCGGTCGCAATGATCAGTGCGTCGTAGTCGTACGCTTTGCTGTCCACGTCGGTGACTGTCTTGCCGGCAACGTCGATGCGGGCGACACGAGTTCCCAGATGCAGCTCAATATCGGGATTGTCATAAAAAGACGCCGGCTTGACGTAAAGGCGCTCTGCCGCCAACTCGCCCGCGAGGTATTTTTTTGATAACGGCGGGCGCTGATACGGGTAGTGTTCTTCTTCTCCGATCAGAACGATTTTTCCGTTATATTTTTTCTGGCGTAACGTGACTACGACCTGGCCTGCAGCATGGCCGGCTCCTACAATTACGACGTTCTTAGTCATCGGTAATTTGGACCGTATTAATTCCAGGCTCGATTATCGACTGTATTTTCGTACGTCGCGCCCGGCACCACCATGTTCCATTTTTCGGTCCAGCTATAGGTGTCGTCAAAACGCTCGCGAGTGTATGGCTGTGGTGGCGCATGCAATAGGCGCGAGAGACGGAACTCTTCAGGCTCCAGCAAGCCGCCGGCCTCGGCGACGAAATAGTGAATGTACGGCGTTGGATCTTTATCCAACAACTCAACAGCCCTGGCCTGGGCCCGGAACATGGCTGCGAGCGTTTTGGCATCAAGGTCGTCGCTGGCGGCCTCGCTTCGCGTTGAATGAGACTCGATCAAAATCCTCATACCCTGTTTTTCAGCCACACTGATCCACGGCTCCATCAGGCTCACCGCTTCGACCTTGCCGTCTCGCAAAGCTTCGAGGCGTTGCGGCATGGAGCCAACCCCGACCGTTTTGATATGTTGCGGCGTCAAAAAACCCTCCATCATTTTCAACGTGGTGAAGTTCGAACCATTATTTGGCGTCACAGCTATTTCTTTATCTTTGAGCTGCTCCGGTTCGTAAACATCGGAGTCAGGACTGACCGCAATCGCGAAAGACGACATGGCCGCGCCCAGCGCAACGATTTTTCGTGGGCGCAATCCCTCACTGGCCGCCTCAACAGCGCGTTTCATTATGCCCCACTCGCACATGCGATACTGGTCTACGCCGCCGTCGTTGTACAACGTGTCGAGTGGGCGATCCAAAACGGAATCCCATTTCACGCTGTGTGACGTCGTTACCTGTGCCATCCCCGGCGTCGTTACGAATTCTATGTCGAGACCTTCGTCTTCGAAAAACCCTTCATCACGTGCGACGAGCACGGGCAGATCATGGATCGCGTTCATCACTGCAAGCCGCGGCCGGCTGTCGTTATTAGTCATTGTTATCCCCTGCTATACGCAATCCGAATCGGCCATTTGAAACGCACGTACATGTAGTCGATAGTGAGCGACAAGAATGTCATACCCAGCATGGAGGTTGTTATGAATATGCTGTGCAAATACAGGAATAAGCGCAGGGAAGCGCCGCGGCGGCATTGCCCGCAGGGAACTCGCCCATGAAATTGCAGCGCTATCTTGATCGTATCGGCTACGGCGGGGCCGTCGAGCCGAATTTCGACACGCTCGCCGCATTACAGGAGGCGCATGTTTGTTCAGTACCGTTCGAGAATCTGGACGTACAGTTAGGCCGGACTCTGTCAATTCGCGTTGACGACGCTTACGAAAAAATTGTTCTTAACTCCCGTGGTGGCTGGTGCTATGAACAGAACGGACTATTTGGGTGGGCGCTATCGAAAATCGGATTCGACGTTACCCGGATTGCCGCTAGCGTCATGCGCGATCAGCGAGGCGAGGCGTCTACGGCAAGCCATCTCTGCCTGCTAGTCAGATCGACACGTTTGAAATCTAAACACTTGGTCGATGTTGGTTTTGGCGGCAGCATGATCAAACCTGTCGTTCTGCAAGAGGCCCAATACAATCAGCCACCGTTCAAGCTCGGGCTAGAGAGACTGGACGATCGCTATTGGCGCTTTTGGGAGGACGCGGGCGATGGACAATTCAGCTTCGATTTTGTCGACGAGCCTGCAGACGAGTCATTACTCGCCAAAAAAAACGCGTCCCTGCAAAACGATCCTGCGTCAAATTTTGTATTGAATCTGGTCGCGCAACAGCGCTCTGTTGATCAACATTGTACATTGCGAGGTCGCGTCTTCAGCGTTGCCAAAACCAGTGTAATAGAAACGACAATACTGGATTCGCCCGAAACGCTGGTCTCGATACTCGCAGACGAGTTTCAATTGGACGTTCCCGAAGTTGCTACTTTGTGGCCCAGGATTGCCGCACGACATGAGATACTTTTCGGCAACGATTCTTCCAGTTAACGATTCACGCGAGCGATCTCCAGCAACTGCTCGCGTACCTTGTCTGCCTGCCCTGTTTCCTCAAGACGGATCCAGAGCCGGTCGATCGTTCGGGCATCGACGTAGCCTGAGACGGCGGCTCCCCACTTCTGATCCAAACGGAATCGATCCACGGCCGCTATTGTTATTTCATCGTAGACACTGATCAGCAGGTCGTCGAGCGCAAGCTCGGGTCTGTCCGTCGCAAAATAACCAAGGGCGTGGAGGATTATCTTGAGCTGCACGACATCATTGCCTTCGAATTGACGAAGTTCCCTGTAACCGAGGGTCTCGGAGATCGTGTCATAGATACGACGCATCTCACCTACCGGCTCCGGATGTTCGCAGATATTGATGTCTACGTTGACCATGTCCGGACGGCGGGACATACCCGGGCGCGGATCCGCAACCAGCACTGCGGCCGACTGCGTCTCGCCATGGCGTCCATCTCCGCCAAGTACCTGTCCTGCATTAATGGCCTCAATCAATCGATCCGCGAGGTGGCGCTGTTTCCCTTCGCTATTCTCAAAAGCATCTGCAACCGCGTCGACCAGGTGAGTGCCGACGAGGGAGTTGCCTTGGACGGCGTAGTGTCTACCGGTTCGCATGGCCACCCAGTCCCCCTGGGCCTCGGCACCGTATTGCTCGGATCCTGTCCACTGTGCGGCCCGTCCCCGCATGTCGATGACGCCAACCTGTCGATGCTCCCGCCCTTCGTCGGCTGCGACCACGCGGTCCATTGCCTCCTGTGGCGTCGCGCCACCCTCCAGCAAATCGAGGAGGTCATTACCGTATTCCAGACGGGTTCTGCCTTGAGTCGCAACCGCACCGACACCGGGGCGAACCCAGGTTACGGCGTTGCCAACACATGGCCGACGTGTTGTCACCGCCACGCCGGACTCTCCGGTGATCGGATCGATGGCGACAATGGAGAACGTGTGAAACTCCAGTTCCGCGCCCCATGCAACCGGCTCCTGGGCAAACGCTGCTGGTATTGCCGACATCAACAAATACATCAAGGCGCTAAAAACCAGAAATTGAATAGCACGTGCTTTGTATCTGTTCGTGAAAAACATTCTTGATTCCCCTATTAGATTTTTGGTCGGATTATCATTGGGACGGATACTCCCTGAAACCCAGTCGCCGACGTAGTTGCAGAAATTCGGCTTGTTCAAGCATTGGGTCATTGAGCCAATTATCTCTGAACCGGCTAATTCTTCCACGGCTGACCGGTTGGTTTTCCTCCAAATAACCGTCAACCGTCCTCGTCCAGTCGCGTAGGGCGCGTTCTCTGTCTCCGGTTCCCAGCAACGCCCAACCCAGAGGCCGCCATTTCTCTCCTTCAGGATCGCCGAGCGACTCCTCATATTGCGCCAGCAGTTCTGCGGCTTGCTCCGGCTCGTCAAGCAGCCCATACAGGTACGCTAAATATCCCACGCGGAATGTGGCCCCCGATTCCATAACCCGCACAGCATGATCCAGACTTTCCCTTGCCGCGCTGTGGTCATCGCTTAGATACCCAGCAGTAGCAAGCTCAAAATAGTTCATGTACACACTCGAATCGAGTCTTATCGCTTCGCGTAAATGCGTGGCGGCTGCAGGAAGATCTCCCGCATTCAAAAGTATGTAGCCGAGTCGCCCGTGAAAGCTGGCGTTACTCGGATCGATTACGACGGTACGCTTGCCGATACGTATCGCCTTCGGATTCTCGCCAACTTCCTCAACCAGGAACGACCCGTATTCGATCAAGACTTCCGGGTCATTTGGACTGAGTTCTAATGCGCGCTCGTAGGCTGCACGCGTCTCCGCCTGGTGACTGTGGTATTGCTCTAAAGAAACGCCGAGTAACGAGAACGCTGAACCGGACGTTGGATCCAGCGCTATGGCTTTTCGAGCATAATTGAGAGCGGTGTCTCGCTCTCGCCGCGTGTAATAGCCCCAGGCCAAATCAGCGACTGCTTCGGAAAAATTCGGATCCACCGCAACCGCCCGCTCGAGCAAATCTATGTACGCGGGCAGGTATTCTGGAGAAAATAGCGGGCCCGGCAAGCTCAGTGCACGGAGATAATATTGGTAGGCTTCCGTCGAATCGGTCGGTCGGTTCTCGATGCGCTCTCGCTCATCCGGCAACAACTGCACGTGCATCACCATCGCAACTCGTTCCGCGATCTCCGCCTGAACGGCAGACAGGTCGACAAGGTCTCGGTTGAATTCTTCCGACCACAGCTGCGAATCGGTTCGCCCATCGAAAAGTTGTACCGTAATCTGCACTCGACCACTGGCATAGCGGATGCTGCCCTGCATGATCGTCTCGACGTTTAGTGCTTCGGCAATCTCCGGAATAGGTGGCGCGTCTTCTTCATATTGCATTACGGAGCTACGACCAATCACGATCAGGTTATGGATCTTCGCCAACTGATTCAGTGTTGAATGATGAATGCCGGCTGCGATATAGGCGTTCTCGGGGTCTGTACTCAAGTTCTCGAACGGCAACACAGCAACAGCGCTGGAAAGCGCATTGGCAGGCACGGAAGCAAGCAACGTCAATGAAATGATCGGAACCGGCCATGAAAACTTGTATCTGGAATTCGGCAACATCAATGCCCTCTCTTCTTTATTTTCCTGAAGCATAACTAAAACTAATTTGAAGGATTGTAATAATGTGGAAAAGCGTCTTCAATCCGCTGGCAGCGCAAAGATGGGGAACGACAAAGATGCAAATACTTCGCTCGATTAAATCACCTGCCAGCCAATTTCTGTGGCCCATGGTAGCGCTCGCACTGAGCGGCACCGCCCATGCCGGCACGTCGCCGTTCGCAGAGACGATCATTATAAACGGCAAGGTCATCACGGCGGACAACGACGATCCGAACAAAGTCACTATCGCCGAAGCGATCGCGATTCGCGGCGACAAGATCCTGGCGGTCGGCAGCAACGCTGAGATCAAGGCGTTGGTGGCCGATTGGACGGAGGTAATCGATGCCAAGGGAAACTCTGTAATTCCGGGCCTGATCGATACTCACAATCACCTTTATGAGCACACGCTCGACTTCGACTGGGTGGTCAAGAGCATTCCAGAAATGCTCGAGATTCGCATCCGGATGGAGGACAACCCTGAGCAACTTGTTGCAGTTGTCGAGAAAGCGATCCAGGCGAGGGCCCGGCAGATTCCGGCCGGAAACTGGATTCGGATAAGCGCCCGACCACCCGATGCCGCCCTTCGTGCTTTCGGCACCACGCTGACGCGCAAGCGTCTGGACGAGCTTGCGCCCAACCATCCGACCTACGTGAAAACCCGGGGCGGTACTGTGCTCGGCACACTCGCAATCGAAAATTTCGAAGAATTTTACGGCAATAAATTACCCGACGAGTACTGGCTGATCGATCGTGAGACCGGAACGTCTGGTGAATACAACGACTTCGACCGCTGCGTCAAGATTGACATCATCAATGCTCAGACAGATAGCTTCAACCGCTACATTAAGGGCTACCTGGAGGCCATGCAGGTCAACATCCAGCTTGGCGTGACTACGCATAAGACGCATCTCCAATGCGAAGGCGGATTCAGCGCTTCCTCGCACCTCGATCGTAACGACTTGATGCCGATGCGCCTGGCCTGGGGGCATCGCTGGATGCAGCCGTTTAATCCGCACATCGCAGAAACCTACCGGCGCATTGGTGACTGGACTGGCTATGGCTCGGATTACTTGTGGAGCATCGGTAGCAGCGTCGGCGGCATCGATGCCGGCGGTATTGGTTGGTGCACCACGATACCGGCGGAGGATTCCATCAAGAGACGCGAGCAATGTCCACCACTGACTGACGACCTCGATATTCCCGGAATTACAGCATTGAATATCGTCCCGAACCGGGGACGACGGCTGGAACACCTGGAAACGCTTGCCAAGTTGGCTGGCGAAGGACGGATATCGGGCATCCCGGGTTGGCACGTCGCTGGCGATGGCGCGCTGGACGTACTCTTTCAAACCTACCAGGCACATATGCCGGACAGCAGGATTCGGCAGCTTCGCATTCAGGCGGACCATTGCTTTGGCGTCCGCCAGGATCAGATCGAGACGGCGGCGCGGCTCGGCAACACATTTTCCTGCAATTTCGACACCGAGAATACGAAGATCATCGAAGAGGATTACGGCGAAGAATATCTGACCATGAACGCGCCGGTCGCCAGCATGCTCAGGGCGGGCGTAAATGTGGTGATCGGGACGTTCGGAAATTACGGCCGGCTACGGTCATCGCCGTTCGAGGATGGCGTTAACTGGCTCACACGAATCGACGACAACGGTGACCCGTGGGGCCTGCCCGAGGAAGCCGTGCCCGACCGGATGACACTGTTGCTGATGATGACACGCTATGGCGCGTATCCGTTATGGAAGGAGCATGCAATCGGTTCGATCGAGGCGGGCAAACTGGCTGATATCGTGATCCTCAATGGCGACTACATGGGCGTTGCGGTCGAAGACCTCGATTCGTTGACATCCATCATGACATTCATTGGCGGCAAGGTCGCTTTTGAGGATCCGGAACTCAGGGGCAATACGTTCCGCTTCGATGTGGACACAGTTGACTGGATTGTAGACATGCAGACGCCGACCACAGCCTGGCGCTGGGACGAAGCGCCGGTCGCGCCGCCATTCCTGGATGGCGCCAGCGGATACTAACTAAATTCATTACTACGATTCGGAGAAAAAGAATGACCTCTAAATTCATGATCATCATGGCTGCCTTTTGTGCGTTGTGGTTTGTTGGCGATACCATTGCTCAGGACATCGCCGAAGAAGCCGCTCAAGAGCGACGATGGAGTACCAATAAGGAACAGGTTGGACCGACCATATGGCGAAGCCGTCCGCATGACACTGCGTATGACGAATGGTTTGCCAGGAATAAGGAACACATGCCGACTTTCGAAGGCCTGATGATCCAGGATGCCCGCACCGAACCACTCAGCCCTTGGGAAAATATGGGCGTGAACGGCCTGTACATAAAGATGGCCGACTACCAGATAACAGATGGCTGGATTCTGGAAATTCCTCCCCATGGTCAAACGAATTTGCAGCGCCATATGTTCGAGGCCGGTATGTATTTTTTCGGCGGGCCCGGGCACATTACGATTCAGCAGGACGGTCAGCGCGCCCAACGAATCGATTTCCAATACCGAACGCTGTTCTCGATACCGCTGAACGTCAGCTATCAGTTGTTCAACGAGAGCGATGAGCCTGTTCGCGTAGTGGTCGTAACGAGTTTTCCCTTTATTATCAATGCGATGCATAATGAGGAGTTCGTGTTCGACAACCCATTCGTATTTCGTGATCGTTACGACGGAGAAGAAGGCTTCGCGCGATATCGCACTCACCCGCGCGAGAACCTGACGATTACGAATGTCGTGCCGGATGCCCTCGAGTTCGAACTGGACAAATACGACCATCGTGGCAAGGGAACGACCAACATGCATTGGACGATGTCCGGTAATACGATGATCGACCTGCATGTCTCCGAAATGCCCTCGGGTAAATACAAGAAAGCACACAGGCACAGTAGTGATGCGTTTATCCTGCTGCTTTCAGGTGACGGTTATTCGCTCACCTGGCCTGAAGGACGATACGAGGACCGTATCCGGGTGAACTGGAACGAAGGCACGATCTTCGTGCCACCCATCTACTGGTACCACCAGCATATGAACCCGGGCGAAACGTCGGCACGTTACCTGGCGATCAATGCGCCAAAACTGGTTTCAGACCTCGGTCTGCGATTCGGTGATCAGCTGGAAGAAGATATGCCAATGATGGTCGCGGAGTGGGAATCTGAAATGGCCAAGCAAGCTGCAGACGACTGAGCCTGACTATTGCTCCAGTGCCGCTTGCTGATAACTAGAATCGGCGTATTTTTCCATATCGCCGAACGAATTAATTACCCCGCCTTCTACCAGCAACTCCCCGACCTGGATAAAGCCCGCTCGACTCAGGGTTCCGTACCGGACCAGGCCATCCTCGATGAACGTGTCGTAACTTCCCGGCAATGTCGCAGGATCATGACCGATTCTCGCCGCAATCTCGATCGCTTCATCTCGATTGGCGGGATCCAGTAACCACTCTGATGCGTTGATATAGGCACGCAGATAAGCAATTACCGTGTCCCGGTTTGATTCCGCCCAGCTGCGCCGTGCACCGATCGATGAGGCAGGAAACTCGGGATAATGCTTCGACAGATTGGTGAATATTCGAAAACCGTCAAGTTCAGCCTTTATGCTTGCCGGTGCATTCATGTAAGTAAATTGTGCCCGGTCCTCCCTTACTTTTACCATCCTCTTGGTCGACCCGCCTGAATCTGGCGAGAGGTGGTAATCGCCCGGTTGCAGTCCTTGTTCATTCAATACTTTTTTATACAGCAACCAGTATCCGGTCTGGAGGTTATCCAGCGCGATGGTCTTCCCCCGCAGATCTTCATAGGTTTCGTATTCCGGCCTGACGACGAGAGCATTGGCCGCCCGCGTAATCGTATGCAATACCACATAATTCTTTCCATGCTCGATCTCGCGCACGAAGTGGTCTGCCGCTTGATGGAAGATTTCCAGTTGCTCGTCATCAACCAAGTCGAGCTGATGTTCCGATTCTCCCGTTACGGTAACCTGGACATCCAGCCCCTCATCCTGAAACATCCCTTTTGCGCTCGCCACCCACAATGGCCAATTATTTATCGATGAACTGATGGTCCCGACCCGGACCTGTTGTGCTGGGGTTGTCGCAGGTGTCGACAGCACCGGCAACAAAACCAGAAATAAGGAAAGAACGTATCTCGTCATCAGCGAATCGCCACGGGGGCGACGGCTGAACCTGTCGCTCCCTTTATCTTCAGGGGTTGCACGATAAATAAGAACTCATAGACGCTTGCCGCAGCAATGGCATCCAGCTTCATATTCTCCATGAGGTAAATTCCGTGCTCGATCAACATCATGGAATGGACGTCCAGTCTGCGATTCTCCGCCGACCTGAATTCGATACAACAAGTATCCGCACCGACGAGAATGGGTTGCTGTCGAACCAGCCATGCACCTGCCTCAGTACCTATACCCGGTGTGTTGGAACCATACAATTCGTTGTTTTTTCCGCGGTGCTTTCCCCAACCTGTATTGATGATGATCGCGTCCCCGGGCTCCAGGGCGATCTTCTGTATGGCCAGCGCCTGCTGCAGATCTGCCTTAGTGATCATGTAATCCTGGCCCAGCATGTTCACGTCTTTTAGTGCGGCAATATCGATCAGTACGCCACGCGAAATCAGCGTTCCAACATTTTCGATTCCCAACTTGCTGTACCCCGTCCGCGATGCGATTTCATCATATTTGAAACAGTTATAAAAACTGTCCCCGTACATCTGATGCGCCAATCCATCGATCTGAGTTCCTATTTGCCCGAGTTCAGTGATGACCAGTTCTTCACTTGAAACCCTTTTGCCGGCGATGGGAATTGATTGTTTTGTATAGATGTTAAAAACCCGCCCTCGGTTAATATAGGATTCATCCGGATCAGTGCTCAGGACCTCACCAAGCTCAAACATCTCGCCGGTCTTCACCAACTGTAATGCTTTGACTATCGAGGTCGAATTCATCCTGTTTGCCGAGCCGCGCTGGTCATCTGGTCCCCAACTGGATGGGCAACGTTCAGATTCCGGCGGCATCTCCCACGTCTCGGCGGAGCTTTGGTAGCTTGCCAGCACAATTAACATCGAGGCGAGAAGCGTCCTCAATTTCATTGTGTGTCACGCATTGAGTGCTGCCAGTACGCGCTCGGGTGTGAATGGGACGCGACGCAGTCGCACGCCGGTTGCGTCGAAAAATGCATTGGCGATGGCCGGCGGCACCACGCGCGTGGTTGGCTCGCCAGCTCCGCGCGGTCCAAGTTCAGGTCGATTGATGTGCTTTATAAGGACTTCGTCAGGCGCGTCGGCCACCTCAAGAATCGGGTAGGACAGCCAGTCGTCGGAAGTGACCGCAGAACGGTCGAACTTAACTTCTTCAAATAACGTCCGGCTCGTCGCTTGCAACAAATTTCCTTCGATCGTGCGATCCAGAGTAAACGGATTAACGATCAGGCCATGGTCGGCGCCGACCCACATTCGTCGTACCCGCACTCGACCCGTATCCGGATTGACTTCAACCTCGACGACGATTGCGTTAACAGAACCACCGCGTTGTGCGTACGCCAATCCTGATCCAATAAGATTGCCGTCGTCACTTCGCGCTCGGCGGGCCGCGGTTCGCGGAACCCAGTTCGCAAGTTCCGCAGCAGCACGCAGTACCGCAGCATCGCGTTCATCGGCAACATGCTTGAGACGGAAGGCCAGCGGGTCCATGCCAACCGCAATAGCCATCTCATCGATAAAGGACTCTGAAGCAAAATGCACTTCGGGACCGTAAGGATCACGAAAGTGTGCCGTTCGCAATGGCGACGCCTGGCGCCTGAGCGGTGGCACCGCATCCCAGCTGTAGCGTTTACTCGGAAAACGGTAAGAGTCTGCAGGATTGCTCATGACCCATTGCGGCGTACTTTCATGACCGAGCAAGTGTCCGGCCAGAACATCGCCCGGGGCGCTCTCCCGCGAGTTCTGATCTCGCCGTGAAAACCCCTTGATGTGAAACTGATAAGCAAGAACATTGCGGTCGTCGTCGAGTGCGGCGCGGCAAGTGATTACCGATGCAGGTCCTTTCGGATCCCACGCGTGGCCCTCGTAGCGCATCCATTGAACGCGTACCGGAGCGCCCACGGCCGCAGACAGTACTACCGCGTCCATGGCGCCGTCCCCAGCATCGGATCGTCCGTAAGAACCGGGGCCCGGCATCCAGATACTACGTACTTCAAATGTCGCATCAGTTGGCCGATGTTCATCGGGAATCGAATCCAGCAGCAGTTTCGCACCCGTCGCTGTATCGAAGGACTTCTGTGAGTCGGTCCAGACCACCGCTTCATCATCGCGGACATCCGCAACCGCGGCAGCCGGTCCCATGCGGGCGTGAGACTGGAACGGCCATTCGAACTCGGCGGTCATCGTGCTGGCCGCGGCTGAGAACCCGGCATCCACATCGCCGTTATTGTGCTCAACGCCCGACTTGGCGGGGTTCGCCGAGCGCAGCCAGTCGAACAGGTCTTCTGATGTAGTGGGAAACCCGGCATCCGATTCATCCCACGTAACTTTTAGTTGCCTTGCCGCCCGAATCGCATTCCACTCATTCGCGGCGACCACTCCGATGAAGTCGTTTCTGACGACTACCTGTACATCCGGAATGTCGCTGATCGATTCTCGATCGACGTTGGCGACATGGGCACCGGCAACCGCCGGCCGCAGCATTCTCCCGTGCAACATGCCTGGCACTTTCACATCATGCAGGTATTCGGTTGTCGCCATGATCTTGCCAGTAATGTCTTTGCGGGGAATGGACTTTCCAACAATCTTGTAATTGGCTGGGTTCTTCGGTGTCGCTCGTGTCGTGAGCTCGAGACTGGTGCCCAACTTGCTGTTCCAACTGATGGGCTCGTTGAATGACGTGCCAGCAACCAAGTCTGCGTAGGATACCGAAACCGACGCATCGTCACTTGCCCGAACGACACCATCGCTGACTGTCAGCCGATGCAGTGGTACTGCAAGTTTTGCGGACGCTTTCTCCAGCAGAACGAGGCGGGCTTCAGCAGCGGCGGCACGAAATGCGACGCCGGAGCGTTGCAGACCGCTGGAGCCGCTCGCGCCACCCTGATCGACGCAACGCGCCGAGTCACCGAAAATAACGTCAACGCGGTCGACTTCAACATCGAGTTCTTCGGCAATAATCTGTGCAATGGCAGTATCGACGCCCTGCCCCATGTCCATTTTGCCCCAGTATGCCGTCACGGCGCCGTCGTCGTTGATCGCCAGCCAGGTATCGAGCTGCGCCGGATTCAGCGAGCGTCCTGCTACTCGCACGCGAGTGCTCGTCGCGGCGATAGCTGGTTGGGCAGCCACAGGAACAGCAACAGTTACGATTAGCGCGGCGGCGCCCTTTAGCAGGTCGCGACGCTCGATACTGACGTCAAGCAAACCCTTAGTCATCTCGCCTGCTAGTGCCCTCTGTCGAGGCCATCTCGTCGGCAGCTCGTCTCACCGCCCTGAGAATCGACATGTGCGTGCCGCAGCGACACTTCAGTCCGGCCAGCGCCGCACGAATCTCGGCATCACTTCGGTCTGGATTCTGCTCCAGCAAAGCCACCGACGTCATGATCCACCCACTCATACAATATTCGCATTGGCCGGCTTCTTCGGTGATGAAAGCCTGTTGCACGGGATGCGGATTGTCAGTGCTGCCAAGCCCATCGAGTGTTCGAACCTTTCCGCTGACGGCCGCAATAGGCACGACACAGGAACGTATGGCAACGCCATCCTGGATGACGGTACACGCACCGCACTGCGCAAGCCCGCACCCGAACCTGGGACCTTTCTTACCCAGCTCGTTGCGCAGCGCATACAGCAATGGCATCGCAGGGTCCGCCGTGATGGCGTGATCCACTCCATCTACATTAATGCTGAATGTCTTATCCATCGTTGCGTGCCCGGCTGCCTAGTCCTCGGGTGGCACCCAATATTCCTCGAAGCCGTCGGCGGGTTCCAGCTGGTCGAACCAGTCGAAACCTATCGCTTTCAACATGCGGCTGTTAATAACGATTACGCGAGCCTCGTTATCGGCATCCGTATTGAATCGCTTGTGGGCACAGTACGGTGGGATATAGATGAAGTCACCGGGCGACCATTCGAATTTCTTGGGTTCGCTGTCCCATTCCCAGATAAATTCATCTTCACATTTGAACCGGACATCGTAGTGCAGGTCGTAGCCGGTTCCCTCGATGACGAACGCAACCTCTTCGGATAGATGCCGGCTAACTCCGGTGGCGCCATTCGGCGGCAGGAATTGCATGTAAATGTCGATACAGCATTCCGTCGTGTTCATGCCTTCATGAATGATGTGTTTGATGAGCCCGTCTGCGGTGCTCTCCATCGGCATGTCGGCTGCCTTTACTACACGAGCTCGACTCTTGTACTCGGCGCGAAACTGTTTTGACGCTTCCAGTGCCTGAGCGTAGAAGTCGGCGCTTGCATTTGAACGGGCTTTGGCTCGCTCTGCGTCGTCAACAAAAGATGGTTCAGTACTCATAATATTGTCACTTCTATAGGGCACTCGTGGGAGAGAAATTTTCTTGTCCAGGAACCGGTTCCTTCGGCGGATACTCAACCATTTTCTGGAATATCAGGTGCATGAACAGAAAAAGT
>Ga0209987_10000864_pt1 | contig 16164 bp, 17 predicted proteins | sample N074metaG_FD_182134 | JGI IMG/M metagenome (GOLD analysis project Ga0209987, IMG submission 182134) | Deep subsurface microbial communities from Kermadec Trench to uncover new lineages of life (NeLLi) - N074 metaG (SPAdes) (version 2) | ecosystem: Environmental > Aquatic > Marine > Ocean trench... | reverse complement strand
TTGAATATTGACCTGCGTCGGGGCCGTCGGGCTGAGGTCGCCGTTCAATATCTGCTGGCCGTTGAACTCCTGGCTTTGTGACAACTGATCGATGCCGCTCAGTATCTGCTGGAACTCCACATTCAAAATTTGCCGTGCGGAATCGCTCTGCGTCCCATTGGCCGCTTGCAGGGCCAGTTCCCGGCCGCGCGTCACCAGGTCGTTGACCGCGGACAAACCGCCCTCGGCGGCGTTGATGAAATTGACCCCGGTTTCGGCGTTGTCCACCGTTTGCGCCAAGGCCGCGATTTCGGATTTCAGTTTTGCGGCAAGGGCGAGGCCCGCCGGGTCCGCGGACGCGTTGATCAACCGACTGCCGGAAGCGATCCTGGAAATGGCATCGCCCAGTCCGGACCGGTTATTGGTGATGATGCTGATCAACTGGCTCAAGGCTCCCTGATCGGATATCCCTACCTGTCTGGTTCCTCACTCAAAAATTGAAAGCTGATTTGACCTTTTCAGGATAAGGCCCCGGCTCCCCCTTGTCAAAGCGAGCTTTGCCTAAGTGGTGATTGCGGGGAAACCTAGATTCTGCGGCGCGGATCGTTCCAAAAAATGACAAGAGATTATAGAATTGTCATTCTGCATGCTTCGCCGGCACAGTCCGTTGCCACCGGCCGCCAGACACTCGTTTGAAAATGGTTTAAAATAATCCTTGAGAAAATCTGCAATTGAGGCCAAAGTTTTATAAAATTCCCGTAACGGCATTCTTTGATGGATGGCGTGTTCTTAATCAATAATCTGAAAAAAAACGATCATGGCGCACATCGACGAAAATTTTCCATTGCAGAGTCTCTTTCCTTTGCCCTTGCTGGTGGGGAACAGAAATGAACCCGCGCCCAATCGGGACGCGGTGGCGCCCACCCGCCTCGTCCTGGAACCCCGTTCGGCGGAGGACAGCGTGCGCCTTGCCGGGGAGACCCCCGCTCCGGAAGTTCCACCGGCTGAGCGCCCGGTCGAAGCTTTGCCGACTGAGGAGGGTCCGCCGACTGCAAGTCCGCCGAGCGCAAGCCCGGATCAGGAAAACCCGGATATCCTGGGCGTGCTCAATGCGGAGTCCCTCGATATCGGTGTGCCCCGGCGGTTCGTTGCGAATTTTCAAGCCGATCTGCGGGACACCCTGGCGCTGACAGTGCTGGAAGGTCCACAGGCTTTGGAACCTGAGATTGTCATCGTGCCGACGGACATCAATCCAGCCGGCCCGCCGCCGCCCGCCCCGGAAGCAGAGGTCGCGGAACGCGGACGCAACATCGATCTTCTCATTTAACGGAACCCCATGACAGACTCGACAAACTCAATTTTAAAAGTGTTGGATTGCTTGGCGGATCAAAAAAAATGTTTCTTTGAATTATCCGATCTGGCCGGGCAACAGCAGCAGGCCATCGACGATGACGACGAAGCGCAATTGTTACGCACGGTGAACGATAAAAATCCGTGGATACAATCCCTACAGAAGGCCGATGCCGAGATCATCCGGATATTGGACGCGATGACGCCGGAGGAAAAGGCAGCCCTCAGTCAGGAGGCGGGCCCGGTGAGGGCGGAAATCAACACCGCTCTGGAAACCCTGATTGAAAAAGAGGAGCGGTGTGCAGAAACTCTTAAAGATAAAAAAAATCTAATTGAAGATCAGCTGAGAGAGTTCAAACAACGCAAACAGGGATTGCAAGAATACGGCTCCGCCAAAAAAAACCGCACCCGCTTTTCCGGCAACGCCTAGCGGACGGCGTCCGCGGGCAGATGGCTGTGCTCTTCTTAATTATGCCCGACAGTTTTTGGGCGCAAGATAAAGTTTGACCCATTGCCCTCACGGCGAGTGGCCGGGCGAAGCGCCGGCGGAGACACTCCGCAGAAAGGTTTTTAATGATTTGCATTCCCATTGTCGGCCCCACCATGGCGCAGGCTCTCAAAGATTTCGATGCCTGCCAGTCGCTGGCCGATATCATTGAACTGCGGCTCGACCTCATCGCCGATCACGATCTGCCGCGTCTTTTGAAAGAAGCGGGAAAACCCTGCATCGTCACCAACCGTTGCAAAACGGAAGGCGGCCAGTTCAAAGGGTCCGAAGAAGAGCGCATTCAGGTGTTGCGGCAAGCCATCGACCACGGCGCCGCCTACATCGATATTGAAACATCCACGCCGGGGCCTCTGCTCAAATCGGTTCTGGAAAATAAAGGAAACACGCAGGCCATCCTGTCGCACCACGATTTCACCCGCACCGGCGACAAACTCGAACCGCTCTATGAGTTGATGTGTCAACTGCCGGGCGATGTGCTGAAGATCGTCACCTACGCCCAGGATCTGAACGACAATCTGACCATGTTCAAACTGTTGGCGCGGGCCCGCAAGGAGGAGAAAAAACTGATCGGCCTTTGCATGGGCGATAAGGGGGAAATCAGCCGGATTCTGACGCTGATGATGGGCGGGTTCCTCACCTTCGGTGCGCTCGCCACCGGCAAGGAAAGCGCGCCGGGTCAAATCCTGGCCGCCACTCTCAAACATGTGTACCGGGTGAACGAATTGACTGCCGCAACAAAAATTTTCGGAGTGATCGGCGATCCGGTGTCGAAGAGCCTAGGCTACCTGATTCACAACCGGGCCTTGCGCGAAACCGGCCTGCCGCATGTGTACGTTCCGTTCTGGGTGCAAAACGTCACCAAATTCTTCAATGCCTTTGAACCTTACATCAGCGGACTGAGTGTCACCATGCCGTTCAAGGAAGACATCCAAAAAGTTTTGGACGAGATCGACCCAGTGGCCCAGCGCATGGGCGCGGTGAACACCGTCGTCCGCCAAAACAACCGCTGGGTCGGCCACAATACGGATGGTCCCGGAGCCCTGCAGGCGCTGACGGCGCACGGCGATTTGCAGGGCAAACAAGTGTTGATCCTGGGGGCGGGAGGCACGGCCAAAGCCATCGGCCAAGAGGTCGTGGAACGCGGCGGACAGCTCACCATCACCTACAACCGCAACCGGGAAAAAGCCCAGGCTTTGGCGAACGAGTTGCAGTGCCAGCTGATCAGCATCCGCGCAGTGGATCAGCAGGAGGTCGAGGTATTGATCAACTGTTCGCCGGTGGGCATGACTCCCAACATCAACGAAACACCGTTCCCGGCACGCTTGCTCAAACCCAACATGGTGGTGTTTGATTCGGTTTACAATCCCACGGAAACACGGCTGTTGAAGGAAGCCGCCGAGGCGGGATGTCAAACCATTTCGGGATTGGAATTTTTCATCAACCAGGCGGCGGCGCAATTCGAATTGTGGACCGGCAAGCCCGCTCCCGTGCCGGCCATGCGGCAAGTGCTGATGGACCATTTAAACCGCACACCTTGATTGATAATTTTCTCCGGCGGAAATTCAGGATTTTCGCCAGTACACAGGGAGAGCTTTACATAAGTGGGATTTTTTGAAACACAGAGACTATAGAATTGTCATTCTGAACGCAGTGAAGAATCTGGGTTTTATGTCGCTTCATGAATGAGGCAACGGAAAACATAGATTCTTCGTCGCTGATCGCTCCTCTGAATGACAAGAAGAGCCTTAGGGTGTCATGCTGAGCTTGTCGAAGCATCTATGTTTTCCGTTTTTGCACTTATGCAAAGCTCTCTCGGAAAAGGGGGGGCACATCCGTCTCCCACTGGCACTTGAGGATTGATTTAAAGTTTTCGTGTTATGCAAAGGTCTCTTCCACCATGGCTGATCCTGAATTGTTTTGCCCGGCGAAGATTCAGGATTTTCGCCATGCCACAAAAGTTTCCCAGGCCTGGGAAAACTGTTCCAGATCGAAGGCGGCCTTTTGGTGGGGCGTGGCGGAATCCTGCGTGACGATGATTTGTTTGTCTTTGAAGTTAGTGCTCTCGATGAAAATGGCAGCGCCATCCGCCATCACCGCACCGGTTCCCCGCAGCAACTCATCTTGAACCCGTTTCGGGTTGTTCTCCACTTGCAATCCGACTTTGTTGATCATCAGTCTCCAATCTTCCACCGGCGAAGCGCCGGCCAGCGTGACGCTGGACTCAAATGGGCCAAACTCTATCTTGCGCCCAACAATGATGGGGCATGATGCAGAGTTCAGCCAGCAGCCTCCCCTGCCAGCGTGCCGCTGGACTCAGAAGGCTGAACCCTGGTGGCAGGGCAAGTGATTATTGAGCACAATCCAGCTGGGATCCATTTGCTCCGGCGCTTCGCCGGCTCCCTCGCTAGAGGGCGCTACCCTTCCGGGCGGTAGCGTCCAATAGAGGGATCGACGAGTTGCGAATAGGCATCGATCCCACCGGTCAAATTGGTGACCCGGGCCACGCCCGCCTCCAGCAGAATGATTGCCCCCCGCCGCGACCGCTCACCAAAGTGGCAATACACCACGATGTCCTCTTCAAACGCCAACTCCTGCATGCGGTCGATCAATTCTCCGAGGGGAATGTGAGTGGACCCGGCAATGGCCGCCAGGGAATGTTCCCAGTCCTCGCGCACGTCGAGCAACAGCTCCACCTCGCCTGCGTCCATCCGCGCCTTCAACTCTTGCGGACCGATTGACAGAATGTTTTTCGGGTTCACCATGCGTTGTTCAATTCCTGGCACCCTTCACCGAAATCCAAGCAGGGGCCAATACACCAAATTTAAAAACAGGTAACCGCCAATGCCCACCAGGCTCAGCAGACCTCCCATCGTCATCATTTCCCTGATCGTGATATAGCGTGACGAATAAGCCAGCGCCGACGCGGGCGTGGCGATGGGCAGGATGAACGCAAAGTTGCTGGGCAGGACCACCGTCAGGGTGGCCACCGCGGGACTGATGCCATACGCCGAACACAAACTGAGCGCCGGCGGCAGTAGAATAGCGATGACCGCCGCATTGCTCATGATCGTGGTGAAGAGTGTCGACAGCACCGCGAGAGTCACCAGAAACATCAGCGAAGACGTGATGAACCCTTCAAAAACCTGCTGAGCCAGCCACAGGGCGGCGCCGGAAGATGCCATGACCTCGCCCAGACAAATCGCTCCGCCATACATCAAAATAATCGCCCAGTTGACATGCGGCTCCACCAGTTCCCAGGTGATCAGGTTCATAATGAACAAAGCCACGATGGCCAGCAGGGCGATGTTGGCGATCCCCAGAGACTCGCCATACACAAACCAGAAAAACACGGTGATGGCCATGACCATCCCCACGCCCGCCTCCTGAAAAGACACTTTGCCGAGCCGGGCATGTTTTTGCCGCAGGGCATCGAGCGCCGGCCGAATATCTTCAATGTCGGGCCGGAACCCGATGGTAAGCACCGCCCAGCCGCCGGCTAGCAACAGCAGGACCAGAGGGATGGCCAGCTGGCTGTATTGCAAGACTCCCAGCGTACTTTGATACTGCGTGGTTTTCTCCAGTATTTCGATCGCCAGCGGAACCCGCGCGCCGCCCATCACGGTGGCGGTGCCACCGATGATGCACCCCCAGGCCATGGCGAAAAATAGAGCCTTGCCGTACACCGACCGACCGGCCGGTAGCTTCAAGGCGTCCGCTATCTCCTTGACGATGGGAAACAACATGGCCGCCACCGCGTGTTCGGACATGAAACAGGAACAGATAGCGCCGAAAAAATAAATGGAAGTCACCAGCGATCGCGGATCGTGGCCCCACCGTTCCATCACCGCCAGAGACAGCCGCGTGCTCAGGCCCGTGGCGATCATCGCTCCCGATAAAATAAACGTTCCCAATATGAAGAAAACCGCTTTATTGCCGAAAAACGAATACGCCTCGGAGGCTTCCATGACGCCCAACAAAGGCACCATGGCAATGGCCAGCAGGCTGGTGGCGGAAAGGGGAATGACGTTGGTGGACCACAAACAGACACATAAAAGAAACAGGCACAGCACCCGATAGGCTTGCGTGGTCAAACCGGACGGCGGCTCCAGATTCAGGAAAATAAAAAACAGCGCGAAGAAGACCGCCACCAACACGCCCCCGCGCATGCGGTCCAGCGCGACGATCCACAGGGGCCGCCGGTCGATGGTTATTTTATGTTCTTCAGGGGTGTCGCTCATCATGAAAACCGTTTGCCGGAATTGACGGGTTTTTAAACCCGCAGGAATAACGAAGCCCTCATTCTAAAGGTTTCACGGTTAAAAATTAAATATTTATTCGTTCCCACCCCTTAAAATGTTAAAGTGCCTGATCATCACCTGAAGGTGATCACCCCTTAAAAATGAAACGAAATCGCTCCGTCTGGAAAATTTGCAATGGCAATGACCATCACTGATAAAATCCTGGCCCAGCACGCTGGGAAAAAATCCGTCCAACCGGGAGACAATGTCTGGGTGGATGTCGATGTATTGATGACCCACGACGTTTGCGGACCGGGCACGATCGCTATTTTCAAAAAACAGTTCGGCGCGAACGCCAAGGTCTGGGACCGGGATAAAGTCGTCATCATACCGGATCATTATATTTTCACGGCGGACAAACACGCCAACCGCAACATCGACATCCTGCGGGATTTTGTAAAAGAGCAAGATTTGCCCCACTACTATGACGTCGGCACGGACAATTACAAAGGCGTCTGTCATATAGCGCTAGCGCAGGAGGGACACAACCGCCCCGGCGAGGTGCTGTTCGGGACCGACTCCCACACCTGCACGTCCGGCGCCTTCGGCATGTTCTCCACCGGCATCGGCAACACCGACGCGGCCTTCATTCTGGGCACCGGCAAGCTCTGGGTCAAGATTCCAGAAGCCATGCGTTTCGAATTCACCGGCACTTTCCCACCCTACATCATGGCCAAGGATATTCTGTTGCAAGTGATCGGGGACATCGGCTGTGACGGCGCCACTTACCGCACCATGGAATGGGCGGGCGAAGCCGTTTACAATTGCTCCATGGAAGAACGCATGACTCTGTGCAACATGGCGATCGAAGCCGGGGGCAAAAACGCGGTGATCGAAGCCGACGCCGTGACCGCCGATTATTTAAAATCACGCACCGACAAAAGTTATCAAATCGTGCGTTCGGATGCCGACGCCAAATACTGTTTCCACAAAACTTATGACGCGGGAGCCATGGAGCCGGTGGTCGCCCGGCCGCACTCGCCGGACAACCGGGCGCTGGCCCGCGAATGCTCGGATGTGAAACTGGACCGGGCCTACATCGGATCTTGTACCGGCGGCAAGATCACGGATTTCATCGCCGCCGCGGAAATCCTCGTGGGCGAGAAGGTGAAAATCGACACCTTCATCGTGCCCGCCACCCGCGATGTGGAAAAGGACTTGCACAGCCACAAGATTGACGGCAAATCATTGATGGATATTTTTATATCCGCCGGAGCGCAGATTGGCGAGGCGTCCTGCGCGGCCTGCCTGGGTGGGCCGAAAGACACCTTCGGGCGGACCCACGGCACGGAAGTGGTGATCTCCACCACCAATCGCAATTTTCCGGGGCGCATGGGATCAAAAGAATCCGCCGTGTATCTGGCCTCGCCCTACACCGCCGCCGCGTCAGCCCTGACCGGTCACGTCACCGACCCCAGGGAATTCATGCCAGCCAAAGTTTAAACGGAATTCGACCATGAAGAAAAAAATTAAAGGACGCGCCTACGTTTTGGGCAACAACGTCGACACCGACCAGATCATTCCGGCGGAACACCTGGTTTACAGTTTGAGCGATCCGGAGGAAAAAAAGAATTACGGGCGGTTCGCGCTTTCCGGTGTGCCGGCGGAAGGTGCGGGACTGCCCGATGGCCACATTCCATTTATCGAGGAAGGCCACCAGTCGCCGTACACGATCATTATCGGCGGCAAAAATTTTGGGTGCGGCTCTTCCCGCGAACACGCTCCGGCCTGCATGGAAATCGCCGGGGTCCAGGCGGTGGTGGCTGAATCCTATGCCCGCATTTTTTACCGGAACTCCATCGACGGCGGTTTTTTCATTCCGTTCGAAACACCCAACCGACTGGTGGATGAAATCAAAACCGGCGACTCCCTCGAAATCGATGTAGTAGCCAACACCCTGACCAACCACACCCAAAATAAAAAGTTACCGTTGAACCCTTTGGGCGATGTCCTCGACATCATCGAAGCTGGCAATATTTTTGAATACGCCAAAAAAGCCGGTTTGATCAAGGACAACTCACCGCACCCCACTCCGCCGAAGGATTTTGCCCAGGCTGAGGACTGAAAAGGCTGACACAGAATGCGACTTGGGCAGAAAACCCGCCGCCGGCTGAACCATTCCCGGTGTTTTTTATGGGGCGTGGCCTGCCTCATTAATTGTGTCTTCGCTTGGTCGGCAGGGGCCGCGCCGCCTATCGTGTTGACCGCTGATCCGTCGGGCGCTGGTCCGTCGGGCGCAGGTCCGCCGGGCGAGGTCATCCAGATTCCCGCGGGAAAATTCACCATGGGGAGTGGTGAGGCGGATATTCAGTGGGCCGCCAAAAAGTTTTTCTCCGAATCGCTAGATTACTACCGGGACGAAACACCGGCCCACACGGTTTATCTGAACACCTACGGGATCGATAAAACGGAAGTCACCGTCGACCAATACCTTAAGCAATTGCAGGCGACGGGGAATCCCTCTCCGAAATTTTTGGACCATGCCAAGTTCAACCAGCCTTTGCAACCGGTGGTGGGCGTGACTTGGCAGGAGGCGGTCCGATATTGCGCAGTACTCGGCAAACGCCTGCCCACCGAGGCGGAATGGGAAAAGGCCGCACGCGGCAATGAAATCCGGTATTACCCCTGGGGCAACACGCCGGATGAAACCCGGGGCAATGTGCGCGGCAAAAAAGACGGGTTCCGTTATACCGCGCCGGTCGGCTCGTTTCCCGGCGGAACCAGTCCCTACGGGGTGCTCGATATGGCCGGCAACGTGTGGGAGTGGACCCAGGACTGGTACCAGCCGTATGCCGGTAACGAACATAATAATGATTTTTATGGAACCCAGTTCAAAGTTCTCCGGGGTGGGTCCTGGTTTTCCAATCTGGACTTGGCGCGGGTCGCGGTCCGCGGCAAGGGTCTTCCCGGCCGAGCCCAGAACTACATCGGTTTCAGATGCGCCCAATGACCGGTCACGTATTTTTTAAAAAAACCAAGTTGGCTTTGGATCTTTCACACAGGAAGGCAAACGAATGAAACGCATTGGCATCATCCTGGCTCTGGCCATGGCGCTCACCGGACTCCTGCTTCCTGGTTGCAGGAGCGGGTCATCCGACTCGATAACGGGGGCCAGCGGAAAAGCCAAGTTGGATTTGCCGGAACTTATTAAATCGCGTACCAGTGCGGACGGCACCGGGGTCAACCTCAACAACTCCAAAATCGGACTCCCAGGCATCCAGCTCATGGCGGACTCGCCGAATTTGAAAAACGTGCGGACCCTGGCCTTGAAGACCAATCAACTGGGCGATGCCGGGATGAAAGTTCTGGCGGATTCGGCAACGTTTAAAAATGTCGACAAGCTCTCGCTTTGGGACAACCAGTTGACGAAGGAGGCGGCTAAAATGATCGTGGATTCTGCCAACTTCAGTCAGCTGGTAGAGTTGAACCTGATGAAGAATAGTATTGGAGATGCCGGCGTGGCATTGCTGATGAACTCAGAAAAAATAAGCGGATTAATTTTATTGGATCTGAGCTCCAATCAAATCACCGACCAGGGCGCGCTGGCCATCGCCGGGTCGAAACATCTTGGCAACCTCAAGCGCCTGGATTTATTCCGTAACCAGATCGGCGCCAAAGGAATGGCCGCGTTGCTGAAATCGGAAAACCTGCCCAGCCTGGAGTTCCTCGACCTGACGGCCAACGTCATCGATCCCGATGCGTCCCGGCTGTTACAAGAACAGGTCACCCTGCCCAACTTGAAAACTCTGATCCTGCCTTGAACCAAGTTACACTTGGAGGCAATAGGTCAAACTCTGTTATGCGCTCAAAAATTGCGGGGCATGATTCTCAACTGTCAGCCCTCTGCCTCTCCTGCCAAGGAGTGAAAACCGGCGCCGGGATGGCAGCGGCTCGGTTTAAAACCGGATATGAATGCCAACGGTGGCGACCGGGAAAAATTTAAAGTCGCTAAAACTGTCTTCCAACTCAGCCGCCTCTGCATCCAATGCCGCTTGAGGCACGGGAGGGCCGGCTACCTGACTCATAGTGACCCGCGGACTGCCCTGGTAAAAAACCCCAAGATCGGCTGAAAACCCGATAGCGATGGGCAAATCCATAAAGTTGTCGTCCGCGGCGTTGCCCCAACCGATGCCAAAATAAGGTGCGAATTCATTCTCCCAATCGACGGTGGATCGAAGTGATATGCCACTCCCCGGTGGAATGGGTAGGCCACCGATGTTGAAACTACCTGGCGGCGTGGCGCTCAGACTCATTTCGCTGTTGTTATAAAACACACCAGCGGTGATGCGGAAATTGCCATGCAAAGGATGCAGATCCAGCAAGAGAGGGACGGTTTCAAAATCCACGTCGCCACTGTAGTCGATCCCAGCCTCGTTGATGGATGGCCGGAACTCGAACCAGTTGTAACCCAGCCGCAGATTGATCCAATTGCTCACAATAGGAACCGTTATATCGGCGCCTATGCCGGTGGTGCCGAATTTGGCGGTCACCCCAATATCCACAACGGCGTGGGCGTTGGCAGAAAACACCAGCATCCAAAGGCAAAACAGGGCCCCAACAACCGGTGAAGTTTTGAGTTTTTTAGTTGTAGATATCATCAGTCCGCCTTGGAAAGAATTTTGATGGTTTGTCAGAACAGCGTTTTGACAGGAAATTTTACCCAACCCATCCATTGAAATTTTTTCAGTCTAACTATCATTCAGGTTAAGGACAGAACACCGGAAAATCAATTAAATATACAGACTGCGGTAAATCATCAATTTTCAAGCGCACAATCTTTTATGTGACTTTATGCTGTAAATGGCTTTGATGTTATAATGGAAACTTGGGGCTTTGGGTACTGCCAACGGACCGGTGTATTTTGATGAACCTATAACATCCATTGATGGAGCGGGAGGGAACCATCAGAAAGATTCCGATAAAAGAAGACACCCTCTCCGATCAAAGAAAGGCGGAGCGGTCCAAAAGGAACTTGCGGCGTGCCGATTTGTCACACCATAATTTGTCGGGGGCCAACCTGGTGCAGGCCAACCTGCGCGGCGCCAACCTGACCGGGGCCAATCTATTCTCCGCCAACCTCAGCGACGCCAACCTCAACGAAGCCAAGCTGGTGGACTGCAAGTTGAGATCGGCTAAAATGGTGAGGACCCGACTCATCGGAGCCGACTTCGAGATCGCCGATCTTTCCAACGCCAATCTAAAAGGGGCCGACCTCAGTTTTGCCAAAAACCTGACCGCCGAACAAATCATGTCCGCCCAGATCGACAACACCACCAAACTGCCCAGAAACCTGCGAAGTATTCAAGAAAAACGTCGTTAGCCCACCCGCTGGCGAACCGCCAGAAGCTATGAGAGCAAGCGCGGAGTCACTCCCAACCCCCGCGGCCTATCACGCCCGAGACCAACCCTTTGCGATCCAGCAGGAATCCAGCTCACGCCACTTTTTCTAAATGCACATCCATTTGGGCGCGGGTCATCAGCTTCACCGCGACGCCGACCAGGATATTGGCCACCATTTTGCCCACGACGAAGACCATGACCGCCAGTGAAATGTTGATTCCCCAGGGAATCAAATACGTTGATGTGAAAATTCCAATATCGAATGATTCAATCATGAGCCATCCTCTCAATGGTTTTTCAATAGGGTTGCACAGAGAGAGGATTTGAAAAGCGTTATCCTCCACCTGTCCTGCAGATAAATTATAAAGCTATTTGGAAAGGGAGCGGATGTAACGAGTCAATTCCGCCAGCTGACCGTCAGTGAACTGCGCGTAGGCCGGCATGGCCGAACTTTTACCGTTGCGGATGGCCGCCTGCAACTGCGGGTCGGAAATTTCAGCCATGACTACGGCGGATGAAAAATCCAGCGGTTGCGGTTTGAGCCCTGCGGAGAGAAAGCCGTTGCCCGCGCCCTGATAGCCGTGACAGACCGGGCACTTCGATTCCAGAAAGAGCAGTTCCCCTTCCGACTCCGGCAGAGGCTCCGGAAGCTCACTGTAATTTTTTGGTGCCGGCGCATCACACGCCGCCAACATCCCAATCATCGCCATGCACAAAAATATTTTTTTCATAAATATCATTAACCTGAATTTGGAAAAAACTCACCGCATTACTTACACAAAAATCCCAATCCCTATCAATATACCATGGCTATGCAAAACAACTACTATTGCGCGTTGCTTCCAGATTCAAGTTTGATACACTTCCTTCTTGGGAAGGTACGGGATCAATTCAAAGGTTTCGTGCTCTGCAAAGGCTCATTTACCTCCGGGCGTTGCCCGGCCCCCGCCCTCCCTTCGGCAAGCTCAGGGCAGGCTTCACCAAGAGGGCGCTAAAAAATTTAAATGGAGGATGTGTGATGGCGGACCAATGGATGATTCGTGGTAAAGAGTTCGGCAACTGCAACTGCGCTTTCGGGTGCCCGTGCCAGTTTAATTCGCCTTCCACCCACGGGCACTGCGAGGGCATCGCCCAGGTGCTGATCGAGGAGGGCCATTTCAACGACACCAAACTCGACGGCCTGTCCTTCGTGGTGATCCTCAAATGGCCGGGCGAAGTGGCGGAGGGTAACGGCCAACAGCAGGTCATCATCGACGAACGCGCCAACCCGGAGCAGAGAGAAGCCCTGCGCAAGATCGCGCATGGTGAATCGACCGCTCCCGGCTCGACGGTATTTCAAGTTTATAACAGCACCATGTCCAAAGTGCACGATCCGATTTATGCGCCGATTGAAATGAGCATTGATGTCGACGCACGCCGCGGCCACACCAAAATCGACGGCCTGGTGGAATCGAATGGCCAACCGTTGATCAACCCGTTCAGCGGTGAGGAAGACCGCAAAGTGATTCACCTGCCAGAAGGGTTCGAGTACACCTACGCCGAGATGGGGTCCGGCAACACTAAAGTGACTTCCGCCATTGAGCTGGACCTGAAAGACAGTTACGGCCAGTTCAATATCCTGCATATGAACCAGGACGGTGTCATCCGCTAGCGCCGGGCAAGGCCCGGAGCTAACGGGGTCACACTCTGCTTGCACTCTACAATTGTTGAACATACCACCAAAACATCAGCCATCTGCCTCCCCTGCCAAGGAGCCGGCATCACTCTGGCAGGCGCCCACCCGTGCATTGCCGCGCCGCGATTGGCTCGCCGTCATCGGTGCGCTGACCGGCATCACCCTGCTGGCCTGGCTGTACCTGTGGACGCTGGAGATGCCGGGCATGGCCGCCATGCAGTTGCGCCTCTGGACCGCCGGATATTTTGTGATGATGTTCCTCATGTGGGCGATGATGATGATCGGCATGATGCTCCCTTCGGTCGCCCCTACCGTTTTAATCTTCGCCGCTGTCGTTCGCAAATCCGCCGGCCAGGGCACACCCACCGCGCCTGTTAGCGCCTTCGTCAGCGGCTACCTCGTCATGTGGATTGGGTTCAGCCTGCTGGCGACCACCGCGCAGTGGGGACTGGAACGCGCCGCCCTCTTGTCACCGATGATGGTTTCAAAGAGCGTTGGGCTGGGCGCGGGTCTCCTGATCTCTGCTGGAATTTATCAATGGCTGCCGATCAAGGATCAGTGTCTTCGCCAATGCCGCTCGCCGGTGGAATTCATCGCCCGTTATTGGCGTTCGGGCGTGGGCGGCGCGTTCCGGATGGGACTGGCGCACGGAGCGTATTGCCTGGGCTGTTGCTGGGTGTTGATGGGCCTGTTGTTCGTCGGTGGCGTGATGAACCTGTTGTGGATCGCCACCATCACGCTGTTCGTTCTACTCGAAAAAGTTCTGCCGCTGGGACAGGCCGGGGGCCGCGTAACGGGCCTGCTGATGATTGCCGCCGGAGGAGTAATCGCCTTCATGTGATCGGCCTGGGGATAGAATCGTAGAAACTCTCACCTGAGTTATGGTACAACTGTCGCGCGCATTTATGGATTTATAAATATAAAGGACCCTTTCATGCTGAAAAAAATCGAACACGGTTTGGAAAAAGTCATCTTCAACAGCCGCTGGTTGCTGGCGCCATTCTTCCTGGGATTGGTGGGCGGTATCGCTCTGCTGTTTGTAAAATTCGCGCAGGAGCTGATTCATTTGGCGGTCCACGTTGTGTCGGCTTCCGAAAGCGATGTGATCATCGGCATACTGACACTGGTCGATATGGCGCTGGTCGGATCGTTACTGCTGATGATTATTTTTTCGGGCTACGAGATATTTGTTTCTAAAATTGATGTGGCCGATCATGAGGACCGGCCGGACTGGATGGGGAAAGTGGATTTTGGCGGGCTGAAACTGAAAGTCATTGGCGCTATCGTCGCGATATCCGCGATCGACCTGCTGAAAACTTTCATGACGATTTCGGCTGAAACGACTGAAGTCAATGCCGACATGTACATGTGGAAAGTGATCATCCACATGGCGTTTGTCCTGAGCGGCGTCCTGTTCGCGGTGATGGACCGCATCGGCTCGCAAACCCAAACCCAGCACTCCTGAAAAAGAGCGGGCTCATCCGGACGGATCAAATATAGGCTCTGCGCCAGCGATTGATGCGCTCCCCCCAGGCCAGGGTTTTCTCCGTCACATGATTTCTTTTCCAATTGCCCGCGGCGTACTTGTTGGATTCGGCCAACGTGGGATAGATGTGAATGGTACTCAAAATTTTATTCATCCCGAATCCGTGTTTCATGGCGGCCACGTACTCGGCAATAATATCTCCGGCGTGAAGCCCGACGATGGTGACTCCTAAAATTTTATCCTTGTCCGGCACGGTCAGGACTTTGACCACGCCATAGGCGGCCTCATCGGTGATGGCCCGGTCGAGATCGTCAATGGGATAGGTGGTGATTTCATAGGGGATGCCCTGCTCTTTGGCTTCCAGCTCGTTCAGTCCACAGCGCGCCACTTCCGGGTCGGTGTAGGTGCACCAGGGCACCGTGCCGTAGTCCACCTTGAAACCATAGAACGGACTGATGAGGGAGTTGACCGCGCAGTACCACGCCTGATGAGCGGCCATGTGCGTGAATTGGTAGGGACCGGCCACATCGCCGCAGGCATAGATATTGGGAAAATTGGTGCGCATGTATGCGTCCACCTGGATGGTTCCCCGGGGAGTCAATTCCACTCCCAGTTCTTCCAACCCAAAGCCGGTGGTGTTGGCCTTCCTGCCGATCGCCAGCAGAACCTTGTCAAACCCAATCTCTATGCGCTGGCCTTGATGTTCACATTCCAGAAAATTCTTGCCATCCCGCTTGAAGAATTTTTTGGCCGTGTGTCCCAGCAGGACGTTGATGCCATCCCTTCCGAAACTTTCCAAAACCATTTGCGATATCTCCGGATCTTCTCTTGACAGGAGTTGGTCCAGCTGTTCGACTTGCGTCACCTGGCATCCCAGCCGGGAAAAAGCCTGAGTGAGTTCGGAGCCGATCGGCCCGCCGCCCAGCACCAGCAAATTTTCAGGCCGCTCACGCAGTCCCCAAACCGTGTCGGAGGTCAGAGTGTCCACCTCGTCAACGCCCTCAATCGGCGGAACGAAAGGGCGGGCGCCCGTGGCGATCACAATATTCCGGGTGGTGAGCACCTTGCCGTTCACCTGCACCTCATAAGGAGAAATGATCCTGGCCTCGCCGGTTTCACATTGCACGCCCAGCTTCGTGTACCGTTCAATCGAATCGTGAGGCTCGACGGTTTTGATCACCCGCTGAACGCGCTCCATCACATCCGAAAATTCGTATTCGACCTGGACATTTTTTATGCCAAGACTTTTACAATTTTTCAAGTCTGTCATGAATTTGGCGGAACGAATGAGAGCTTTGCTGGGCACGCATCCGGTGTTCAGGCAATCTCCGCCCATTTTATGTTTTTCTATCAAGACGACTTTCCCCTTGGTGGCCGCGCCGATGTAGCTGGTCACCAACCCGGCCGACCCGGCGCCGATCACCACCATGTTGTAGTCGAATACCTTGGGTTTTTTGAACCTGCTCAAAATTTTTCTTCCTTTATAAATGCCCAATGATTTTTTAGCGATGAGCGGAAACAGTCCGAG
>Ga0209987_10000863_pt1 | contig 16170 bp, 13 predicted proteins | sample N074metaG_FD_182134 | JGI IMG/M metagenome (GOLD analysis project Ga0209987, IMG submission 182134) | Deep subsurface microbial communities from Kermadec Trench to uncover new lineages of life (NeLLi) - N074 metaG (SPAdes) (version 2) | ecosystem: Environmental > Aquatic > Marine > Ocean trench... | reverse complement strand
CAAGATGAACTCGCGTCTGAGCTTCGAGTCCGACGATTCGATCCGCACCCTGCGCAAGAAGGACATCCTGGAGATCCTTCGAATCCTGGTCGAACTCAAAAACGGGCGCGGCGAGATCGACGACATCGACCACCTGGGCAACCGCCGCGTGCGCTCGGTCGGCGAGCTGATGGAGAACCAGTACCGGGTCGGATTGCTGCGCATGGAGCGCGCGATCAAGGAGCGCATGAGCTCCGTCGAGATCGATTCGGTGATGCCCCACGATCTGATCAACGCCAAGCCGGCGGCGGCCGCGGTGCGCGAGTTCTTCGGCTCGTCCCAGCTGTCGCAGTTCATGGACCAGACCAATCCGCTCAGCGAAATCACCCACAAGCGGCGGCTTTCCGCGCTCGGTCCGGGCGGTCTGACCCGCGAGCGCGCGGGCTTCGAGGTGCGCGACGTGCATCCGACCCACTACGGCCGGATCTGCCCGATCGAGACCCCGGAAGGCCCGAATATCGGCTTGATCAATTCGCTGGCGACCTACGCCAAGATCAACAAGTACGGCTTCATCGAGAGTCCCTACCGCAAGGTCGAGAAGGGCAAAGTCAGCGACGAAGTCCACTATCTTTCGGCCATGGACGAGGGCCGCTACACCATCGCCCAGGCCAACGCGGCCCTCGACCGCAACGACCGCTTTGTCGACGACTTGATATCGTGCCGCCACGGCAGCGAATACGTGATGGCCCGGCCCGAGGACATCGGGTACATGGACGTTTCGCCGAAGCAGTTGGTCTCGGTCGCCGCGTCGCTGATCCCGTTCCTGGAGAACGACGACGCCAACCGCGCGCTCATGGGGTCCAACATGCAGCGCCAGGCCGTGCCGCTGCTCCAGTCCGAGGCGCCGCTGGTCGGCACCGGCATGGAGGAGACGGTCGCCCGCGATTCCGGCGTGGCCATCGCGGCGCGCCGCTCCGGCGTGGTCGACCAAGTCGATGCGACCCGCATCGTGATCCGGGTTACGGAGGAAACCTCAAGTGGCGAACAGGGCGTCGATATCTTTAACCTCTTGAAATTCCAACGCTCCAATCAGAATACCTGCATCAACCAGCGGCCGCTGGTCCGGGTCGGCGACGTGGTCGAGCGCGGCGACATCATCGCCGACGGGCCGTCCACCAACCTGGGCGAGCTGGCGCTCGGCCGCAATGTGCTGGTCGCCTTCATGCCGTGGCAGGGGTACAACTTCGAAGACTCGATTCTGATCTCCGAGCGCATCGTGCGCGACGACGTCTTCACCTCGATCCATATCGAGGAGTTCGAAGTCATGGCCCGCGACACCAAGCTGGGCCAGGAGGAGATCACCCGGGACATCCCGAATGTCGGCGAGGACGCGCTGCGCAATCTGGATGAGGCCGGCATCGTCTACATCGGTGCCGAGGTCGGTCCCAGCGACATCCTGATCGGCAAGGTGACGCCCAAGGGTGAATCTCCCATGACTCCGGAGGAGAAGCTGCTGCGCGCGATCTTCGGCGAAAAAGCCTCGGACGTGCGCGATACCTCCCTGCGGGTCCCGCCGGGGGTCACGGGCACCGTGGTCGAGGTGCGGGTATTTGCACGCCGCGGCGTCGAGAAAGACGAACGTGCACTGGCCATCGAGCAAGCCGAAATCGAGCGTCTGGCCAAGGATCGGGATGACGAGAAGGCGATCCTCGAGCGATCTTTCTACGGCCGCCTCAAGGACCTGCTGGTCAACCAGACCGGAACCAGCGGCCCCAAGGGCTTCAAAGCGGACGTCCGGGTCACCGAGAAAGTGCTGTCCGACTATACGCCCGGCCAGTGGCGCCAGATTGCGGTCCACAACGACAAACGTCAGGCCGATATCGAGGCTCTCAACAAGCAGTTCGACGAGACCATCGGCGAGCTGACCAAACGCTTCGATAACAAGGTCGATAAGTTGCAGCGTGGCGACGAATTGCTGCCGGGCGTTATGAAGATGGCCAAAGTCTTCGTCGCCGTGAAACGCAAGCTGCAGCCCGGTGACAAGATGGCCGGCCGCCATGGCAACAAGGGTGTGATCTCCAAGATCATGCCGATCGAGGACATGCCCTACACCCACGATGGCACGCCGGTCGATATCGTGCTCAATCCGCTTGGCGTGCCCAGCCGGATGAACGTGGGTCAGATCCTGGAGACTCACCTGGGCTGGGCCTGCCACGGCCTCGGCCGCCAGATCGGCGACCTGCTGCAAGCCTATCAGGAGGGCGGCAAATTCGAGCCGCTCAAGAAAAAGCTCAAGCAGGTCTACGGCGATAAGATCTACAAGTCGGATATTGCCGAACTCGACCCAGAGCAGTTGATCGAGCTATGCGACAATCTGCGTGACGGCGTTCCGATTGCTTCTCCGGTGTTCGACGGCGCCAGTGAGGAAGACATCAATAAGATGTTGACCCAGGCCGGTCTCGCCGAGACCGGTCAGGCGATACTGGTCGATGGGCGCACCGGGGAAACCTTCGACCGTCAGGTGACGATCGGCTACATCTATATGCTCAAGCTGCATCATCTGGTCGATGATAAAATCCACGCCCGTTCGATCGGTCCCTACTCTTTGGTCACCCAACAGCCGCTGGGCGGCAAGGCCCAGTTCGGCGGCCAACGCTTCGGCGAGATGGAGGTCTGGGCGCTCGAGGCCTACGGCGCGGCCTATACACTGCAGGAAATGCTTACGGTCAAGTCGGACGACGTATCCGGCCGGACCAAAGTCTACGAGGCGATCGTCAAGGGCGACGACAATTTCGAGGCCGGCATTCCGGAATCCTTCAACGTGCTGGTCAAGGAGCTACGCTCGCTCGGCCTCAACGTCGAGCTGAAGCAAAGCTAAACAGAACTGTCGATCCTGGCCGCCACCACCGGCGGTCAGGCGGACACGCCGCAGTGAACGGCACCAACGACACGAAATTCGGGAGAAATCGATGAAAGAATTGATGAACATCTTCGGCCAAACGACCGGCACGCAGAGCTTCGATCAGATCCGTATTTCGATCGCGAGCCCCGAGCGCATCCGCTCGTGGTCCTTCGGCGAGATCAAGAAGCCGGAAACCATCAACTATCGAACCTTCAAGCCGGAGCGGGACGGTCTGTTCTGCGCCCGCATCTTCGGGCCGATCAAGGACTACGAATGCCTCTGCGGCAAATACAAGCGGATGAAATACCGCGGCATCATCTGCGAGAAGTGCGGGGTCGAGGTGACTCTCAGCAAGGTCCGGCGCGAGCGCATGGGCCACATCGAGTTGGCCAGTCCGGTCGCTCATATCTGGTTCCTGAAGTCGCTGCCCAGCCGCATCGGCCTGCTGCTCGATATGACGCTCAAGGATCTTGAGCGGATCCTCTATTTCGAGAGTTTCGTGGTTACCGAGCCGGGTCTGACCTCGCTCAAGCTGCATCAGTTGTTGAACGAGGACGACTTGATCGCGGCCCAGGACGAGTTCGGCGACGACAACTTCACCGCCATGATCGGCGCCGAGGCGCTCAAGTCGATGCTGATCGAGCTCGACATGGAGGAGGAGCGCAGTACGCTCCGCGTCGATCTCAAAGAGACCAACTCCGAAGCCAAGCGCAAGAAGTTCGTCAAGCGCCTCAAGCTGGTCGAGGCATTTCTGGAGTCCGGCGCCCGGCCCGAATGGATGATCCTCGACGTGGTGCCGGTCATCCCGCCCGAGCTGCGGCCGCTGGTGCCGCTCGACGGTGGCCGCTTCGCGACCTCGGACCTTAACGATCTCTACCGTCGGGTCATCAACCGCAACAATCGATTGAAGCGCCTGATCGAGCTGCGCGCGCCGGACATCATCGAGCGCAACGAGAAGCGCATGCTTCAGGAATCCGTCGATGCCCTGTTTGACAACGGCCGCCGCGGCCGGGTCATCACCGGCGCCAACAAGCGTCCGCTCAAGTCGATGTCCGACATGCTCAAGGGCAAGCAGGGCCGGTTCCGTCAGAACCTGCTCGGCAAGCGGGTCGATTACTCCGGCCGCTCGGTGGTGGTGGTGGGGCCGGAGCTCAAGCTGCACCAGTGCGGCCTGCCCAAGAAGATGGCGCTCGAGCTGTTCAAGCCGTTCATCTATTCCAAGCTCGAGCTCTACGGCATGGCGTCCACCATCAAGGCCGCCAAGCGCATGGTGGAGAAAGGGCGCCAGGAGGTCTGGGACATTCTCGAGGAGGTGATCCGCGAGCATCCGGTGCTGCTCAACCGCGCACCTACGCTGCACCGCTTGGGCATCCAGGCGTTCGAGCCGATGCTCATCGAGGGCAAGGCAATCCAGTTGCATCCCCTGGTCTGTACCGCCTTCAACGCGGACTTCGACGGCGATCAAATGGCGGTCCACGTGCCGCTGTCGCTGGAAGCTCAGCTCGAGGCCCGCGTGCTGATGATGTCGACCAACAACATCCTGTCGCCGGCCAACGGCAAACCGATCATCGTGCCCTCGCAGGATATCGTGCTCGGACTCTACTACCTGACGATGGAGTCCGGGGGCGAGCCGGGCGAGGGGATGGCTTTTACCGATATGAGCGAGATCGAGCACGCGCTCAACTGCAGCGCCGTCACCCTGCATTCCCGGGTTAAGGCGCGCTATCGTGGCGTCGACGAGGAGGGCAATCCGGTCACCACGGTGGTCGAAACCACCCCGGGCCGAATGATCCTGTCCGAGGTTTTGCCGCGCCACAAGGCGGTGCCGTTCAGCTTGATCAATCGGCTGCTGACCAAAAAGGAGATTACCGAGCTGATCGACGTGGTTTACCGCCACTGCGGCCAGAAAGAGACGGTGATCTTCTGCGACCGGATCATGGCGCTCGGATTCAACCACGCCTGCAAGGCCGGTATCTCCTTCGGCAAGGACGACCTGATCGTGCCGGCGGCCAAGACCAAGTTGATCGAGGCGGCCCAGAAAGAGGTCAAGGAGTTCGAGCGGCAGTATCTGGACGGTCTGATCACCCGCGGTGAGAAATACAACAAGGTGGTCGATGTCTGGTCACAGTGCACCGATCTGGTTGCCGAGGAGATGATCAACGTGATGTCCGGCGAGATCGGACGGAACGTCAACTCGGTGTTCATGATGGCGCACTCCGGCGCGCGCGGCTCACCGGCGCAGATCAAGCAGTTGGCGGGTATGCGCGGCCTCATGGCCAAGCCGTCGGGCGAGATCATCGAAACCCCGATCATCTCGAACTTCAAGGAAGGCCTGACCGTGCTGGAGTACTTCAACTCCACCCACGGCGCGCGTAAAGGCCTGGCCGACACCGCGCTCAAGACCGCCAACTCCGGGTATTTGACCCGGCGTCTGGTCGATGTTGCCCAGGACGCAATTATCACGCTCGAGGATTGCGGCACCGACAAGGGCCTGACTGTGAACGCGGTTCTGGAAGGCGGCGAGGTGATCGCCTCCCTCGGCGAGCGCATTTTGGGGCGCACGGCGCTTCATGACGTGGTCGATCCTTTGAACGAAGAGATCATCGTGCCAAAGGGAAATTTAATCGAGGAAGACACCATCGACCGCATCGAGCGTGCCGGCATCGACAAGATGGAGGTCCGATCGCCGCTGACTTGCGCGGCGAAAGGCGGCGTCTGCGGTACCTGCTACGGCCGCGACCTGGCCCGTGGCACCCGGGTCAACGTCGGCGAGGCGGTCGGGGTCATCGCGGCCCAATCGATCGGCGAGCCGGGCACGCAATTGACCATGCGCACATTCCATATCGGCGGTGCGGCCCAGCGTGGCGCCGAGCAGTCCAGCGTCGAGGCGCCGGTCGAGGCGCGAATCGAGATCAAGAACCGCAACGTCGTCATCAACTCCGAAGGGGTGCCTGTGGTTATGGGCCGCAACCTGGAAATTGTGCTGCTGGATGACGCCGGCCGAGAGCGGGCCCGGCACCGGGTGCCATACGGCGCCAAGTTGCTGGTAGATGAGGGCGCTTCGGTGACCATGGGCCAGAAAATGGCGGATTGGGACCCCTATACCATCCCGATTGTGACCGAGAAGGAAGGCATCGCCAACTACGTGGACCTCATCGAAGGTATCTCCATGAGGGAGATCTTGGATGAGACCACGGGTATCTCCAACCGGGTCGTGGTCGATTGGAAGCAGCAGTCGCGTGGCAACGAACTAAAGCCGCGGATCACCTTGCGCGACGACAAGGGCGAGGTGATTACGCTCGCCAACGGTATGGAGGCCCGCTACTTCATGTCGGTGGACGCCATCCTCTCGATCGATAGTGGCGCCCACGTCAAGGCCGGCGACGTGCTCGCCCGCATCCCGCGGGAAACTTCCAAGACCCGCGACATCACCGGCGGCCTGCCGCGGGTGGCGGAGCTGTTCGAGGCGCGCAAGCCCAAGGACTACGCCATCATCAGCGACATCCAGGGCCGGGTCGAATTCGGCAAGGATTACAAGAACAAGCGCCGGATTGTGGTCCGTCCGGAGGCCGAGGGTGCCGAACCTCACGAATTCCTGATCCCCAAGGGCAAGCATATCTCGGTCCAGGAGGGCGATTTCGTCGAGGTTGGCGATGCCCTAATGGACGGAAACCCGGTGCCTCACGACATCCTGGAGGTGTTGGGGGTGGAGGCTTTGGCCGCCTATCTGACTCACGAGATCCAGAGCGTCTATCGCCTGCAAGGGGTCAAGATCAACGACAAGCACATCGAGGTGATCGTCCGCCAGATGCTGCAGAAGATCGAGATCACCGACGCCGGCGATACCACTTACCTGGTCGGCGAGCAGATCGACCGGGAAGAGTTCGCCGAGATCAACGAGAAAACAGCGGCCGAAGGCGGCCAGGTTGCGGTCGGAAAACCTGTGCTTCAGGGCATTACCAAGGCCAGCCTGCAGACCCGCTCGTTCATCTCCGCAGCCTCGTTCCAGGAGACCACCCGGGTGCTGACCGAGGCGGCGACCCACGGCAAGACCGACAACTTGATCGGCCTGAAAGAGAACGTGATTGTGGGCCGCCTGATCCCGGCCGGCACGGGCGCGATGATGAATCGGGTCAAATATCTGGCCGCGGTGCGGGACCAGGAGGTTCTGGAGAAGCAACGGAAACAACAGGCGGCGCTGGCCGCCGAGGCCGAGGCTGCAGCGGCAGCCAATGCAGAAGAGGAGGGCGAGCAGACGTCCGTCGCCTAATTCCGCGTAATTCCGTCTCAGGGAGCCTCAATCGCCTGGAAAACGGCCCGGGAAGAGGCTCCCAGGGCGGTGCCGCAATCCGGCGCCAGGTGCGGGGCCAATGACCGTGGAATTCGGCGAAAAAAGACGGATTCCAAGGCTTGACGAGGATGCGGCGCAGCCATAATATGCGCGCGCCTTTCAGGGGGCTGGTGGTAGACCCATTGCGGTCTAGACGCAGCCCCGGCTGAATACGGGAAAAAATTGCTGACGGCTGTTTCGACGGCCCGTGAACGACCCGCGGGAGCAGAAGAATTGCTCCTGAGCGGGGTTTTATATCTTTAGGCTAAGGGTGAAGAGGCCGAGGTAATGCCGACGATCAACCAACTGATTCGCAAGCCGCGCAAGCCACCGGTGGTCCGGAACAAGGTGCCTGCCCTGGAGGCCTGCCCGCAGAAGCGGGGGGTCTGCACCCGGGTCTATACGACCACGCCGAAGAAGCCGAACTCGGCGTTGCGCAAGGTCGCGCGCGTGCGCCTGACCAACGGCTTCGAGGTCACCAGCTACATTCCCGGTGAGGGTCACAATCTCCAGGAGCACTCGGTGGTGATGATCCGGGGTGGCCGCGTGAAGGATTTGCCGGGCGTTCGCTACCACATCATTCGGGGCACCCTGGACACCCAGGGCGTCACCGATCGCCGCCAGCGCCGCTCCAAGTACGGCGCTAAGCGCCCGAAGTAGGGATCAAGGAGCCCAACATGTCGCGTCGCCATCGCGCCGAAAAACGTGAGATATTGCCGGATCCCAAGTTCGGCGATGTCGTGCTCACCAAGTTTATGAACGTGCTCATGTATGCGGGCATGAAGTCGGTTGCGGAGGGCATCGTTTACGGTGCCCTCGAGCGCGTTCAGCAGCGTTCGAGCCAGGACCCGATCCGCGTATTTCACGATGCGCTTGGCAACGTCAAGCCGGATATCGAAGTCCGCTCGCGCCGGGTCGGCGGCGCCACCTATCAGATTCCGATCGAGGTGCGCCCGGACCGCAGTCAGGCGCTCGCCATCCGTTGGCTGATCCGTGCGTCGCGCGGGCGTTCCGAGTTCACCATGACCGAACGCCTGGCCAACGAGCTTATGGACGCCGCCGCCAACCGCGGCAGCGCGGTCAAGAAACGTGAAGACACCCACCGCATGGCGGAGGCCAACCGGGCCTTTTCGCATTATCGCTGGTAAGCTGGAATTCGAGAGACCTCTACCATGGCCCGTGCCACTCCACTCGACCGCTACCGCAACATCGGTATCATGGCTCATATCGACGCCGGCAAGACCACGACGACCGAGCGCATCCTCTATTATACCGGCCGTTCCTATAAGATTGGCGAGGTGCACGAAGGCACCGCCACCATGGACTGGATGGAGCAGGAGCAGGAACGGGGCATTACCATCACCTCGGCCGCGACCACCTGCGACTGGCGCGACCACCGGATCAATATCATCGATACCCCGGGCCACGTCGATTTCACCATCGAGGTCGAGCGCTCGTTGCGCGTGCTCGACGGCGCGGTCACGGTGTTCGATTCGGTGGCTGGCGTCGAGCCGCAGTCCGAAACGGTGTGGCGCCAGGCCGACAAGTACAATGTCCCGCGCATCTGCTTCGTCAATAAGATGGACCGGATCGGCGCCGACTTCCATCGCTGCGTGCGCATGATCGTCGATCGCCTGGGCGCGATCCCGCTGGTGCTGCAGCTTCCGATCGGCGCCGAGAGCGAATATTCCGGCGTGATCGACTTGGTCCGGATGAAGGCCGTCGTTTGGAAAGACGAGGCCATGGGCGCCGAATTCGAGGTTCTGGACATCCCTGCCGAACTCGCCGATGAGGCCGCGGAATTCCGTGTGAAACTGGTCGAGTTGGCGGTGGAGCAAAACGACGATGCCCTGGAGGCCTACCTCGAGGGTGAGGAACCGGATGAGGCGACTCTCATGGCTTGCATCCGCAGCGGCACGTGCAAACTGAACTTCGTGCCGGTGCTCAACGGTTCGGCCTTCAAGAACAAGGGCGTGCAGCCGCTGCTGGATGCGGTGGTCGATTATCTGCCCTCGCCGACCGATGTGCCCGACGTCAAGGGCGTCAAGCCGGGTTCCGACGAGCCCATTACCCGAAAAAGCTCGGATGACGAGCCGCTCTCGGTGTTGGCGTTCAAGGTTATGACCGATCCCTTCGTCGGCTCTCTGACCTTCGTGCGGATCTACTCGGGCGTCATGAAGACCGGCATCTGCGTGCTCAACACGGTGAAGCAGAACCGGGAGCGGGTCGGGCGCATGCTGCTCATGCATGCCAACCACCGCGAGGACATCAAGGAAGCCCACGCCGGCGATATCATCGCGTTAGCCGGGCTCAAGTCGACGACCACCGGCGAGACCCTGTGCGATCCGCAGCATCCGATAATTCTCGAGCGTATGGATTTCCCCGATCCGGTCATCGAGGTCGCGGTCGAGCCCAAGACCAAGAGCGATCAAGAGAAGATGGGTGTGGCGCTGGGCCGTCTGGCCCAGGAGGACCCCTCGTTCCGCGTCACTTCGGACCCGGAGAGCGGCCAGACCGTGATCAAGGGCATGGGCGAGCTGCATCTGGAAATTCTGGTCGATCGCATGAAGCGTGAGTTCAAGGTCGAAGCCAGTGTCGGCGCGCCCCAGGTCGCCTATCGCGAAACCATCACCCGTTCCGCGGAGATCGACTACACACATAAGAAGCAGACCGGTGGCTCGGGCCAGTTTGCGCGGGTCAAATTGACCTTCGAGCCGCTCGAGCCAGGCGAAGGCTTCGTGTTCGAGAACAAGGTCACCGGCGGCTCGGTGCCGAAGGAGTTCGTGGCCGGTGTCGTGAAGGGCCTGAATTCGTCCCGCGAAACCGGTGTTTTGGCTGGTTTTCCGATGATCGATTTCAAGGCGACTCTGTTCGACGGCGCCAGCCATGACGTCGATTCCAGTGTGCTGGCCTTTGAGATCGCGACCCGGGCGGCGTTCCGTGAGGGCATTCCCCGGGCGGCGCCGGTGCTACTGGAGCCGATGATGCGGGTCGAAGTGGTAACGCCCGAGGAATACATGGGTGACATCATTGGCGATCTGAACAGCCGGCGCGGCCACATCACCGGCATGGATGCCCGCGGCAACGCCCAGGTGATCAACGCCATGGTGCCGCTGGCCAACATGTTCGGCTACATCAACAACCTGCGCTCCATGAGCCAAGGGCGCGCGCAGTACACCATGCACTTCGACCACTACGAGAAGGTACCCCAGGCGGTCGCCGACGAAGTGGTCGCCAAGCTGGCCTAGACCGCCAGTTCGTAATCGAGAGCGTTCAGAGACGGAGAATCAGGACCGATGGCAAAGGCGAAATTCGAGCGGACGAAGCCGCACTGCAACGTAGGGACGATTGGCCACGTTGACCACGGCAAGACGACTTTGACGGCGGCGATTACGAGGGTATTGGCGGAGTCTGGGGGGGCGGAGTTCACGCCGTTCGACCAGATCGACAAGGCGCCTGAGGAGAAGGCGCGGGGGATCACGATTGCGACGGCGCATGTGGAGTACGAGACGGAGAAGCGTCACTACGCACATGTGGACTGTCCGGGTCATGCGGATTACGTGAAGAACATGATCACGGGTGCGGCGCAGATGGACGGGGCGATTTTGGTGGTGTCGGCGGCGGACGGCCCGATGCCGCAGACGCGCGAGCACATTCTTTTGGCGCGCCAGGTGGGGGTTCCGGCGATCGTGGTTTACCTGAACAAGGTGGATCAGGTCGACGACCCGGAGTTGCTGGAGTTGGTGGAGCTCGAGGTTCGGGAATTGCTGAGTAGTTACGATTTTCCGGGCGACGACATCCCGGTCGTGATGGGCTCGGCGCTGGCGGGCTTGGAGGAAGGCGACGAGGAGACGGGTAAGAACTCGATCCTGAAGCTGATGGAGGCGGTGGACACCTACATTCCGCAGCCGGAGCGCGCGAAGGACCGTCCGTTTCTGATGCCGATCGAGGATGTGTTCTCGATCTCGGGTCGGGGGACGGTGGTGACGGGGCGTGTCGAGCGGGGCACGGTGAACGTGGGCGAGGCGGTTGAGATCGTGGGCATCAAGGAGACGGTGAAGACCACGGTGACGGGTGTGGAGATGTTCCGGAAGCTGCTCGATTCGGGCGAGGCGGGGGACAACATCGGGGCGCTTCTGCGCGGTATCGCGCGCGAGGATGTGGAGCGCGGTCAGGTTTTGGCGAAGCCGGGTTCGATCACGCCGCACACGAGGTTCACGGCGGAGGCGTATATCCTGACCAAGGAGGAGGGCGGCCGTCACACGCCGTTTTTCACCAATTACCGTCCGCAGTTCTACTTCCGGACCACGGATGTGACCGGGGTCGTGCATCTGCCCGACGGCATCGAGATGGTGATGCCGGGTGACAACGTCTCGATGGAGGTCGAGTTGATCGCGCCGATCGCGATGGACGAAGGCCTGCGCTTTGCGATCCGCGAAGGCGGCCGCACCGTCGGCGCCGGCGTCGTCGCCGGGATCATCGAGTAACAATTAGGACGCTAGCGCGTCCACAAGCGACGGAATGGACTGAAGATGGACAGCCAAAACATACGCATTCGCCTCAAGGCGTTCGATCACCGGGTGCTCGACCAGTCGACCGCGGAGATCGTCGGCACGGCCAAGCGGACCGGCGCCCAGGTGCGCGGCCCGATCCCGCTGCCGACGCGGATCGAGAAGTACACGGTGTTGCGCGGGCCGCACATCGACAAGAAGTCGCGCGAGCAGTTCGAGATTCGCACCCATAAGCGGCTGCTCGATATCGTCGATCCGACCCCGCAGACGGTGGACGCCTTGATGAAGCTCGACTTGGCGGCTGGCGTCGATGTCGAGATCAAGCTCAAAGGCTAGAACCATGCGCACCGGTTTGCTCGCTCAAAAACTCGGCATGACGCGGACTTTCACCGCGGACGGGGAACACGTGCCCGTCACCGTGCTTAAGCTCGACAACTGCCAAGTGGTTGCGGTGCGGCGCCAGGACAGCGACGGCTACGACGCGGTCCAGCTCGGCAACGGCGTGGCCAAGGTCAAGAACGTCGGCAAGGCCATGCGCGGTCATTTCGCCAAGGCCAAAGTTGAGCCCAAGCGTAAGGTGACCGAGTTTCGGGTCTCCACCGACGCCCTGCTCGAGGTCGGCCAGGAACTCTCGTCCGATCACTTCGTGCCGGGCCAGTACGTGGACGTGGCCGGCATTACCATCGGCAAGGGCTTCGCCGGTTCCATGAAGCGGCACCACTATCACGGCCTGCGCGCCAGTCACGGTGTCTCGGTCTCCCATCGCTCCCTCGGTTCGACCGGCAACAGCCAGGATCCGGGCAGGGTCTTCAAGGGCAAGAAAATGGCCGGTCACATGGGCGACCGCCGAAGGACCCAGCAGAACCTGCGGATCGTCTCGACCGATGTCGAAGAAGGGCTGATCCTGGTGCGCGGTGCGGTGCCCGGCGCCAAGGGCGGCTGGGTCCGGATCATCGATGCGGTCAAACATCCGCTGCCCGAGGACGCGCCATTCCCCGCCGGTCTGCGTGGCGGCGCCGAGGATGCGCCCGCGGAAACGCCGGACACCGACACGGATACACAAGATGCCGGCGGCGCTGCGGACGAGAAGGAATAGCGGCCATGAAGTGCGCGGTCACGACACTGGACAACAAATCGGCGGGCGAGATCGATCTCGACGATGGGATCTTTGGCCTTAGCCCGCGGCCGGACCTGCTTGCGCGCATGGTCAATTGGCAGCTTGCCAAGCGCCGGGCCGGGACTCACAAAGTCCAGGGGCGCGCCGACGTCAAGGGCACGACCAAGAGGATGTACCGCCAGAAGGGCACCGGACGGGCCCGTCACGGTCCGCCGAAAGTGTCCCAGTTCCGCGGCGGCGGCCGTGCCTTCGGGCCGATTTTGCGGGACCATGCCCACAAGCTGCCCAAGAAGGTGCGCAAGCTGGCGCTCAAGACCGCGCTCTCGGCCAAAGCGGCCGATGGCAAGCTGGTGGTGCTGGACGCCGCCAAGACCGATTCGCCCAAGACCGGCGAATTGGTGCGCAAGCTCGGCGCCCTCGGTTGGTCCTCGGCGCTGGTGATCGGCGGCGCGGTGCTCGACGAGAGCTTCCGGCGCGCGGCCAGCAACATTCCGGGCGTGGATGTGCTGCCGGAGCAGGGCGCCAACGTGTACGACATTCTGCGCTGCGATACCCTGGTGTTGACCAAGGACGCGGTCGAGGCCTTGGAGGCACGGCTGAAATGAGTGGTCCGAGACCCTATCGCAAGCGGAATGTGACCGTCTCCAAGGAGCGGCTTTACGAATTGATCCGCCGCCCGCTCGTGACCGAGAAGTCGACGCTCGGTTCGGAGCACAATCAGGTTGCCTTCGTGGTGCCCGTGAGCGCCAGCAAGCCCGAGATCAAGATCGCCGTGGAGGGTTTGTTCTCGGTCAAGGTCAAGGCCGTCAACACGGTGCTCCAAAAGGGCAAAGTGAAGCGCTTTCGCGGCCGTATCGGCAAGCGGGCGGCCATGAAAAAAGCCTACGTGACCCTCGAAGAAGGTCACAGCATCGACGTGACCACGGGAATCTGACGCCATGGCACTGAAGAAATTCAATCCGACGACCCCTGGCCGACGCGGCCTGGTGCTGGTCAACCGGGCCGGCCTATGGAAAGGCGATCCGGTCAAGGCGCTGACCGAGGGCCTGACCAAGAGTGGCGGGCGCAACAATGCCGGCCGGATCACCGCGCGCCGCCGCGGCGGCGGCCACAAGCGGCGGTACCGCATGATCGACTTCAAGCGGCGCAGGTTCGACGCGCCGGCCAAGGTGCTGCGCCTGGAGTACGATCCGAACCGGACCGCCTTCATCGCGCTGATCGAGTACGAGGACGGCGAAGTCAGTTATATCCTGGCGCCGCAGCGGCTCGAGGCCGGCGATACCGTGATCTCGGGTGCGTCGGCGGACATCAAGCCGGGCAATGCGCTGCCGCTCTCGTCGATCCCGGTCGGCACGATCGTCCATAACGTCGAGATGAAGCCCGGCAAGGGCGGACAGATCGCGCGTTCCGCCGGCACCTACGTGCAATTGGTCGGGCGCGATGCGGGCAACGCCCTGTTGCGGCTGGGCTCGGGCGAGGTGCGCATGGTGCGGGCCGATTGCATGGCGACGATCGGCGCCGTGTCCAATCCCGATCAGGCCAACATCAAGCTCGGCAAGGCCGGCCGCTCGCGCTGGCTGGGCAAGCGCCCCTCGGTGCGCGGCGTGGCCATGAACCCGGTCGATCATCCCCATGGCGGCGGCGAGGGCCGCACCTCGGGCGGCCGTCATCCGGTCACCCCTTGGGGCCGGCCGACCAAGGGCGCAAAAACGCGTCACAACAAGCGGACGGATCGGCTGATCGTGCGCCGCCGCCGCAAAAAGCGTTAACGGAGGGCATTCGTGGCTCGCTCTGTCTGGAAAGGTCCGTTCGTCGATGGCTATCTGCTTAGGAAAGCAGAGAAGTCGCGTGCTTCGGGCCGAAACGAAATCATCAAGACCTGGTCGCGGCGTTCCACCGTCATGCCGCAGTTCGTCGGCCTGACTTTCGGGGTGCACAACGGCAGAAAGTTCCTGCCGGTCCTGGTCACCGAGAACATGGTCGGGCACAAGTTCGGCGAATTCGCTCCGACCCGGACCTTCCACGGCCATGCCGCGGACAAACGGGCGAGAAGAGGGTAATGCGTCATGGGTAAGCCCAAGCACGAACGGCGCCTGAGCGAATTGGAGGCCATCGCGGTGGCGCGGAATCTGCGCATCAGCCCGCAGAAGCTCAACTTGGTGGCCGAATCGATTCGCGGCAAGTCTGCGGAGGCGGCGCTTTCGGAGTTGACATTCTCCAAGCGGCGCATCGCCGGCGATGTGAAGAAGACGCTACAGTCGGCGATCGCGAACGCCGAGAACAACCATCAGCTCGACGTCGATCGCCTGTTCGTGGCCGAAGCGTCGGTCGGCAAGTCGATCGTGATGAAACGCTTTCGGCCCCGGGCGCGCGGCCGGGCCGGGCGTATCATGAAGCCATTCAGCCACTTGACGGTGGTGGTTCGGGAACGCGAGGAAACGGCGTAATGGGTCAGAAAGTCAATCCGATCGGGCTGCGGCTCGGCATCAATCGAACCTGGGACTCGCGCTGGTACGCCGGTCACGAATATGCCGACCTGTTGCATGAGGACCTGCGCATCCGCAGTTTCCTGCGCAAACGTCTGCAACAAGCCGGCATCTCCCGGGTCATCATCGAGCGGCCGGCCAAGAAGGCCCGGATCACCATCCATACCGCACGCCCCGGCGTGGTCATCGGCAAGAAAGGCGCCGATATCGAGAAGCTGCGCGCCGATCTGCAGAAGATGACCGCGAGCGAGGTGCACCTGAATATCGTCGAGATTCGTAAACCCGAGATCGATGCCACCCTGGTCGCGGAGAACATCGCCAACCAACTCGAGCGGCGCGTCGCTTTCCGCCGGGCCATGAAGCGGGCGGTCCAGTCGGCCATGCGCCTGGGCGCTCAGGGCATCCGAATTCAGTGCGGCGGCCGCTTGGGCGGTGCCGAGATCGCGCGCACGGAGTGGTATCGCGAGGGCCGGGTGCCGCTGCACACGCTGCGCGCCGACGTCGATTACGGCGAGGCGACCGGGCGGACCACCTACGGCAGTTGCGGGGTCAAGGTCTGGGTGTTCAAGGGCGAGATCATGGCCCACGACCCCATGGCCCATGAAAAGAAGATGCAGGATACGCAGCAGCCGCGCTGAACCGGCGGCAAGCGTTAGGGAAACCAAGTCATGTTACAGCCAAAGCGAACCAAATATCGCAAGGCCCACAAGGGCCGCATTCACGGTCATGCCAAGGGCGGCTATTCGCTGACCTTCGGGGCTTACGGGATGAAGGCGCTGACGCCGGGGCGGATCTCCGCGCGCCAGATCGAGGCCGCGCGCCGGGCCATCACGCGCCACATGAAG
>Ga0209987_10000859_pt1 | contig 16184 bp, 13 predicted proteins | sample N074metaG_FD_182134 | JGI IMG/M metagenome (GOLD analysis project Ga0209987, IMG submission 182134) | Deep subsurface microbial communities from Kermadec Trench to uncover new lineages of life (NeLLi) - N074 metaG (SPAdes) (version 2) | ecosystem: Environmental > Aquatic > Marine > Ocean trench... | reverse complement strand
TTCCATTTCGGATTTTGACGCCAATGGGCATTTCGAGGCGACTTCGCCTTTCGAGGGGTTGAAGACGTCGCTAAAACGCCCCGATGTGCCTTTTACAGATTTGCCGTCGATATGGTGGGTAAGTTCCTGTGTCATCTGATGCCTCTGTTTTTAAGAATTGGAATTTCTGGTCGCCTTTGTATTCATTTTTCGCTAAGAGCGGAAGGGAAAAGTTTTAGGAAACACAAAAATCAATGACAAAACGCCCATCAAGCCACCCGGATTTCCCAAGTGCCCGCATGCGCCGGACGCGTGCATCCGACTGGTCGCGCCGCCTGGTGCGCGAGGCTTCCTTAAGCGCGAACGACCTGATCTGGCCGCTGTTTGTCTGCGAGGGCAAGGGCACATCAGAAGAAATCGCCTCGATGCCCGGGGTCTCAAGACATTCGGTGGACGGCATAGTCGGCGAAGTCGAGCAAGCCGAAAAACTGGGCATCCCGGCGGTGGCGCTGTTTCCGAAAACTCCGGACGGTTTGAAATCCGATGACGGCAAGGAGGCCCTCAACCCCGATAACCTGGTCAACCAGGCGATCCGCGCCATAAAAAAAGAGGGCTTTAACGTCGGGGTGATTGTCGATGTTGCGCTCGATCCCTACACCTCGCACGGTCACGACGGGCTTTTGAAGGACGGCGTGATCCTGAACGATGAAACGCTTGAGGTGCTGGCGAAACAAGCGCTTGTACAGGCCGAAGCCGGCGCCGACATTGTCGCGCCATCCGATATGATGGATGGCCGCGTCAAGGCGATCCGCGCGGCACTTGATGCCAAGAAATTCGAGGGCACCCAGATCATGGCCTATGCCGCCAAGTATGCCTCCAGTTTTTACGGGCCGTTCCGGGAAGCGGTCGGCTCCGGCGGCGTTCTTGAGGGTGATAAAAAAACCTACCAGATGGACCCGGCCAATTCCGACGAGGCGATCCGCGAGATCGCGCTTGATATCGCCGAGGGCGCCGACAGTATTATCGTCAAGCCGGGCATGCCTTATCTCGATATTGTCCGGCGGGTCAAGGATACCTTCCTGATCCCGACCTTCGCCTACCAGGTTTCCGGCGAATATTCGATGATCCACGCCGCCGCAAAAAATGGCTGGCTTGATTTGGAAGACGTCATGCTGGAAACCCTGATTGGCTTCAAGCGCGCCGGCTGCGACGGCGTCCTCACCTACTTCGCCCCCGAGGCGGCAAGGATATTAAGGGATGCTTGAGCTGTTTACCCCGGAAATTTTAGCATCGCTCGCCACCTTGACGATCCTCGAGATTGTCCTCGGCATTGACAACATCATTTTCATTTCCATCGTCGCCAGCCGCCTGCCCAAGGCCCAACAACCCCTGGCGCGCAAATTGGGCCTCTTGGGGGCGTTGGTTATCCGGCTGCTGTTCCTAACCCTGATCGCCTGGATTATCGGCCTCGAGGCAACGCTCTTCAACGCCTTCGGGATTGATTTTTCCTGGAAGGATCTGATCCTGATCGGCGGTGGCCTGTTCCTGCTGACCAAAGGCACCACCGAAATCCATGAAAACATCGAAGGCGACGCTGAACACCTGATCACCAGGGGCAAGGCCGCCAAAAACCTGTTTGCCACCATAATCGTGCAAATCATGGTCCTCGACGTGGTCTTTTCAATCGATTCAATCCTGACCGCGATCGGCATGACCCAGGTGATCTGGGTGATGGCGGTGGCGATCATCATCTCAATCGCCGTCATGATGTGGGCGATTGCCCCGATCAGCGCCTTTGTCGAGCGCCACCCGACGGTCAAGATGTTGGCGCTCTCCTTCCTGCTGCTGATCGGCATGGCGCTGATCGCCGACGGCCTTGATTTCCATATCCCCCGCGGATACCTGTATTTCGCGGTCGCGTTTTCGATGTTCGTCGAAGGCCTGAACCTCGCCGCCAAGCGCCGAAGGCGGAAAAAACAATGACCAGGGATAAGAAATTCATCCCCACACGCAGACAGGTTTTGGCCGGCGGTATGGCCGTTGGCGCCTTGGGGCTGGCGGCGTGCGGGAGAAAACCCTCCGATGAGATCAGCGAAGCGTCAATCTTTGAGGCGGAAAAGCTCGCCGGGGTGAAATACACCGAGGCTGAACGGGCAGAGATGCTGCCCACCATCGAAGACGATCTCGACCGCCTGCGGGCGCTTCGGGCCCTGAAGCAGCCCAATAGCCTGGCCCCGGCGCTGACATTCGACCCGCGTTTGCCGGGCAAAATTTATCCGATCCAAAGCAACCTGGTCAGCGCCAGCGGCAACGGCAATGGCATTATACCTGACGCCGAGGATGACATCGCGTTCGCCCCCCTGACCGATCTGTCGGTTTGGATCCAGAGCGGCCAGATAACCTCTTTTGATTTGACCGAAATATATTTGAGGCGGATCAAACGCTATGCCCCGGCGCTGGAATGTTTTGTCACGGTCACCCCCGCGCTGGCCCGGGCCCAGGCCCGCGAGGCCGATGCCGAGTTTGCCGCCGGCAATTCCCGCGGGCCCCTGCACGGCATTCCTTACGGCCTCAAAGACCTGGTTGATACCAAAGACATCAAAACCACCTGGGGTGCGACGCCATTCAAGGACCGGGTGGCAACCGGCGATGCCGCGATCGTCACCAAATTGCGCGAGGCCGGTGCGGTGCTTTTGGGCAAAACCACCTGCGGGGCAATTGCCTACGGGGATATCTGGTTCGGCGGCAAAACCCGCAACCCCTGGAATATCCAGGAAGGCTCGTCGGGCTCGTCCGCGGGCTCGGCCTCGGCCACCGCTGCCGGATTGTGCGGATTTTCCATCGGCACCGAAACCCTGGGGTCGATTATCAGCCCGTCAAACCGCTGCGGCACCGCGGGCTTGCGCCCGACCTTTGGCCGGGTGCCGCGGACCGGGGCGATGGCGCTGTGCTGGTCGCTGGATAAAATCGGGGCAATTTGCCGCGCCGTTGAGGATACCATTTTCGTCCTCGAGGCCTTGAACGGCTATGACCCCTCTGATCCCGCCTCGATCCGCTTTGGCCTGGAATACAACAGCCGCGACGACTTTTTCCCGGCCACCGTCGGCTTCGACCCGGCGTGGTTTGAAGGCCATGCCAACCCGGTTGATCTGGCTGCCTTTGAGGCGTTGAAAGCCACCGGCGTCGCTTTAAAGGAAATCCATATTCCCGAGCGGCCTTATTCGGCGCTGATTGCCATCCTTGAGGCCGAAGCCGCCGCCGCTTTTGAAGAGCTGACCGAAGATAGCCGCGACGATCTATTGGTCTGGCAAGACCCCGAGGCTTGGCCCAATTCATGGCGCAAGGCGCGCTTCTTCCCGGCGGTGGATATGGTCAACGCCGATCGCCTAAGGCGAACAGTGATGGAAGACATGGGAAAAATCTTTGAAGAGGTCGATCTGATCGCCGGCCCCAACTTCGCCGGCAACATGCTGACGATCACCAATTACACCGGCCACCCGCAGCTCAGCTTTCGCGCCGGCTTCATGGAACACCCGACCCGCACCCGGTTTGGCGATGACAGCGAAAGTACCGATAAGCACCGGGTGCCGCACAATTTCAGCCTGTGGGCGCCCCTGTTTCAGGAAGGCCGGCTGGTGCGCTTCGGCCTTGAGCTCGAGCGCCGCCTCGGCGCCTGGTCTGAGCGGCCCAGCCTTATCTAGTCAAAGCCTTGATGATGCTTCTTACGCCAGGAAGTGCTGTGTGCGTTTTAATCGGAAATTCAGGTACAGCAGCGGAATCTTGAAAAAAATCAGGCTGTAATGGGTATAAAAATCCGCCAGAGATTCTGAGCGCGAGGGCAGGTTCTGGCCGTGTTTTGCAAGCCAGTCGCGGTAGGGGTAACAATGACTGGGCTCGTCCCTCCGCACCACCTGGAACATCTTATAGAGGGCGGGCTTGCTCTTGATCAGGCGGCTGGCCAGCAATATGTCTACCTGCTTGAGGGCGCGCATTTCAGTAATCATGATCAGCCGGCACAATTTAAAAAACATTTCGTCATCGGCCAACACCACTTCGGGGTCAATCTCGGTGAGGGTTTTCCGGAAAAAAACCTTGACGATCTGGTCGCAATAGCCCGAAGTCTCGGTGACCACGAACGGCATTCGCCCGCGGTTTTCAAACCAGCGGCGGAACATCTTATAGTGGACATGTTCATCGTTACCATGTTTTCTAACCGCAGCGATGAACCCTGTTTCTTCCGGGTATTTCTGCTCAAGCGCGGTAACAAGGGTATCGAGATAGAGGTACCCGCGATGCTCGTTATAGATATAAACCGACATGAAAATATCGTAAAAACGCTCGATAAGGACGTTAAAGATAGCGCGCATGGGCGGGCCTTCCGCAAGTTTTTCCGTCGTCATTGTAACCTGTAAATCACTAATAAAGTTACTTTTTCATATTCTGGCTCAAAGCCTTGATAACGCCGCGCAGGGTTTGCACCTGCTGGCGGTTAAAACCACGCGATTGCAGCAGGTTCCTTAAGGCCTCGACCATCGCGCCGCGGCGTTCCTCGGGGTAAAAATAGCCATTTTTATCGAGCGCGCCCTCAATGTGGTCATAGAGCGCCTGCATATCGCCCTTGGTTGCCGGGCCGCCGCCGTCATCATCCGGGGGGATGTCCCCCACCCCCAGGGAACATTCATAGGCGATAATGCCCACCGCCACCGCGAGGTTGAGCGAACTGAAATCCGGATTGACCGGCACGGAAAGGATGGCATCGGCCAGCACCACGTCTTCATTCGATAACCCGGCCGCTTCGCGGCCAAACAGGATACCGGCCTGGCCCTGGGTTTTTTTGATCTCGCTTGCCGCTTCTCGCGCACTCAAGGCAGGTTTCATCATGCCGCGCTCGCGGGCGGTGGCGGCAAAAACTTTTGTCAGGTCGGCGATCGCCTCAGGCGTGGTCTTGAACACTTTGGCATTCTCCAAAACCGCTTCCGCGCCCGCCGCCGCGGGTATCGCATCAGGGTTGGGCCAGCCGTCGCGCGGCGCCACCAGGCGCAAGTCCTCTAAGCCGAAATTCAGCATGGCGCGGGCCGCCATGCCGATATTTTCGCCAAGCTGGGGTTGCACCAGAATGATGGCCGGGGCGAGCATCAATCGGCGCGCCGCCAGGTGGTGCCGCCATCGGGGTTATCCTCGAGCAGGATGCCTTCGGATTTCAACTTCTCGCGGATTTGGTCAGAACGCTCAAAATCATCGTTCTTTCGGGCCAATTCCCGCTCTTTTATCAGTAAATTGATCTGGTCCTCTGAAATGGTTTGAACCGCCGTTACAGGATGCGCTGAATCCTTTTCTAATATTTCCTGAAACCATTTCTCAGTCGTTTCCATTAAGAGACCAAGGAATTGGGCTCCCGCTAATAATTCAGAGAAGTTTTCCTCTTTTGCCAAAGCGGAAAGTTCCGACAGGGCTTTGGGAGTGTTGAGGTCATCCCTTAGCGCATCCAAAACGCTTGCCGGAACCTCGCCTGGCTCAATGCCCTCGGTGAGCCGGTACCAGCGGTCGAGGCGGCGTTTTTGCTCGCGGACGACCTCTTCCGAGAAATCCAGCGGCTGGCGGTAGTGCGCCGACAGCAGAGTCAGGCGCAGGGCTTCGCCCTTATGTTTACCGAGCAGCGCGTGCATGGTCTGGACATTGCCGAGCGATTTCGACATTTTCTCGTCGCCCATGACCAGATAGCCGTTGTGCATCCAGTAATTGGCAAAGGGTTTGCCGTGGGCGCATTCGCTTTGAGCAAGTTCGTTTTCGTGGTGGGGGAAAATCAGATCGAGACCGCCGCCGTGAATATCAATGGTCTCGCCCAAATGTTTTTCAATCATGCACGAGCATTCCAGGTGCCAGCCCGGCCGCCCCCGGCCCCACGGGCTGACCCATCCGGGCTGATCATCGGTTGAGGGTTTCCACATGACAAAATCGGCCGGGTCCTTCTTGTAGGGCGCCACTTCAACCCGGGCGCCGGCGATCAGGTCGTCCCTGGGTTTTTTCGACAGCCGCCCGTAATTTTTCATCGACGGCACATGAAACAACACGTGGCGTTTGGCAACGTAGGCAAAGCCGCCCGCGATCAAAGTTTCTATCATTGTGATCATTTCCGGCAGGGTTTCGGTGGCTTTTGGTTCCAGCGTTGGTGGTAAAGCATTTAACTTTGCGGAATCTTCATTGTAAATGTCGGTGAATTTTTTGGTGATAACCGAAATGTCGACCCCTTGTTCCCCCGCCGCCTTGATAATCTTGTCATCGATGTCGGTAATGTTGCGGGCGTAGGTGACATAGTCTTCACCGTAAGTATCGCGCAAAAGCCGGAACAACAAATCGAATACCACCACCGGCCGGAAATTGCCGATATGGGCGTAATCATAAACCGTCGGGCCACAGACATAGATCCGGACATTGTTGTCGTGGATCGGCTTGAAATCTTCCTTTTCACGGGAAAGCGTATTGTAAATTTTAATGGTCATGCCGTCTCCCCGCCCAAGCGCGCCCGCGCCTTTTTGGCGCCAATCAGCGGTAACAGCAACTTCATTTCGGGGCCATGGTCAAGCCCGGTCAGGGCGAGGCGCAACGGCATGAATAGATCGCGGCCGGATTTGCCGGTCTTGGCTTTCACCGCGCCAGTCCACACACTCCAGGAATTCTCACCCAACTCGCCATCGGGGAAAAGCGCGGCGGCGGCTTCGATAAATCCCTTGTCCTCAATTTTAGGGGTAATTGGCCCTTCAATCATATGGTGCCAGTCGGCGACCTCGCCAAGGGTGGAAATGTTGGTCTGGATCACCGACCATTCGGTTTTGCCGACCATTTTGTCCCCTAGCCGTGCCTTGGCGGCATCATAGGAAAGCTTGTGAAGAATTTTGGTATTAAGGTTCTTTAATTCCTCAATGTTGAATTTAGGACTGGAATGGCCGAACTTGGAAAAATCGAAGCTCTCGACCAGCGGCGCAACATCCCAGACCGGCTGGATTGCATCCGAAGTACCGATATGCGCCAGCAGGCTTAAAATTGCTTCGGGTTCAATCCCCTCCTCGCCCCGCATTTCGCGAATGCTGAAACTTCCCCCGCGTTTGGACAGGCCTTTGGCGTCGGCGGCCTTCAGAAGAGTAAAATGGGCAAATTCCGGAGCCTTGCCGCCCAGCGCTTGGTACAACTGCACCTGAACAGCGGAATTGGTGACATGGTCCTCGCCGCGGACGACGTGGCTGATTTCCATCTCGATATCGTCAACTACGCTGGGCAAGGTGTAAAGATAGCTGCCGTCGCCGCGCACCAAAATCGGGTCCGATACCGATGCCAAATCGAAATGAACATGGCCGCGGATCAGGTCGTCGAATTCAATCACCGCGGGCAAATCAATCTTGAAACGCCAATGCGGCGTCCGGCCTTCGGCTTCGAAGGCAGCCTTTTCCTTATCGCCCAAATCCAGGGCGGCGCGGTCATAAACCGGGGGCATTTTTCGCGCCAACTGCAACTTGCGTTTGACCTCAAGCTCTTCGGCGGTCTCAAAACAGGGATAAAGCCGGCCGGCTTTTTTCAGTTTCCCGGCGGCGGCATCATAAAGTTCGAAGCGGTCCGATTGTTTGTAGATTTCATCCCAGGTAAGACCCAGCCAGGTCAGGTCATCCTTGATGGCATCGGCAAATTCGGGTTTTGACCGTTCGGGGTCGGTGTCATCAAGGCGCAAAACAAAGGCCCCGCCTTCCTTTTGGGCAAAGAGCCAGTTCACCAAAGCGGCACGAATGTTGCCAACATGAAGAAAGCCGGTGGGGCTGGGGGCAAATCTGACTCGGGTGGACATGTTTTTACTTCCCTTTTTCGCGCCCGGGTTGGTCACGAAAACCGTTGGTGATTGGATAGCGCCGGTCGCGGCCAAACAGTCTGCGGCTGATCTTGACCCCCGGCGGCGCCTGACGCCGTTTGTATTCGGCGACGTAAAGCATATGCTCAATCTTTGCAACCACCTCCGGCTCATGACCCATCGCGACGACATCATCGACCGACTTGTCACCCTCGACAAACGCGTGCAGAATACTGTCGAGAACCTCATATTCGGGCAACGTATCCTGGTCGGTCTGGCCGGGCTTCAGTTCAGCGCTGGGGGCTTTGGTGAAAATATTCTCAGGGATCACGTCGCGCTTGGGACCCAGCGCACCTTTGGGCAGGTTTTCACCCCGCCAGCGGCTTAAGGCATAGACCTTGGTTTTATAGACATCCTTCAAGATCGCAAACCCGCCGCAGAGGTCGCCGTAAAGCGTCGAATAGCCCACCGACATTTCCGATTTGTTGCCGGTTGCCAGCACCATTTTGCCGAACTTGTTAGAGAGCGCCATCAACAGTATGCCGCGGATGCGGGCCTGGATATTTTCTTCTGTGGTGTCTGCCTCACATTCATTGAAATGCTCTTTTAACTCACCCTCAAAGGACGCCATCATTGGCGCAATATCAATGCTGGAATGAGAAACCCCAAGCGCCTTGGCGCAGGCCTGCGCATCCTTCAGGCTGGCATCGCTGGTAAAGGGCGACGGCATCATCACCGTCTCGACCCGTTCGGGCCCCAGCGCATCCACCGCCAGGGCCGCGGTCAAGGCGCTATCGATCCCCCCGGAAAGGCCGATAACCACCCCGGGAAAGCGGTTCTTGGTGACGTATTCCCTAAGGCCATACATCAACGCCTGGTAAAGCTGTTCATCGCCTTCAGGCAGGGCTGTGATATCACCCGGCTCGGGCTGCCAGGTTGCCTCTTTTTTAAAGGTGACCAGGCTATAGGCCTCCTCAAAGGCGGGCAGCTGGGTGGTGGTTTCCCCTTTGGAATTCAGGACAAAGGAAGCGCCGTCGAATACCAGTTCGTCCTGGCCGCCGACCTGATTGACGAAAACCAGCGGCAGCGAGGTCTCCAAGACCCGGGCGCGGGCGTGACCGATGCGGACATCGTGCTTGGTGTCTTCAAAAGGCGAGGCGTGTGGCGCGATCAGGATATCGGCGCCGGCCTTGGCCAAATGGGCGGGAACATCGCTGTACCACATGTCTTCACAGACCAGCACGCCGAGCTTGAGGCCACGAAAGGGAATCACCTCGGGCATCGGCCCTTCGGAAAAAATCCGTTTCTCGTCAAAAACGCCATAATTGGGCAGGTGGAATTTTTTCTGCCGGGCCAGGATCCTGCCCTCGCCCAACAGGTAAAGGCAGTTGTAAATCTTTCCGTTTTCCTTATAGGGGGCGCCGACCAGCGCCGCCGGGCCGCCGGGCTTGGTGGCCTTGGCCAGCTCGCGCAGAACCTCCGCCGCCTCTTCGCGGAAGGCGGGCTTCAGAATCAAGTCTTCGGGCGGATAGCCGGTGGTCACCAGTTCGGGAAAAATGATCAGGTCAGCGCCATCTTTTTCCCCGCGCGCCAAGCCCTTCAAGACCAGGTCGCGGTTGCCGGCAACATCGCCAACGGTCGGGTTTGCCTGGAGAAGAGCTATTTTAAGCGAATTGGTCATGGCCTGCCCTGATTTGATTGCCCAAGGTTAGTGGACTTTTAGTGGATAATGAAGCTGAAACCAATGCTTTAAGCACTCACGGCGCGTTTTTTTCTCCGTGCCAGGCGTTCTTCCTTCAGGCCTTCGGCAACCAGGAATGCCAGCTCGAGGCTTTGATCGGCATTCAGGCGCGGGTCGCAGTGGGTGTGGTAGCGCGAGGTTAAGTTTTCCTCGGTCAAGGCAATTGCCCCGCCGGTGCATTCGGTGACGTCCTGGCCGGTCAGCTCGAGGTGGACGCCACCGGCATGGGTGCCCTCGGCCTGGTGGATCGCGAAAAACGATCCGACTTCGGCCAATATCCGCTCAAACGGCCGGGTTTTAAGGCCGACTGACGATTTGATAGTGTTGCCGTGCATCGGATCGCAGGACCAGATCACCCGGGCCCCGCTGGCCCTGACATCGCGGATAATTTTGGGCAAATGGGTTTCAATCTGGTCGGCACCGAACCGGCAAACAAGGGTCAGCCGCCCAGGCTCATTGGCCGGGTTGAGGATTTCACTTAAGGCCAGGATCTGATCGGAGGTGGTGGCCGGCCCGACCTTGACCCCCAGCGGGTTGGCGACGCCGCGCAAAAACTCGACATGGGCTTCATCCAGCGCCTGGGTGCGATAACCCAGCCACAGCATGTGCGCCGAGGTATCAAACCAGACCCCGGTGGTGGGATCACGCCGGGTCAAGGCCTGTTCATAGGGCAGCAGCAGGGCTTCGTGTGAGGTATAAAAATCGACCCCCTGGATTTCCGCCAGGTTTGCCGGGTCAATTCCGCATGCCTTCATAAAGGCAATGGCTTCGCTAATGTGATCAGCGACATCCCGGTAGCGTTCAGATGCCGGGGATGACGAGACAAAATCCAGGTTCCAGCCATGAACCCGCTGCAGATCAGCAAAGCCGCCGGAAGACAAAGCGCGCAGGTGATTAACCGTGGCCGCCGCCTGGGCGCAGGCTTTCAACATGCGTTCGGGGTCCGGGGTCCGGGCTTTTTTGGTAAATTTGATCGAATTAATGATATCACCGCGATAACTGGGCAGCGATGTGCCATCCTTGACCTCGACATCGGATGACCGTGGCTTGGCAAACTGGCCGGCGACGCGGCCAACCTTGACCACCGGACACGCCGCGGCATAGGTCAAAACGATGGCCATTTGCAGCAATACCCGGAAATTGTCACGGATATTGTCGGCGTTAAATTCGGCAAAGCTTTCGGCGCAATCTCCGCCCTGGAGCAAAAACGCCCGGCCCGCTTCAACCTCAGCCAACTGCGCCTTCAGTTTCATGGTTTCGCCGGAAAACACCATCGGCGGATGGCCGGCGAGCGTATCTTCTGCCCGCTTCAGTGCCTCGGCATCCGGGTAGGTCGGGATTTGACGGGCTTTCTTTTCGCGCCAACTATACGGGGTCCAGGGTTTCATTTTAATCCGTTTCACCTTTGTTTTTACCGGCAAGCGCCTTCTAAAGGAAAAAGGGCCGCCATTCAACGGCCCTCTCAAATTTCACCACAAAATTTTGTTATTCAGGTTTTCTGAAAATGAACAGGGTGCGCGAGGTGTTGCCGCGTATGCTTTCATCAAACACCATAATATTCAAAGGGTCATCGGGGTTGCTAAAGAGCTCGGTATTCTCGATCACCAGCTCAAATCCGGCGGCCATAACCTCGGCACGGACAATATCAGGGTCGGCCCGGTGAAGGGCTTCCGATACGTCCCGGCCAGCACCTGGGGCAGCGTTATGAATTTCGATAACATACACCCCGCCCGGCTTCAAAAAATTGAAAACCGCGGTATTGATAGCGTTTGCATCCATGTTCTGGCGGATTATCTCGTGGTAAAACTGGCCCAGAAAAGCCACATCGACGGGGGCATGGAAGGTCATGTCGGTAAATTCCGTGACCTCGGGAATAATGGTTCCACTGGTCAAAGTCTCTCGGCGTCCAGCCAGAGCGTCGATAACCTGAGGAAACTTTTCAACCGTACCAGGGTGGTTGACGGCGTGGACCATGCCGCCGTTCCCGGCCGCCGCACGGGCCAGGTTTTCGGCGTAATAACCGCCGCCGGTGCCAATATCAATCACCATCTGGCCCGATTTTACCCCGATCAGGGCCAAAACCTCGGCCGGTTTTCGCCCCTGGTCGCGGGCCTGGTCGTCCTCGCTGCGGGCATCGGTGTAGAGCATTTCCGCATAGTATGCCGCGCCGTACTCATTCTTTTCATGGTGTGCCCCCAAGGCCGGGGCAGCCAAAAGCAGAGCGCTTAAAGCGCACGTCGCTGTCATGATTTTAAAATTCATTATAACCTCCCTTTTTATTTAGTTTTCAATGGGTTAATAGAAATTGTTAACCTGCATTACAAAGCCTAGAACGCTGAGTTTAGCCTAAAACCCTGGTCAGGGAAACCGTCTTTTAATTGTCCTGCTTTTGCTTGAGCAAAACCATTTCTTCCGCCGTTGTCGGGTGGATCGCCATGGTTATGTCGAAGGCATCCTTGGTCAGGCCACTTTTTACCGCGATCGCCACCCCCTGGATGATTTCGGTGGCATCGGTGCCCAGCATATGGACGCCGACCACAATATTTGTTTTCTGGTCTACGATCATTTTAATGAAGGTTTTGTCCTGGCGTTGCCCGAGGGTGAGTTTCAAGGGCCGGAAATCAGAGGTATAAACATCAATTTTGCCGAATTTTTCCTTAGCCTCGGTCTCGGTCAGACCGACGGTCCCGATCGGCGGCTGGCTGAAAACCGCGGAGGCGACGTTGTCATGCTCGGGCGAGGTCGGGACGCCGCCGTATTCCGTAAGCGCAAAGGCATGGCCCTCCCTGATCGCCACCGGGGTCAGGGCAATGCGGTCGGTGACATCACCGACGGCAAAGATATTATCGACGCTGGATCTGGAATATTCATCCACCTCAACCGCGCCGTTTTCCGCCAGTTTTACGCCTATTTCCTCCAGTCCCATGCCTGCGGTGTTGGGCAGGCGTCCAACCGCACACAGGATGACATCATAAATCCCCTGGTCGCCGTTTGAATCGGTGACCTTTAGACCGTCCTTGGTTTTTTCAATTTTCTCCAGAATGATATTGAAAAAGAAGCGGATTCCACGGGCTTGCATGGCCGCCGTCAAGCGGGCGCGCAGGTCTTCATCAAATCCCCTCAAGACCAGATTTTTGCGGTAAGCCACGGTAGTTTCCACTCCAAGGCCGTTGAAAATTCCGGCAAATTCTACGGAAATATACCCGGCGCCTATTATCAACAGACGTTTGGGCAGTTCCTTAAGGTGAAAAACCTCGTTCGAGCTGATGGCATGTTCAGCCCCGGGAATATCAGGAATATAGGGCGCAGCGCCGGTGGCAACCAGGATGGTTTTGGCGGTGATTTCATGATCGCCAACCTGCACGGTATTCTTGTCCTTCAAGGTCGCCCGGGCTTCGAAAAGCTTGACGTTATTGGCTGCCAGGGTTTTGAAATACAGCCCGTTGAGGCGGTCAATTTCGGCGTCCTTGTTTTTAATCAGCGTGGCCCAGTCAAACGCGCCCTTAACAGTCCAGCCAAAGCCGACGGCATCTTCAAATTCCTCGGCGAACTGGCTGGCATAGACCAGAAGCTTTTTCGGGATACAGCCGCGGATCACGCAGGTACCGCCAACGCGATATTCTTCGGCGATGGCTACTTTAGCGCCATTTTCCGAGGCTATCCGGGCGGCACGGACCCCGCCGGAACCGGCGCCGATAACGAATAAATCATAATCAAACATTTAAGGCTTGCTTTCATTTCCGTAACGATTGCTGGTAACCCAGACAAGGAACTTTGGCAAGGCATATGGATCAGAACTTTATCCGGTAAAGAAGGTGCAGCGCAAACGGGCTTTTCGGGTCAATCTTGGGATGCATGAAATCACCGCCCTTAACCCGGGTCAGGCCGATCCGCTCCATAACCGCAATTGATTTTTTGTTGGCGGATGTCGTAAAGGAAAGCACCTCTTCAAGGCCTAACTCATCGCTGGCAAAATCAAGGCACCCTTTTGCCGCTTCGCTGACCAACCCCCTGCCCCACCAGGCCTTACGGAGACCCCAGCCGATCTCAACACAGGGGCTGAAATCGGCCTCCCAGCCGGGCACATGAAGCCCGGTAAACCCTACGAATTCGGCTGTTTCCTTCAACTCCAGGGCAAAAAAGCCAAAGCCCAGTTGATCAATTTCTTTTGTCAGTTTTTCCACCTGCCGGTCGCTCATCGCATCGGTCCTGACAAAGGGGAAATTTACCATCCAGTCCGGGTCGGTTTGCATTTCACGCATCAAAGATTTGTCGGCCTCGCGCCATTGGCGCAGCAAAAGCCGCTCGGTTTCAATAAAAATCTTTGGGTTTTGGGAGAACATTGTTCCAGTGTAGCCTAATGTTATTAGCTGCTAAATATATCTTACCTTCGATTTACTAGTGTCTGATCAATATCCTTATAAAGGTCTAAAGATTTTTCTAATTCTGCCTTGGTTGAAGAGTAAAGATGTTTGCAAATTGCTCTTAGCGCATTCATTTCATCCTCTGTTAAATTAGGATAATTCTCTCTTTCAATATGTTTAATTATTTTCTTCCTTCTTTCTCTAAATTTCCCAATATCTGAGCAAACAAACAATAAGTGATCTTCCCAACTAGGGTAGACACCATCAACTTTTTTTCGAGAGGAATTACAAGACTTGCAGCATGGAACGATATTGCCGGGATGATGTAAGCCGCAAGAATCTTTATTAAACATAACCAAATGTTCAATTGTAAATGTAGCGCTTTCTACTCCACAATATGCACATCGAGAATCAAATGAGTATTTTTGTATTCTTATCCACTCTTCTTTACCTTTGCCAGATGAAGTATTGAACGTCCTATCAAGATAGAACTCTCCAATCTTTGTTAAAAATGCTCTTACACTAGTGTTTGCGGAATCTGAGCCTGTATTATATGTCGTCATGACAGAAGTGCCACTTTCTATTCAACCGTAACAGATTTTGCCAGGTTCCGGGGTTGGTCGACATCGGTGCCTTTATGAACCGCAACGTGATAGGCCAAAAGCTGGACCGGGGCGGCATAGAGGATCGGCAATGCAATATCGGCTGCGACCGGCATCTGGATGGTGGCAAAGGCATCGGCACCGGCGTCCTTGATACCCGCTTCATCCGAGATTAAAATAATCTTCCCGCCCCGGGTGATCGCTTCCTGCATGTTGGAGGCGGTTTTTTTATGAACCCCTGAAGAGGGCGCCAGCACCACCACCGGCACGCCCTCTTCAATCAGCGCGATGGGGCCGTGTTTCATTTCGCCCGCGGGATAGCCTTCGGCGTGAATGTACGAAATTTCCTTCAGTTTCAGCGCCCCTTCGAGCGCGATCGGGAACAGCGCGCCGCGCCCGAGATAGAGAACATTCTTGGCCTTGGAGAGACCTTCAGCCATCGCCTCAATCGCTTCGTCATGGAACAAAACCTCGGCCATCCGCGCCGGGACTTCCTCCAGGGCCTGGACCAGGTCGGCTTCGTCGCCCGCGCTCAGCACCCCGCGCGCCCGGCCCGCCGCAATCGCCAACGCCGCCAATGCCGCCAGCTGGCAGGTAAAGGATTTGGTTGAGGCCACCCCGACCTCAATCCCGGCATGGGTCAAAAAGGTGATCCCGGCTTCCCGGGTCATGGTGCTGTCAGGCACGTTGACAATCGCTGCGGTTTGCAAATTTTTGTCCTTGCAGTGCCGCAGCGCCATCAGGGTATCCAGCGTCTCGCCCGACTGGGAAATGAATAGATTGAGTTCGGTTTTGGCGATCACCGCGTCGCGGTAACGGAATTCCGAGGCGATATCCGCCTCCCCCGGCAACGCGGCATAGGTTTCAAACCAGTACCGCGCCACTTGCGCGGCGTAATGGCTGGTGCCGCAGGCGATCAGGTTGATGCGGCTGATATCCTTGAAATCAAACGGCAGGTCGGGCAGCGCCACCCGCCCGTTCACCGGATCAAGGTAGGTCCCAAGGGTTTCGGCCAGGGCCATCGGCTGTTCTAAAATTTCCTTTTGCATGTAATGAGCGTGATTGCCCTTATCGAGCTGATCCGACGTGGCGCTGATTTCTTTCATTTCCCGCTTGGCGGGCTGGCCATTTTCATCGGTAATATTGACGCCATCAGCGGTGACCACCGCGAAATCGCCCTCTTCCAGATAGCAGACTTCGGTGGCAATGGCGCTGATCGCCATGGCGTCTGAGCCGAGGATCGCCTCGCCACCGCCAAAGCCGACAACCAGGGGGCTGCCGCGCCGCGCCGCATAGAGCCGGTCTTCTTCACCGCACACCATAATGCCGAGCGCGAAAGCCCCTTCCAATTGCGCCAAAGCCGCTTTCACCCCCGCTTCGGTGCTGTCAGCTTCGCCCAGGTGCTGGTTGATCAGGGCGGCGACAACTTCGGTATCGGTTTCGGTCTCGAAGGTCACCCCCGCCGCCTTGAGGTTTTCACGAAGCGGTTTGAAATTCTCAATAATGCCGTTGTGAACCACGGCAACCTGGCCAGAAATATGGGGATGGGCATTGGCTTCGGTGACCACGCCATGGGTGGCCCAGCGAATGTGGCCAATCGCGGTCGTGCCACTCAAGGGTTCCTTTTTCAAAAGCGCTTCAAGCGCGCTGACCTTGCCGACCGC
>Ga0209987_10000858_pt1 | contig 16189 bp, 9 predicted proteins | sample N074metaG_FD_182134 | JGI IMG/M metagenome (GOLD analysis project Ga0209987, IMG submission 182134) | Deep subsurface microbial communities from Kermadec Trench to uncover new lineages of life (NeLLi) - N074 metaG (SPAdes) (version 2) | ecosystem: Environmental > Aquatic > Marine > Ocean trench... | reverse complement strand
CCACCCGCTATCACTAGGCGATCGACGCCTAAGTGATCGGCAGCCTTTAGCGTTCTGGCCACCAGCGTATCGACCACTGCTTGCTGGAAGGACGCGGCAATATCTGCCCGCACGGTGTCGAGATCACCGGCTTCCTTCGCGGCACGGACCTTTAACATCACCGCCGTTTTCAATCCGCTGAAACTGAAGTCAAAGCCGGGACGCGAGATCATCGGCCGCGGCAATTTAAACGCATGCGGATCGCCTTTTTCTGCCAGCTTCGCCAGTAGCGGACCGCCCGGATAATCCAGGCCGAGCAATTTCGCCGTCTTGTCGAACGCCTCGCCGGCCGCATCATCGAGCGTAGCGCCCATCACGTCGTAATGACCGATCGCCGCTACCGACACCAGCATCGTGTGGCCGCCGGATACCAGCAGCGCCAGGAATGGATAATCCGGTGCGTCCCCCTCAAGCATGGCAGCCAAAAGATGACCTTCCATGTGATGAATTGGTATCACCGGGCAGCCCCAGGCGAGGCCCAGGCCATTTGCAAGCCCGCCCCCGACCATGAGGGCACCAACGAGGCCAGGGCCGGCGGTATAGGCCACGGCATCCGGCCGGCTGACGCCGGCCTTGGCAAGTACCTGGCTTACCAGTGGCAGCAGGCGTCGAATATGGTCTCTTGAGGCGATTTCGGGCACGACGCCGCCATAGACGGCGTGCAGGTCAATCTGGCTGTGCAGGGCATCGGCCACCAGGCCCTGATCGGTGTCGTATAGCGCGACACCGGTCTCATCACAGCTTGTTTCCAGGCCCAATACCATCATAGGCGGCGGATCATACAGCATGTCAGGCGCGCTACATTAGCGCCCGGAGATCTTGAGCCTCACGGCATTGTCAAAATTGGCCAAAATAGCTTTGCAAAATGGAAATGTAACTATTAAAATGGCGGGTTCAGCCCCGGACTCGCCTGCGAGCCGGGTTTCTTTGTGTCCGAACAGAAAGACAGAAATCTTATGCCGAGTGTCCGCGTAAAAGAAAATGAGTATTTTGATGCAGCGCTACGTCGATTCAAGCGTGCCTGTGAAAAAGCCGGAGTTCTGACCGAACTGCGCCGCCGCGAATTTTACGAAAAACCGACCCAGGAACGCAAACGCAAGAAAGCGGCTGCCGTAAAACGTCACCTGAAACGCATCTCGCGAGAAGTTTCTCGTCGCAAGCGCCTGTACTGATATTCGGTTTTGGTCTTTTGGCATCTTCTGCCGACTGACTTTTTTCAAACAAGCAACCAAACTGCCCTGATTCAGGGGGCCGCTTTCCTTGATCTCCGGTCAGATCGACGCGAATAAGCGGCGACCACAACTTCCCGAGATAACTCATGACGCTTAAAGCCCAGATTTTCGACGACATGAAGACCGCGATGAAGTCGGGCGACAAAGACCGGCTCAAAGTAGTGCGCCTGATTCTCGCCGCCATCAAGCAGATCGAAATAGACACGCGGACCGAGATGGATGACCCGGCAGTGTTGACCGTTCTGAATAAAATGGTCAAGCAACGGCGTGACTCTGTCAGCCAGTTCCGGGACGGAAATCGCGAGGATCTCGCCGTAATAGAGCTTGCCGAGATTGTTGTACTCGAAGATTATCTGCCGGAACAGTTGTCTGATGCAGAACTCGATCAATTAATCGAAAAAGCGATCGCGGATAGCAGCGCCGAGTCCATTCGAGACATGGGAAAAGTAATGAGCCAGGTCAAGGCACAAGCACAGGGCCGGGCCAATATGTCAGCCGTGGGTACCAAGGTTAAAGCCAGGCTGGCCTGAATCCCCACGAAGGGCACGCGGGAGCGCAAGCCTCTGGTGCTATCAAAATCTTCGAAAATAGCTGGCGCTTGTGCTGTCATTAGCTATGCTAGAACCAAGCTCCTTTTCCAGGACGAAAAACAATAAAAATGCCGGGGTCGAACCCGGATGGCTCAGGATTATCGTTTACCTCTGTATGCGCTGCGACCAACACAAATGCGACCATTTTGAGAATCTGCCACGGGTTGTCGGGAGGCCAGGATGGGCGGACTGATTCCGCAGCATTTCGTTGACGACCTGATTTCGCGGGCCGACATCGTAGAGGTCCTGGGACGCCGCATACAGTTGAAAAAAGCGGGCCGCGAATTCAAGGCATGCTGCCCGTTTCACGATGAGAAAACACCGTCGTTTACCGTCAGTCCGGCGAAAGGCTTCTACCACTGCTTCGGTTGCGGAGCACACGGTACCGCGCTCGGTTTCCTGATGGAGCACGATCACATGAGCTTCGTCGAGGCGGTCGAGAGTCTGGCCGGCGCCATGGGAATAGAAGTGCCACGCGAGGAAGGCCAGCGGCCTGCTCGCCGCTACGATGAACTATTCAGCCTGATGGGTGAATTAGAGCGTTTTTACCAGCAGGAATTGCGCAACAACGATGCTGCAGTCGAGTATTTGAAGCATCGGGGAATCGATGGCGCAACCGCCAAGCGATTCGGCATTGGCTACGCGCCAGCCGGTTGGGATGGCGTCCTGAAGAAATTTGGAGCAGCGAAAGAAGCGCAAGACCGACTATTGGCCGTCGGCCAGATTATTCGCAAGGATTCCGGCAGTCATTACGACCGCTTTCGTGATCGCATCATGTTTCCGATTCGCGATACCCGTGGCCGCTGCATCGGTTTCGGCGGCCGTGTCATGGGAGACGAACAGCCAAAGTATCTGAACACCAGTGACACGGTTTTGTTTCACAAACGACAGGAGCTGTATGGCCTTTATGAGGCGCGCCAGGTCTTAAGAAACATTGAGCGCCTGGTTGTCGTGGAAGGCTATATGGACGTGGTCGGCCTTGCCCGGCACGGCATCGAATACGCGGTTGCGACGTTGGGCACGGCAACGACCGATGAACACCTGAACAAACTGTTGCGCCTGTGTGACGAAGTCATCTTTTGCTTCGACGGTGATCGCGCTGGCAGAGACGCCGCGTGGAGAGCGTTGTTGACTTCATTGCCGCATATTCGCGAAGGCCGACAACTTCGATTCGTCTTCTTGCCCGACGGTCAGGATCCGGATTCATTTGTGCAGGCCAATGGCGCGAGCGCGTTCGAAGATGCCATCGCAAACGGGCTGGCACTGTCCAATTTCCTGATCAGTGAACTGAGCGCCAAGATTGATCTTGATAGTGTTGACGGCCGGGCTCGACTGGCTGAGCTGGCGCGACCCCTGTTGAACGAAATTCCGCCGGGTGTTTACAAAGAGCTGCTTACAGGAGAGCTGGCCGAATCTGTCGGCCTTTCTGCTGCAAAACTTGAGTCCATCCTCTCCTCAGGCAAACCAAAATCGGCAACGAAGGTCAGCCAGAGACCAGCGGGGCCGTTTTCAGGCTCGCGTCGGGCACAGCCGAACAAACCGTCTGCCGTGCGACGCGCGCTGACACTTCTGTTGCATCATCCGGAAGCGGCGATGAACCTGAATGTCGAGGATTTGGCGGGGGTCGCCAGGCCCGGCGTTGACCTGCTGCGCGATCTGATTGAAACGGTGCAGGCGGAACCGGCACTCACCACAGCCGGCCTGCTCGAACGATGGCGCAGCCACGAACAAGGGCGCCACCTCGGCAAACTGGTCGCGGTCGAAATGCCCGACGATGAAGACTTCGATCCGGCCGCAGAGCTGGCCGACAGTTTGCGCCAGTTGGCCGCGGCCGGCGCCAGGGACCGAATCGCTTTACTCATTGAAAAACAAAGGCTTAGCAAGCTTACGGACGGTGAAAAAGACGAGCTTAGAGCGCTCGGCAGTCGCGCCACAACCGGTGGATAAAGTTGGATAATAGTCAGACAAGAGCGTACAATTATTCGTTTGCATTTTTTACCTAATAGGTCGAATCGTCTTGAGCGAGAAAGCAGCAGCAAGTGGGTCAACAGGCAGCGGCAGCAAACAAGCGCAGCAGCTGAAAGAATTAATTGCGCGGGGCAAGGAGCAAGGCTACCTGACTTACGCTGAGGTGAATGATCATCTGCCAAGCGGCATCGTCGATCCGGAGCAGATTGAAGACATCGTAAACATGATTAATGACATGGGTATTACGGTGCACGAAAAGGCGCCCGATCCCGAGACCCTGGTCCTGAACGAAAACGCCAGTTCAAATGACGACGAAGACGCCGCCGAAGAAGCAGAAGCTGCATTGGCAAGTGTCGATGCCGAATTTGGCAGAACGACAGATCCGGTACGCATGTACATGCGTGAAATGGGTACGGTTGAACTGTTGACCCGTCAGGGCGAAATTGAAATCGCGAAACGAATTGAAGACGGCCTGAACCAGGTCAAGTATCACATGGCGCATTTCCCGCCAAGCATCGAAATGCTCCTGGAAGTTGCTGACCGGGTTCTCGCCGGCGAAACACGAATGCAGGATTTCATCGTTGGATTCATCGATCCAAACGCACCGGACGAAATCAAGTCGCCCATGAGCAAAGCGGATGCCGACAATGCCGATGACGATGAAGAAGAAGAAATCGACACCGGGCCAGATCCACTCGAAGTCGCCGCCAGAACGAAAAAGATCAAGCGTATCTTCAAACGATCTTTGGCCGCGCTGGAAAAGAACGGCGCCAAGGACAAAAAGACGGTTAAAGTGCAGGCCGAACTTGCCGATCAACTGATGGAGCTGAAGCTCGCACCGAAGCTGTTCGAAAAGCTGGTACGCAGTCTGCGCGATTCCGTTTCTGTAATTCGTTTGCAGGAACGCCAGGTAATGCAGATTTGCATTCGTGATGCCGGCATGCCACGAAAAGATTTCCTGGCGAGCTTTCCAAAAAGCGAAACTGACCTGACCTGGATTGAGAAGCACATTCGTGCCAAGCGCAAGCATTCGTCGACGCTTGCAAAGCTCAAGAACGAAATATTGCGGGCACAGCGCAAGCTGCTGGCCGTCGAAACCCTGACAAACCTCAAGATTGCCGAGATCAAGGAAATCAATCGGCAAATGTCGATTGGCGAAGCCAAAGCACGACGTGCAAAGAAGGAGATGGTCGAGGCGAATTTACGCCTGGTGATTTCCATCGCCAAGAAATACACCAATCGCGGACTGCAGTTCCTGGATCTGATCCAGGAGGGCAACATCGGCCTGATGAAAGCGGTCGACAAGTTCGAATATCGCCGGGGGTACAAGTTCTCAACGTACGCCACTTGGTGGATTCGCCAGGCTATTACAAGGTCTATCGCAGATCAGGCTCGCACCATCCGTATTCCTGTGCACATGATTGAAACAATCAACAAGCTGAATCGAATCTCGCGACAGATGTTGCAGGAAATGGGCCGCGAACCGCTGCCGGAGGAACTTGCCGATCGCATGGAGATGCCTGAAGACAAAGTTCGCAAGGTATTGAAGATTGCCAAAGAACCCATTTCCATGGAAACCCCGATCGGCGATGACGAAGATTCACACCTTGGTGACTTCATTGAAGACCAGGTAGTGCACTCACCGGTCGATTCCGCTACCACGGAAGGCCTGAAGGAAACAACTCACTCAGTATTGGCCGGACTAACACCACGCGAAGCGAAAGTGCTGCGCATGCGATTCGGCATCGACATGAATACCGATCACACCCTGGAAGAAGTCGGCAAGCAGTTCGACGTCACCCGTGAGCGAATTCGTCAGATCGAAGCCAAGGCCCTGCGCAAACTGCGCCACCCCACCCGCTCCGATCAACTGAGAAGCTTCCTGCTCGAAGACTAGGGACCATCGACTCCTTAAATCAGCTCCAACGCCTTGCGACGCTGCGTGTGAAAGTCCTGCTTCTCGATGAACGCCAGAAAGTCTTCCGATGAAAGCGCTTCGCTGTAAAAGAAGCCTTGCACAGAGTCACAACCATTGGACTTGAGAAATTCGACCTGCTCTTCGTTTTCGACACCCTCGGCGATCGACTTCTTGCCCATCTCATGCGCCATTTTGATAATAGTCCGACAGATCATTTCTGAGTTGTCACCGCTACCAATAAGGTCCACGAACGACTTGTCGATCTTGATCATGTCGAACGGCAGCTGTTGTAAATAGCTTAGAGACGAATAGCCGGTGCCGAAGTCGTCGATAGCAATCTGTACGCCCTTGTTTCGAAGTTCGTTCAGCACGTGAATCGCAATATCACGGTTCTGTGCGACCGCCGTTTCGGTTATCTCCAACTGTATGAATCCCGGGTGGATTTCGTGTTTTTGCAGCGGCGCCAGAACGTCATCAATAAACTGCGTGTCTCTGAGTTGCAGCCCGGATACATTTACAGACACGGCACCAGGGTGCAGCCCTTTGTCGAGAATTGCCTTGAGATTTTCGCAAGTGGTCGCCAGAACCCAACGTCCGATTTCGTTGATCAGGCCTGAGTCCTCTGCCAATGGCACGAACTCAGCGGGGGAAATCATGCCTCGAACCGGATGATTCCAGCGCAGCAACGCCTCCGCGCCACAGATAACACCGCTGGACAGTTCAAATTGTGGCTGGTAGTGAACTTCCAGCAAGCCTTTGTGGAAGGCGTCACGAAGATCGCGTTCCACTTCGATCTTCCGCCGGCTTTCAGCGTTGAGCTTTTCATTGCAGAACTCAAATCGAGCTCTGCCGGCATCTTTTGCCCGGTACATTGCAGCGTCTGCGTTCTTCAAAAGCGTTTCCACGCTGTCACCGTCGTCCGGAAACATCGCAACACCGATGCTTGCGCTAACGAAGTGCTCGTTGTCTCGTACTGTAAAGGCCTCGGACAGGCGCTCCAGTAACCTCGATGCCAGGTTTTGAACGGTGGTATCGTCGTGAACGCTCGGCAGGACCACGACAAACTCGTCGCCGCCCAAGCGAGCTACAGTATCGGTGTCACGGACTTCCGCGACAATGCGTTCTGCCGCCTGCACGAGAACACTGTCACCGGCCGAATGACCGAAGACATCGTTGATTTCCTTGAACCGATCGAGATCCAGATACAATAAAGCGCCACTTCGCTTGTCGCGACGCGCCTGAACGATTTGCTGGTGCAATCGATCTTTCAGCAATTGTCTGTTCGGCAGGCCGGTCAGGTCATCGTAGTGAGCCTGGCGGTACAATGCCTCGTCTCTTGCCGCACTGGCCAGCGCCACGGCCAGCCGGCCTGCAAGATCGACGCAACGTTGCATGCTCGCTTGTTTCATTTCAAGCGGCTTTTCTCCGCCAAGAAGCAAAACGCCCTTTAGATCGTCCTCGAGCACAACAGGTATTACGACAACGTACTTTTGACCGTTGGCCTGAAAGCGCGCCTTGTACGGTGCTATCGAATCATCCACCAGGCCAATTTGAACCTGGCGCGGCTGGTACCATTCGTTGCCCGTATTCTGCGGCAGCGCAATTCGCTCGTGGGTAAATTCCTCATTATTGCAGGTGATCAACTTCGCCCATGCAGGCGAGTCCGCGTCCCTAGCGATAATGCCCGCGGTTTCACAATTGACAAGCCCGAGCAGGCTCTTGATCACTTTTTCGCTGACTTCCTCGATACCTGAACTGGCAAGAATGAGTCGATCAATGTCCGACATCGCTTTCAGCGTATCGATCTGCATGTCGAGCTGACCGGCCATATGGTTGAAGGTCTCACCCAGGGCCTGAAATTCATCGCCGGTTTTCAGTCGAATTCGCGACTTCAGCTGACCGTTGGCGAATTGCCGTGCAAGCAGTTTGAGTCGATTGAGGGGAACCAGGCTTTTGCCGATCAGATGCAAACTGAATACGCCAACCAGGATGACGACCAGTGCCAGTGCCGGCGGAAATATGCGGCGGAAGTCTGCGCTTGATCGCAGCGCGTAGGACTCAGGCTGCCCCGCGACGATACTGATCGGTGGTGCAGAAAACATGCCATCAAGAAACAGTTGCCAGGAAGTAATGAAGTAGGGCTCGCCCTGCGTGGCGTATTCAACGAGTGCGTCTTTGTCGGACGCGTCGGCGAGCGCTGCCGCAGATTCTGTATCGACCGTCAACTCATCTGTGCAAAATAGGGCGGTAGACGCATCGCCGAAAACACAAAATTGCGTCATGTACGGCAGGTTGTCGCGAGGGCCCCAGATTCGGCGTCCATCCAGAAGCGCGAAGACGATATTGCTTAGTCGATTGGTTGCCGGATCGATCTCAGGTGTCGCCAGTATGAGTTCCACTGATTCGCTGTCGGAGAAGCGGATGAGCTGGCTTTTTCCCGATCGCAGATGGTCGAGCTTCAGGAATTCGAATGGAACCGGATACTCCACGGAACCGAAAATGACGGTGGAGACCAGGGAGCCATTTTGTAACCAGACAGCCTCGAAATCGCCTAGCAAATACTGGTGGCTTTCAAGATCGCTGTCTCCGCCTCTTATGATGTTCGTCAATGCGCGTGCTTTGTCACTGGCCCTGCTCAGTCGAGCCAAAATTTCGACACCGTAGGACTTGGCGTCTTCCTTCAGGTCTTTCGCGACTTCCTGCTTCAGGCCGCGATGCACTTCACCATAGGACAGATATGCCGTGAAAATTACCGGCAGCAATGCTGCGAGCATAAACATGGCAAAAATTCGGCGACCAACGCCTGAGCCAAGTGATTCGAAGAGACCACCGTTGCTCATCAGTAGTCCTCACCGAGGCCGATGTAGGCCCCATTGTTTGCGCGAACGATATCGTCCCGACTGGATGCAGCGGAAAGCGGCCCTGCGCTCGAGCCATCTTCGCCAACGCTGTACAGATCGTAATCGGTATTTAGCGGATTCAGTTTGCCGTCTTTGCGCAACGCGCCGCTGCCCGGCCCGGCCGTCTGAATGTTCAGATACTCGTAAGGTTGGTCCCAGGGATCCAAACCAACGTCGAATGAAAGATCATCGAGGCTCGCAGGTAGCTGGTGATTGTTCTTGATCCGATATTCTTCGATCTTGATGTGAATTGTGCCGATGTCGCCAATTGCACGTTCAACGCGCGCTCTATGAATGACGCCGTTGTAAGCAGGGATTGCAAGCGTGGTGAGAAGCCCGGCCACAACCAGCACAATCATCAACTCCAGCAAGCCGAAGCCTCTGGCGGGCCGCGTGCGCAATCCCTGCATATTTGTTCCCTGTCGCCCTTATTCGTTAGAATCCGGGACAGCCGTATCAAATTATTGCAACTCTAACCTATTGATCTATAAGTTGAAGTGATGCAACTCACACGACTGGCAGATAACTGAAACGAGATTTCATCTGCAGATAGCTAATCTGCTAGAATGCGCGGCCCTAAAGACGGCTACTCAATAATTAATTTTTTATTTCGTTGGGCCTGTAGCTCAGTTGGTTAGAGCAGGAGACTCATAATCTCTTGGTCCCAGGTTCGAGTCCTGGCGGGCCCACCATTTATCCTGTGATGCAATCAAAAAAGATAAGAACCTTTCGCGGTTCTCCTTGAGTTTATGACAACAAAAATAATCTACACAGAGACTGACGAGGCACCCGCTCTTGCCACTCGTTCATTCTTGCCAATTGTCAAAGCGTTCTCAAGGGCGGCCGGGATCGATATCGAGACCCGCGACATCTCGCTGGCAGGTCGCATACTCGCCAATTTTCCGGACAACCTGGCAGATGAACAGAAGCTCGACGACGCATTGGCCGAACTCGGCGAGTTGGCAAAAACGCCGGAAGCAAACATAATCAAGTTACCCAATATCAGCGCGTCCGTCCCGCAACTGATCGCCGCAATTGCAGAACTGCAATCGCAGGGTTTCAATATTCCGGACTATCCCGACGATCCGGAAGATGATGCAGAGCGGGCAATCCAGTCGCGTTACTCGAAAGTTCTGGGCAGCGCAGTCAACCCGGTACTCCGCGAAGGAAATTCAGATCGACGCGTTGCCGCTCCTGTAAAGCAATTTGCGAAAAACCACCCGCATTCGATGGGCGAATGGCGAGCAGATTCGAAAACGCATGTTGCTCATATGTCCGAGGGGGATTTTTACGGCAGCGAACAGTCCGTTGTCATCGAGTCTGCTGGCGATGTTTCTATCGAATTCACCAGCACGGATGGCGACTCGTCTGTCCTCAAAGAGCGTACGACCGTTCTGGCCGGGGAAATCATTGATGCTTCGCTGATGAGTGTCAGTGCGTTGCGTGCGTTTTACGCACGAGAAATCGACGCGGCAAAGGATGAAGGCGTCCTTCTGTCACTGCATCTTAAAGCAACGATGATGAAGGTATCGGACCCCATCATGTTCGGGCACGCGGTCACTGTCTATTACAAGACCGTCTTCGAAAAGTACGCGGACTTGCTCGAGGGTCTGGGCGTCGATGCGAACAACGGTATCGGCGACGTGTACGCCCGGCTTAAAGATTTACCGGACGCGGAACGCGAAGCGGTCGAGAACGATATAGCCGCTGTCTATGACCATAGTGCAAAGCTTGCCAGTGTCTACTCTGGCAAGGGCATCACTAATTTGCATGTCCCCAGCAACGTCATTGTGGATGCCTCAATGCCGGCGGCTATCCGCACATCGGGACAAATGTGGGGCGCTGATGATCAGCTGCATGACATGAAGGCAATGATTCCTGATCGCTGCTATGCCGGCATCTATCAGGAAGTGATTCGTTTTTGTAAGGAAAACGGGGCGTTTGATGTCACCACCATGGGCACTGTTCCCAATGTCGGGCTGATGGCACAGAAGGCAGAAGAATACGGATCTCACGACAAGACTTTCGAGATGTCCGCCGACGGTACGGTGCAAGTCAAAGACTCGTCCGGAACTGTATTGATGGAGCACGCCGTACAAAAGGGTGACATCTGGCGCATGTGCCAAACAAAGGATCTGCCTGTTCGCGACTGGGTCAAGCTGACCGTGACGCGTGCTCGCGCGACCGGCATGCCGACCATATTCTGGCTCGATAGCGAGCGTGCCCACGACGTTAATATCATCGAGAAAGTGAATCGCTACCTCGATGATCATGACCTGAGCGATCTGGATATTCGCATCATGGCCCCTGTAGATGCGATGCGATTTACATTGGACCGTGTTGCGGCTGGCGAAGACACGATTTCGGTAACCGGAAATGTTTTGCGGGATTACCTGACTGACCTGTTCCCTATCCTCGAGCTGGGCACCAGCGCCAAGATGCTGTCGATCGTTCCATTGCTGGCCGGCGGAGGTCTGTATGAAACCGGCGCGGGCGGCTCTGCACCCAAGCACGTGCAGCAATTCCTGTCCGAGGGCCATTTGCGATGGGACTCGCTGGGCGAATTTCTGGCACTGGCAGTTTCAATTGATGTGCTGGCAACCGAAACGAAGAATCGCAAAGCACAGGTGTTGGCGGAAGCGCTCGACGAGGCCAACAGTCAGTTCCTGGAAAACAACAAGTCGCCGTCGCGAAAAGTGGGTGAGCTGGACAATCGAGGCAGTCATTTTTACCTGGCGATGTATTGGGCGAGGGCACTGGCACAGCAAAGCACGGATGCCGAACTGCGGACTTTGTTTGCAAAGGTCGCCGAAAAACTGACGAGTAATGAATCAAACATCATGGACGAGATGAACGCAGCGCAGGGCTCCCCTGTCGACCTCGGCGGCTACTACCACCCGGATCCTGCTCTGGCATCCAGCGCCATGCGCCCTAGCGCCACTTTCAACGCGATTATCGACAGTATCGCCTGATTTCACCAGCGGCCGTCCGGCCTTCTTATGTCAAGTCAATGACATAGGGTTTATCGCGTATTGACTTACGAATAAGAATCATTATCATTTGTATTTAGAATCACTTTATCGGACCAAGCCCGCATGAGCGCTGCCTCCCGCAAGGGATATTATCGACTACTTCTACCACTGTGCGTGCTGAGCAGCGCTGTCTGCACGGCTGCAGAGGCCGTCGATGAGATAACCATTATCGGCGACGCCAGCGACATAACGAGTACGGCCGGATCCGCACATGTTATCGACGCGACCAAACTTGAGGAATTCAAGTACACCGATGTGCAGCGCATCGTACGAGAAATTCCCGGTGTCTCGGTGCAGGTCGAAGATGGCTACGGCCTGCGCCCGAATTTGAGTATCAGAGGCACGGCTACAGAGCGCAGCGGGCGCATCACCTTGCTTGAAGACAACATATTGATTGCACCGGCACCCTACTCTGCTCCGGCCGCTTACTATTTTCCGACCGCAGCACGCATGCATCAGATCGAAGTGCTGAAAGGATCGTCTTCGATCAAGCAAGGTCCCTACACCATCGGCGGTTCGATGAACTTTATCTCCACGCCGATCCCGGATTCGCGTGCCGGATTCCTGGACCTCGAGGCGTCGGAGCACGAGACAACAAGAATGCACGGCGCTTACGGCGACAGTTTCGAGAATTTCGGTTTCCTGGTGGAAAGCCATCTCTGGGACAGCGCGGGGTTCCAGAGCATTGACTGGGTCGACTCTGATACCGGGCTCAATAAAGATGACTGGATGCTCAAGGTTCGATTCAATAGTGATCCAACGGCATCCGTGTATCAGCAGCTCGATTTTAAGTTCCAGTATGCAAAAGAGAAGTCGAATCAGAGCTATCTCGGGCTGACCGATGCAGATTTCGGTGTGGACGCTTTTCGCCGCTATGGCGCATCGCGCTACGACAATATTGAAACCCGGCACGATCAGCTGATCGTTCGTTACCTTGCAGAAATAAGCGACGATCTTTCGATCACTGCAGCAGTGTATGCCAATCGACACCAACGCGACTGGTTCAAAACGGAAGGCATGGATGCCGATGGCAGCAGCTCTGCAGAAAGTTTTGAACGGACCAGCTGGTTTTCAGTTGTACAGGCGGTTAACAACGGCGACTCGATAGGCTCAATGACACCCGCTGACCTGCAATCGGTTCTGGACGGCGGTAACACAGCCGTTGGCAGCATTCAGGTTCGCAGTAATGCGCGTGAGTATTTTTCTCGTGGTATCCAGCTGAAAATGCGGTGGAACAAGGAGATCGGTTCGTGGCAGAACGCATTTGAATTCGGTGTGCGCTTCCATGAGGACGAAGAAGATCGCTTGCAGCGCAACAGTACTTATCACCAGGAGAACGGTGACCTTGTACTTGATGACACTGGACTTTTGGGTAACGCCGGCAACAGGGTTCAGGAGGCAACTGCGGCGTCATTTTTTGTCTACGACGCAATGACGCTGGGTGACCTGACGCTAACGCCTGGATTGCGCTACGAAAACATTGACCAGAAGCGAACACGCTGGGAAACGCGAGACGGCCTGACAGATGATCCCGCCAGTCGCGAGACGGCCAATTTGCGTGACACGCGCTCAAACCACGCCGGAGTCTGGATCCCCGGCATCGGTGCTTTGTATGTATTGAGTGATGCCCTGGCTTTGTACGGCGGAGTTCACAAGGGTTTTACCGCCCCGAGCAACGCGCCCGATGTTTCGGAGGAGAAAAGCATCAACTATGAACTGGGCCTTCGATATTCAGGCTCGGAAACATACATCGACACCGCTTTGTTCTTCACAGACTACGACAACCTGTTGGGACAGTGCACGTCGTCGTCCGGTTCCGATTGTGAAACCGGCGATGCGTTTGACGGCGACGCTGCGAGCGTTCTCGGCGTCGAAGTTTTTATGACGCGCGACTTTTTAGGCGGCGCGGATTACGTGTTTCCACTGACCGTGTCTTACACCTATCTTGATGCGACATTCGATACTGATATTGCGGATACCGAATTCTTCGGTGACGTATCAAAGGGCGATCCGCTACCTTATATTCCGAAGCATCAATTCCTCGTGTCCATCGGTGTCGAGAAAGGACGCTTTTCTTCATACCTGAGCGCCAATTACGTTGACGAAACCTGTGTACGCGCGTCATGCGGCGAATTCGAAAAAACCGATAGTTGGCTGACGCTGGATCTGGCCGGGCATTACCAGTTTAGTGATCACGTAACCTTCTATGGACGGATCAACAACCTCACCGACGACAACGTCATCGTCGCAAGACACCCGTACGGTGCCCGGCCCAACCTGGGCAGAACAGCCTCTCTCGGCGTTCGCTTCGCTTTGTAAGACTATCGGGCCGGATCGGCCACGAAGCTAATGGTCAGCGCGCCCTGCTTGTAGCCGCGCAACGTCCTGCCCTCGACACGTACCTCTTCAAGCTCGCCAAGTGCCTTCAGGAACAGGGATTCAACGTCACCACCTGTTTCACAGGCCATCGCCGTTATCGCAAGATCGGCAAAATCCAGTTTGTTGCCCTGCAGCCGGTAGCCCCCTCTGAACTGATTACAACCACCAAATCCGGATACGGTGTTGTTCGTGCTGTCCAAAGTAAACTGAATGTCTCTGCCACGCTCCCGTCGTTGGACATGACTGCCGTTTACCGTACTCAACAGCCATTCCGTTTCGACAATACCCGCATCAGGCAGACTCATTTTGTTCTGCGAAACCCGAACGGCAAATACGGTTACGTCTGTGGGCGCGTTGAGCGTAATAGCCGGACTAATTGAATCCGATTCGAGTATCAGTTGGCCTCGGTCCAAAACTTTTGCGCTGATACTGTAGCTGTGCTGTTCATCGATCGTGTCAGGGTCGTACTCGATCGAGAATGCGATCGGCGACTGACCTGGGTTGTCAAATGTCGAATTGGCGATCACAGGTGCCAGCGAAGCAGACAGCGAGACATCATTTAGCGCCACTTGCAGTTGGGATTCCGATGTGAGCCCGATCCTTTCACGAAACACCACTGTGCCGGAAACGGTTGCAGAACTCTTTTCAGTCTCCACTACCGGCGGTTCCGGGTCACTGCAAGCGGCAATCAGAAGTCCAAATGTTAGTGTCGATATAATCCTGTTCATCGAAAGTCCTTGATAGTTCTTGTCTGGTCGATAATCCGGAGCATCACGCCCCGCCAACGTTCATCCTGGAAATCAGCACCGTTGGCATTCCCTGAGATACCGGCACGCTTTGTCCGTTTTTGCCACAGGTCCAGCCACCACTATCGAAACGCGCATCGTTGCCAACCATTTCAATGCGTTGCAACGTATCGGGACCATTTCCACTAATGATGAAGTCTCTTAGTGGCTTGGTAATTTTCCCTTTCTCGACCAGCCAGCCATTCCTGACCTTAAACCGGTAGTCGCCAATGCCCAATTCGACCTGCCCCTCAGCAATGTTTTCGACGATAACACCGTGTTCGATCGCCGCCACGATTTCATCCTTCTCATGCGGTCCGTTTTCCATAAACGTACAGGTCATACGTGGCATCGGTGCGAATCGATACGACTCGCGCCGGCCGGAACCCGTTGTTGCGATATTGTAATACGCCGCGCTGGTTGAATCGTGCAAATACGATTTGAGGACGCCGTTCTCAATTAATCGCGTGCTGCCGCACTCACTTCCTTCGTCGTCGTAATTGAGGGCCCCACGCTCATTCGGCAACGTGGCTTGATCGATTATCGTTACCAGCGGATCGGCAACTTTTTCACCGAGCATTGCCGAGTACTGGCTTTTTCCGCTGCGGTTGAAGTCGGCTTCCAACCCGTGACCAATCGCCTCGTGCAACAAGACTCCACAACCACCGGATGCGAGTATGACTGGCATCTCACCTGTCGGCGCCCGTCTTGCATCGAACAAGACCATCGTTTTGGCAACGGCCTCCTGCGCCAGTTCGTCCAGCCGGTCATTGGTGTACCACGACAGTTCTCCCCTGGCGGCGATGCTCGCGAAGCCGGAATGCGTCTGCTTGTCGCGGACTGCCGTTACCTTCGCCGATAGTCGTGTCATCGGGCGGTGATCGAACACCAGCCTGCCATCCAGTGTCGCAACCAGCACTTTCTCGTCAATGTCCGTCAATTTTATGCGCACATTCCTGACAGCCGAATCCGCATTACGACAAGCGAGATCGATGGACTGCAATAGCGGAAGTTTCAGATCAACGCCGACGTCCGTCCATGGCACTGCAGAAACGTAAAGATCGCCGCCTCGGCTTGCCGCAAATGATTGCGGCGAACTGGCGCTCGCCCTGTTCGCGATGGCGGCGGCGTTTTTTGCAGCTGCAAGCATGCCCGGCATCGTCAGGTCCTCTGTTGAGGCATAACCAACACGACCGTTTATGACGACCCGCAAACCGAGTCCCTGCAACACATCCGCGCCAACATCGCTGACCAAGCCAAAGTCCAGGGTCATGACGCTGCTGCGCTTCAGTTGAAAATAAAGGTCAGCCGTATCCGCGCCGTTGGCAACAAGTTCTGCCATTACG
>Ga0209987_10000854_pt1 | contig 16196 bp, 10 predicted proteins | sample N074metaG_FD_182134 | JGI IMG/M metagenome (GOLD analysis project Ga0209987, IMG submission 182134) | Deep subsurface microbial communities from Kermadec Trench to uncover new lineages of life (NeLLi) - N074 metaG (SPAdes) (version 2) | ecosystem: Environmental > Aquatic > Marine > Ocean trench... | reverse complement strand
AGATTAGCTTTCGTTTATCTCCTTCCGAGCAGGTCAAGGCTGTGGGTTGGGTGGTTCGATATCAACCTTTGAGGCAAGATGGGAAAAGGTTGAACCTGGTGGCTTTAGAGTTCCTGCACCTGAGAGGCGAAGAGCAGCACAAGCTCCACCTGTTTTTGGCCCAAATCCTTCCTGGAGACGCTGCCGACTACGTTCAATGGTTCGATTGAGACAAAAGTCCTGCTGATCTAATCGGAGAGGTAGGCCGTTGTCTTCATGCCCGAGACCTCAATCCTGCGACGGCAGCGATTATTTGCGCACACCACAGCGTCATCGATCAACACCATGTAACTCTGAAACTTGGCAAAGCGGCTTCGAGCCTGCTCATCGGCCCCTTGAGGCAGATGCTTCTTCTTTTGGCGGACCAGCCAGCGCAGCTGGTAGGTCTGCTGCTCTCCACAGGTGTGGCAGCGCAACACTGCAGGCTTAGTCGTGTTGGATTCTTCACAAAACCGTCGTTCGTCCATTTCCCACCCGGTCCAGCTATTCTCCAATAACGTCGAAGTTCGTCGATCGAGGCACCCGCACCTTGCTCCAGACTGCAGCCCAGGGGACCCGGCTGGGGTGGTTTGAATAGGCCTCCTTACTTTTCACATCATCGAACTCCAACACCAAGCCATGGGTGCGGGTGATGTCTCCCACAACTAAGGGTTGCCGAAGTTTCCCTACCCATGCTCTTCTTAAACCTGGCATTGAAGTGATCAACTCTTCGGTAGCTCTCTTGAAATCTGCAAGGCCTTGTTCCGTTGCCCCCTCAGCAACGGTCCAAGCAACAGCATGAACGGTGGTTTTCTCAGTCGTTGCCCGTTGTTGCCCGGTGAGCCATCCGGCCACAAAGATCATGCTCCCCACCAGCACAAACAGGACCTGCCGACCCTTCCCGTGACTCATAAGTCCTCCTTCTTGCTTTGGCCGGGACTATGAATAATCCCGGCTACGAGCTCTAATGGCACAGCGGAGGGTATCGAATCGAAGCACAGCTGGCAAGGAGAGAATTCAGGAATCGGGATAGTGAAGCTTCCACCAGCTCTCAGCATGTTCACGACTCCAGTCCTGCGGTCGGCCACAGGCCAAGAGCGCATCGGCAAGCTCCATGGCGGTCTGGAAGCGTTGGGCAGGATCCTTTTCCAGACATTTGAGAATAATACGATCCAATTCTTCAGGAACATTATTTTCCGTTCTTTGAGAGGGGGGGACCGGCATCGCATTGACGTGATCCACAATCATGGCAATAGGATTCTCTTGCTGGAAAACCAGTTCCCCGGTGAGCAACCAGTAGCCGACGCAGCCCAGCGCATAGATGTCGCTTCGAACATCCACATTGTCCTGGCCCACTGCCAACTCAGGGGCCATAAAAGCCGGTGTTCCGGTGGTCACACCTTCCATGGTGAGCTCGGTGCTCATGTCCCCTTGGGGTCTCGAGACGCCATTGGTTTGAGTCTTTACAAGACCGAAATCGAGGACCTTGATGAAATCGTAGGACAGCCCCATACGGCAGATGAAGATATTGGCGGGTTTCACGTCCCGATGAATGAGATGGTGACTGTGGGCCTCGCCAAGAGACTCGCAGGCCTGCTGCAGAAGGTAGCTCGTTCTCTGGGGAGGGACCGGGCCATGCTTCTTGACCAGCGTGGCCAGATCGATCCCGTTGAGATATTCCATAACGTAGTAAAAAGTCTGATCAGAGGTCACCCCGAAATCGTATAGTTCAACGGTATGAGGAGAGCGTAACTCGGCAGTGGCCTGGGCTTCCTTCTCAAAACGCCGCACGGTTCGCTGGGCTTCTTTCCCGCCCTCTTTTAGCCTCTCAGGCCGGATCAATTTAATGACGGCGGGTCTCACCAACTTTTCATGCTCGGCCAGCCAAACCTCTCCCATACCACCAACACCGATCCTCTCTCTCAATCGGTAAAAACCCATCTCCCTGTCCTTCACCTCGCAGCTTCGGTAATGGCTGACGATGTGGGTGCCTCCGATGGCAATGGCGACACCGAAGATCATTAAGACTCCGGCCTCCACAAACTCCCCGGACTGGGTCAGGGCCATGGTCTCTGCAATCCCCGGGTACCTTCCCCACAAAAAGAGCGTCGCAGCCACCGGTGTAGCGGCCAGCGGGGTAACGACCCAGGCCGCTCTCTGCCAGGTGTTGGGTATAAACATTCCGTAGACGATCACCAGCAAGACATAGTGCACAACAGTTCTGAGCAGACCCGCTAGGGCCATACCGCTGTCTCCCAGTGCCGCGCTCTGGATAATGAAGGTAAGATCCTGCAGGGCCATATATGCAGCCGCCAATCCGAAGAGAAGCAGTTCCAGAGCCCTGAGTGGTGTCAGTGAAAGCGGCTTCTTGCTGAAAAGCAACAGCGCCATACCCCCTATAGCCAACAACAGAGGGATCTGGATGATGGGCAAGAAGGCTCTCTGGTTCAGAAGGTTTGCGCTTGACCAAAGGACGCCGGTGACCAAAAAGACCAGGCTCAAGGACAGCAATCGCATTCGAAGCAGCGATTCCGTCAGGGTGTTCACCAAAGTGCCCGGACCGGGCACATCACCGGCCTCAGGTCAGAACCTGCGGCTGGATCGGCTATCGGTCAGGATATCCTGCCTGGATCCCGTTACCTGCTGAATATCAGCGACGGGTGTATTCATCGGTTTGAGCCTTTAATTTCCGCCAAGAAAGTGTATCTGATCTCGGGGCTCGGCGACAACTCAACGGGCAGGCAACCGACAACCGACAGTCTGACAACCAACAGATCGGTTAATATCGGCGTGATCCGTGGTTCATTCCAGGAAGTCTTCGAGTTTGATGCTCTTCCAATCGATCGGCCAAGCACGTTCAAAATCCTTTCGCTCTGCTTCCCGATAGGGAACCGGCTTGGTGGCATCGATCCCCCACTTCCCGACGAGACTGGGAAAACGGCTCTCTCCAGCGTCGGGAGAAGCCTCCAGAATAGGTCTTGCTGTGGGATCGAAGCGAAAGCCGCGTGCGTTGGGGATGGTGATCACATGGCGGGTGGGATCAACCCGCGTTGCCAAGGCATAGTGCACATCGCGATAGTCATATATATCGATGTCCGGGTCCACGGCAATGGCCATCTTGCAATTGGACCAGGACGACCCTAGCACGGCAAGCAGCGCATCGGTGACCTGTCCCTCCATGGCGGGTTCCAGCTGAAGGATCACGGAGAGAGAGCCTCCGCCTTGAGGGATATGGACATCGTGCACCTTCACTCCCTGGGCCTGAAGCCGCTCATACAGAATGGCCTCGTGAAAAAGCCGGGGCATTTCCTGGTGATCGGTAAAGGGGGTCATGGCGTGATTCCGGTAAATGGGATCTCGACGCATGGTCACGGCGGTCACTTCAAACACCGGCTGCTGAGTGATAGAAGGGGTAAAAAGCATTGTGGGTCCCGGCGAGGGCCCGTCTTGAGCCGTCCGGGTGGGACTCAGATAACCTTCGATCACCAGCGAAGCATCGGCCGGCACCAACAAATCCAGGGTCTTACATCGGGTGACCTGTCCCACTTCACCGGTGATGGACTCGAACAATTCCAATTCCCACCATTCATGATGAGGATCGGAATAAACACCGGCCAGCTCCCAGGCCGGATGACAGCCAATCACTAGAGCCTGGGGCATCCTGGTACCGGCAGTCCGATGTTTTCTCAGGATCTGATTGGCCGTAGAAGTCACGAAGGAGGTGACCATCTCCCCTCGACTCAGCACTCCGCATTGTGCATACATCTGATTGAACTGGCCGGTTTCCGGATCCTGATGGACCACGAACCCTGTGGTATACGGGTAGGGATCCATCTCCGTGTGTCGGACGATGGGCAAAGTGGAAAGATCTATTTCATTTTCAAGATAGACTTTTTCCTGACAGGGACCTCCGTTGACTTCCTTCAGAGGCTTCGGACCCCGGCGCAACACTTCGGCAAGACATGGGACGACTTCATCGGGATGACAGCCCAGCACCCGGGCCTGGGCCTTTCGGTTGACAAAAAGCTGATCCACCAGATGCCATCCCGGATACTCCTGAATATGGTCAAACACGATTGTATCGTCGGCTTGACCGACCAGGGCCCCCACCTGATCAAGATTCACCGGCTTACGAATATGAAGATGTTCCTTTTCGTAAGTTCGCAAGAATTGCTGCAGATCAAGCATGGGGATAGGGTGAGTATACCTTTTACCTGCTCAGATCAGGAGGGTAATTTGGGATTCGGGTAGAGGGCTGGAGATCGTTTGAGGAATTCGGTGCCAGCCCCAAAAATTATCCTGCATTCAAGGTAGTTTAGAAAGAGGATTTGGACCTGTCCCTCATCTATGCATCCATGAGGGGGTGGAGAGAATTCTTCTCAGGTTCCAGAGCTCTCGAGCGGAGTGACGTCCATTACCGGGTTGCCTGATTGATGGCGCAGCTTGCGGAGGGCCTCGACTTCGATCTGGCGAATGCGCTCTCGAGTAACGGCAAAGCTTTGCCCGATTTCTTCCAAGGTGTGCTCGTTGGCCAACTCGATCCCAAATCGCATGCGCACGACCTGCTCCTCTCGAGGAGTCAGAGAATGCAAGGCCCCGATCATCTGGTCTTTTTGATTGATAAAAATCCCGCTCTCGATAGGAGAAATCAAGCCCCGGTCTTCGATAAAGTCCCCGAGGTTGACATCATCGTCGTCTCCGACGGAAGTTTCCAGAGAAATCGGTTCCTGGGCGATCTTGAGAATCTTGCCCACCTTGGTCACGGAAATATCCATGCTCTTGGCAATCTCATCGGAAGTGGGCTCTCGCCCGTACTCCTGAACCAGAGCACGCGAGGTCCTCAACAGCTTGTTGATGGTCTCGATCATGTGCACGGGAATTCGAATGGTCCGGGCCTGATCGTCTATGGCCCGAGTGATGGCCTGGCGAATCCACCAAGTGGCATAAGTGGAAAACTTGTAGCCTCGCTGATACTCGAACCTATCGACGGCTTTCATCAGGCCGATGTTGCCCTCCTGGATTAAATCGGGCAAGGGCAGCCCCCGGTTACCGTATTTCTTGGCAATCGACACCACCAATCGAAGGTTGGCCTCAACCAGCTCCTGCTTGCCGATCCCTGCTTCCAACTGTCCTTTTTTGATCACCGCCAAGGTTCGTCTCAGCTCCTTAGGTGACGCCAAGAACTCTTCTTCGCTGTCTCGGAGCTCCTTCTCAATTTTCCGCAGCCTCGACTTGACCTTCTTGGATTCTTCCAGTCGGAGTGGGGAGGTTTGAAGCTTGGCTAACTTCTTGGCTTCCCGCTGTTTTTTGGGAAGCTCCTTCATGACCTCCCGAATGGTATCGATCAGGTGCTCTTGAATGGTCGGTTTCAGTCGAAGATCTCGGATACGGAGGGCCACAAGAAGGCGATGGCGCACCAACTTGGAGAATACCCTCTTGTAGTTGGGACTGTTCTTCTTCGCCCTGCGCAGTTTCAGCCTGATTTGAGAAGTCTGGTCCTCCAGTTCGATGATCTCATCGATCTGCATCAAGACCTCCTGACGGCGACGTTCGAGAACGCGTTCTGTCAGCTCCCCGTCGGTCAAGTGGACCAGCTTTCTAACCGCCAGTTCACCCATTCTCAGCTTCTCACCGAAGCGAAGGAGTTCAGAAACCACGACGGGAGATCGAGAGAGAGCCTTCCCCACGGCCTTTTTGCCCTTTTCAATCCGCTTTGCGATCTCCACTTCTCCCGCTCGGCTCAAGAGAGGCACCATTCCCATCTCTTTCAAATAGACGCGAATGGGATCCTTACCCTTCTCCTGGCTCTCGGACTTCTCCTTATCAAGAGCCCCGTCGTCCAGATCCCGCTTCGAGTGGATATGCTCCTCTTCCTTATCGGATGACTCAGGCGAATCAACTAAGGCGCTTCCGGTGTTTTCGACAATACGCACGACGCTCTCTCCATTCTCCAAGGTATCCACCTCGGATAAAGTTCCGTTACCCTGTTCGGTCAAGCACCGCTTGATTCAACCAGGACGTGTTGGGAGGGTTGAGCTGATCCAGGGGCCAGGGTATACACCTCAGATCGACAACTTTCTGACCGGCAAAGAGCTTCCCTACCATCTGACGGGCCTGCCCTTCGATGCCCTTCTGGCAACCGTTCGACCTGATACAGAGAAACCTAATCTTTCCCCTGACCTCAGCCAGAATCAGATATTTTTTAGACACGCAGAGGCCGCAAGCAATTTGCGTGCCAGTAATCCCAGAACCACCGATTAAAGCTGTTGAGCCCCATCAGCTCTGGGTTTGAGACCCATTTTGGCTCTGCCGCCGGGGGTTGGTAGACCTTTATTCTCCGACCCGGTTGTCAACGACCGCTTACAGCTCAATCTGCCTGTTGACCGATAAGAGACTTCACTGTAAGGAGTTAGCAGCTTTTCCACGGCTCACGGAGGATGTCAACCAGGCATGGACAGGGCCGACTGTCCCCGCTATACTTGCCTCAAATCAGTAAAAAAATGAATGCTCACAGTAAATAAAGTGGTTCTACGATGAAGAAACACAAAGCCCGCTCATCGAAGGCCAATCCTAGCCGGAACGAGCCTTGTCCCTGCGGCTCGGGCAAGAAATACAAGCGCTGCTGCGCCCTGAAGGAAGGGGGAGCACTGAAAGGCTCCACCAAGATCTTGATCTGGATCGCAGGGGTGGCATTAGCCGTCTTTCTGGGCTACGCAGTCACCCAGATGGGTCCTGGCAGCGGTTCCGGTCCCTCCCTTGGAATGGGGGGAATGACAAGGACCGGTTACTATACGGACCGAGACCTTCGCGAGGTAGATTTCTCAGCACTCACCGAGGAACAGAAGCATGAAGTTCTGGACCATGCCAATGAGGCCCGCTGCACCTGCGGCTGCGGCCTGGGCCTGGCTCAGTGCGTAGCCACAGACAGTACCTGCCCAATAAGGAGGTCGAACATCGAGAGAATCCGGTCTCTGGTTCAACAGGAAAGTGGATGATTCGACTCGGAAACATTTCCACTCCTAGCCCGAATGATGCATAATACGGGCTTGTTTCGAGCGGAAATAAAAATTTCGGTCTTCACAGAAAATTCCATAAAATCCCGGGCTAAAGAGTTCACCCGTCGTATAACATGATGTATTGAATCGCAGTAGACTGTACTGAGGGAGGAAAGAACGGACATGGTTGAAGGTGACGATTCGAAAGGGAAAGTTTCGTCCCGTGTGATGATTGAAGCACAGGGACTCAGTAAATATTTCGGTCCTTTCGTGGCCATCGAGGGGATATCCTTTTCGGTGCAGGAAGGGCAAGTGGTAGCCTTTCTAGGTCCAAACGGTGCCGGAAAATCAACCACCATGAAGATTTTGACAGGCTATCTGGCACCGAGCGCAGGAAAGGCTTCCATTGCCGGACTGGATATTCACGAGGAACGGATTGCCGCTTCCAGGCGACTGGGCTATCTTCCGGAGAATGGTCCTCTCTATCTGGACATGACCCCCAGAGACTTCCTTCAATTCTTCGGGGAGGCCCGAGGATTGGAAAGGGAAGATCTGGAAGATCGCATTGATCGAATCAGCAAGCAGTATGGTTTTCAACAGGTCATGGAAAAACCCATGGGGAAACTGTCCAGGGGTTATCGTCAACGAGTCGGCTTAGCTCAGGCCCTCATGCATGACCCGGACGTGGTGATCATGGACGAGCCCACCGCTGGATTGGATCCCAACCAGATCCGTGAATTTCGGGAGAGCATTCGAGAACTGGGGAAAACGAAAACGATTCTGGTATCCACCCACATTCTACGGGAAGTGGATGTCATTGCTGACCGCGTTCTGTTCATTCACGACGGACGGTTGATCTTCGATGGCACCCCCGAGGAACTCAGAGAAAATGGCTCACTGGAAGAACCCTTTTACCGAATGACCAATCATGGGCGGCCTCCTGCCCATCCGCCAGAAAAGGAACATCTTGCTGTTGAATCAGGAGGAGAGCGATGATGTCTTACAGAATCAATATTGGATTTGTTCGTGCTCTGGTAAAGCGAGACCTATGGAAATATTTCACCAGTCCTACCGGCTACGTCTTTATCACACTTTTTATTCTCCTCAGTGCGGCCGCAGCTTTCTGGCAAAGTCGCTTCTTCCTGAACAATTTGGCCAACCTGGACCAATTGAATCAAGTGTTTCCTTATCTTTTGGTGTTCTTTATTCCGGCCCTGACCATGCCCGTATGGGCTGAAGAAAGAAAGCAGGGAACGGATGAGCTTCTATTCACTCTTCCCGCCACCAGCCTGGAAGTGGTTCTAGGCAAGTATGTGGCCACACTGGGAATCTATACCGCTGCGCTGCTCCTCTCTTTAAGCCATGTACTGGTTTTGTTCTGGCTGGGAAGTCCGGATCTGGGTCTGATGTTCAGCAATTATCTGGGTTATTGGCTGATGGGCTCGGCCATGATTGCCTTAGGAATGCTGGCCTCTCTCTTGACCTCCAATGCGACCATTGCATTCGTCCTGGGAGCGGCTCTTTGTTCTCTTTTTGCCTTCGGCGACTCAGCTGCCGCCTTGAGTCCAACCTTGGGTGGATTGCTGGGCTCTGTGGGTGTTCTCGATTCCTTCGAAGATTTTGCTCGAGGGGTTGTGAGTCTTTCAGGTCTACTCTATTTTGCCTCCCTGACCGCCTTAGCCCTCTATCTTAATGTTTTGCTGGTAGGGAAACGACACTGGCCCCGTCAAGCCGATGGATATCCGATGTGGTTGCACCATCTGGTCCGGACAGTGGCGCTCATCATTGCGGTCATCAGCATCAATGCCGTTTTGGGGAGAACGGTTATTCGGCTGGACGTCACGGCCGAGCGGCTCCATTCGCTCAGCGCTGCGACCCGCAATTTGCTCCGCGAGCTGCCCACGGACCGGACTGTATTTATCCAGGCCTATGTCAGTCCGGACATCCCGGAACAATTCGTACAAACCCGTGAGAATTTGCTGGGTATTCTCAATGAAGTGGATTCCCTCGGTGGATCCAGAATCCAGGTGCTGATTGAGGACACCGAGCCCTTTACCCAGTCAGCGCGTGATGCCCGAGAAAAGTTCGGCATCGTCCCCAGGTCAGTACCGAATCTGTCAAGCGCCCAAGCCGGCTCCTCGGCGGTCTTCCTGGGAGTCGCCTTTACCTCGGGTGCTCAGGAACATGTGATCCCCTTCGTAGACCGGGGATTGTCCGTAGAATATGAAATTACTCGAAGTATTCGCGTGGTTGCCCAAACAGATCGTAAAAAGATTGGAGTGCTCAGCACAGAAGCCAAACTCTTTGGAGGATTTGATTTTCAGACCATGCAGAGCGCCCCGGGATGGTCCATCGTGGAGGAATTGAAGAAACAATATGAGGTCGTCCAGGTTTCCTCCTCAGGTCCCATTCCTGAGGATCTTGATGCTCTGCTTGTGGCTCTGCCCTCCTCCTTGCCTCAAGAAGAGATGGCTGGTCTACTCGCCTACATTCAGGAAGGGAATCCCACTCTTCTGTTGATCGATCCCTTACCTGTGATCAACATAGCCCTTGCGCCTTCAGAGAGAAGCGGTGCCAACATGAATCCGTTCATGCAACAACAGGCCGCCCCTCCCGCGGAAAAGGGAGATATTCAGAGGTTTATGTCCGAGATCGGAGTCAGTTGGAATTCCGCCAGTATCATTTGGGATACCTACAATCCTCATCCCGATCTTGCCCAGCTGCCGCCTGAAGTGGTTTTCGTGGGTAGGGGAAATGAAAACGAAGAAACCTTCAATGAGCAGCATCAAGGCAGCGCCGGACTGCAGGAACTGGTCCTGCTCTACCCTGGACAAATGGAACAGGCGGCTGGAAGCGACTATGAATTTCAGCCTTTGCTGAAATCCGGGTATGTCTCCGGGCAGGTCAGTTATTTTCAAATGGTGCAGCGAAGCTTTCTGGGAGCCCAGATCAATCCGGATCTTCCTCACCAGCCCGATCCCCGGGACTACGTTTTGGCCGCTCACATTCGAGGAACCATCGAGAGCACGGACTCCGAGGCCGCTGACCAGGAAGAAGAGGGCGGTTCCGAAGACTCCAGTACAGAGGAAAGCGATGAAACTCCTCCATCACCCAAATCTCTGGACGTTCTTGTCATCGCCGACCTGGACTTTATTTCCGAGCAATTCTTTCAGATCCGAGCGGGTGGACTGAAGAACCTCAACTTCGACAACATCACCTTCTTTCTCAACTGTATCGATGTCCTGGTCAAAGATGAATCCTTTATCACCTTGCGCCGCAAGCGCGTTCGACACCGAACCTTGGAACGGGTCGAGGAACAGACTCGGAACTTTATCGAAGGGCGGGTGAAAGAGGAAGAAGATGCTGAAGCGGAGGCTGAAAGGGCTATGGACCAAGCCCAGCAAAGGCTGGATGAAAGGGTCGACGAAGTGCGACAACGACCTGATCTGGACATTCAGACCAAGCAGATTATGGCTCAAAATATTCAGGAAGTGGAAAGTCGTCGATTTGAGGTCTTAAAAACCAACATCGAGGCGGAAAAAGAGTCCAAAATTAACCGCAGCAAGGAAAATGTCGAAGAGCAGATCCGGAGCATTCAGACCAACATCAAGACCTTTGCGGTTCTGCTGCCTCCTATTCCCGTCTTCGCTCTGGGCGTATTGATTTTTGTGCGCCGGCAGCGTCGGGAAAGGGAGGGGGCCGCGGCCGCCCGCAGACTAAGGACATCGTCATGAGCGAAACACGAAAAACAATGACCTACGCTGGTGCGGCTCTGTTGCTGCTGACGCTGGCCTTTTTGACAGCGCCGCGGCATATCACTCCTGACGCCTTCCTGGATCGGGGCGAGGCCTTTTTTCCTGAGTTCACGGATCCCAATATCGCCACCACCCTTGAGGTCATTGAATTTGACGAAGAGACGGCCGCCGCCCGCCCCTTCAAGGTGACCTTCAATGAGAACAAATGGACCATACCCTCGCACCACAACTATCCCGCCGACGGAAAGGAGAGGTTGGCCAAGACGGCTGCCGGGGTCATCGACATCAAGAAAGATGATTTTCGATCCAACAACGTGGCCGACCACGAGGCCTTCAGCGTGCTGGACCCCCTGGATCAAACCGTGACCACCCTCAAGGGTCGGGGGAAACGGGTCACCATTAAGGGAGACAGCGGCCAGATCCTGGCAGACTTGATCATCGGCAACAAGCTGGAGGGCAGAGCCAACCTTCGATTCGTCAGACTTCCCGATCAAAAGAGAGTCTACGTATCCCGTATCGATATCGACATCTCCACCAAATTCGAGGACTGGATCGACCGTGCTCTGCTGCAGGTCAACCAGCGTGACATTGAACAGATGACCTTGAAGGATTACTCGATTAACGAGCGAACCGGAACCATCAACCAACGCGATGTGGTCATCCTGGATAGGGACCAGGACAGCTGGAAAGCCAATCGAATGTCTTCGACCCAGGAAGTGGACTCCACCAAAATCAATAATCTGTTAAGGGCGATTGAGGAACTCTCCATCGTCGGCGTGCGGCCAAAGCCAGCGGGTCTGTCTCGGAACCTGAGTCGCACTGAGGGTGGAGCAGGGATGTCCCAGGCAGATCTCCTTTCCCTGCAGGGCAAAGGGTATTACTTCACACGAGACGCGAATCTGGTCTCCAATGAAGGGGAGCTCGAGATACGCAGCAGCCAGGGAGTCCTTTACACCTTGCGCTTCGGCGAGATCCTCTATGGCACCGGTGATGCCGTTACAGCCGGTACCGACTCTGGTAACGAAGAGGAGGAGCAGGAGAGAGGCCCTGGCGAAAACCGATACCTCTTTATTACGGCGTCGTTTGACCCCAACAGGTTCCCCGAACCCGCTGGACCGAACAACGAGGATTTCCTGAATAAGCCCGAAGACGATTGGTCCGACACCGATCGACAGAATAAGGAACTGCAAGACCAACACGACGAATGGCTGCGGAAGGTCGAAGAAGCCCGGGAACTCTCCGATCAGCTGAATACCCGCTTTGCCGATTGGTACTATGTCATCTCTTCCAGTAGTTTTGACAAGGTGCACCTGAAGCGCAGCGACCTTGTTAAAAAGAAGGATTCACCTGACTAAACAGGAAGAACCAACTCCTGAGACTGAACAGGAGGAAAGCCAGAAAAGCACAGACTTGGACGAGACAGGGGTGGTCCTTGCCGGGGAAGTTCTTCCCACTTCCCTTCCCATTATGCCCATCAGACCTCGTCCTCTTTTTCCAGGCATTCATATTCCCTTGGCGGTCCGAGAAGATCAAACCCGGGTCGTGGAGTGGGCAATGAAATCGGGCGCCAGGACACTGGGACTGGTGCTGGTCAGAGATGTGGAAAAGGAGGACAGCCCCGAGAACCTCTACCCTGTAGGTGTAGCCGGCAAGGTCCTCGAGGCGATTCAGGAGGAGCAGGGCAATGCTCATATTCTGATTGCTTGTCTGGAGCGCTTCTCCATAAAGGAAGTTAAAGAGACACCCGAGGGACTCTTCGCAAGGGTGAAATATCACCATGCCCCTGAGCTCTCCGCCAACCAGGAACTGAAGGCCTACTCCATAGCCATCATTTCCACTCTAAAAGAACTGGTCAGCCTCAACCCTCTCCAATCTGAAGTCATTAAGCTGTTCCTCAGTCGCTCTTCATTGGATGATCCCGGGAAACTTGCAGACTTTGCTGCAAGTTTAACCACGGCCGACGGTGAAGAGCTTCAGGGTATTCTTGAGGCCTTTGACGTTCGCCAGCGCATTGATCGCACCCTGGTGTTGCTCAAAAAGGAGCTGGAGGTTTTCAAACTCCAGCAGAAAATCACCCAGCAAGTGGAAGACAAGATGACCTCTCAGCAGCGAGAATTTTTTCTCAAAGAGCAACTCAAAGCCATCAAGCAGGAACTGGGACTTGAAAAAGAAGGGAAAACTACAGAAATCGACAAATTTCAGAAACGGCTGGCCGATTTAAGCCTGAACCCGGAAGCCCAGCAAGCCGTCGATGAGGAACTGGAAAAATTCCAGGTATTGGAGCCACTTTCTCCTGAGTATGCGGTCACTCGAAACTATCTGGATTGGCTGACCATTTTACCGTGGGGAAAACACAGTCAGGACAACTACGACTTGAAGAGGGCCAGAGAGATCCTCGATCGTGACCACTATGGACTGGAAGACGTGAAGACTCGAATTCTGGAGTTTCTGGCAGTGGGGAAGATCAAAGGGGATATCGCAGGCTCCATCCTCTGTCTTGTCGGCCCCCCGGGTGTCGGCAAGACCTCGGTGGGAATGAGTATGGCCGAGGCACTGGGCCGCAAGTTTTTTCGCTTTTCCCTGGGGGGAATGAGAGACGAAGCAGAGATTAAAGGACACCGCCGAACCTATATCGGTGCCATGCCCGGAAAGTTTATTCAAGCCATGAAGACTGTGGGCACCTCTAATCCGGTCATTATGCTCGATGAAATTGATAAAGTCGGGGCATCCTTCCATGGCGATCCTGCCTCAGCCTTGCTCGAGGTCCTGGATCCCGAACAAAACTCGTCCTTTCGCGATCACTATCTGGATGTTCCCTTCGACCTTTCCAATGTACTTTTCGTCACCACCGCCAACCAACTGGACACCGTTCCGGGTCCCTTGATTGATCGCATGGAAGTCATCCGCTTATCCGGATATATCCTGGAAGAGAAGATGGAGATTGCTCGTCGCTTCCTGATTCCCAAAGCTCTCAAGAACCACGGTTTGAAGAAACAACAGGTGAGCATACGAAAAGATGCTCTCCTGACCATTATCGATGGCTACGCTCGAGAGGCGGGAGTTCGTGCTTTGGAAAAAAAGATCAAGAAAATCATGAGAAGGGCTGCAGTGAAGTTTTCAGAGGATTCCACCGGGAAGTTTGTGGTCACTAAAGGCGACGTGGAAACTCATCTTGGAAAGCCGATTTTTACCAAGGAGGAACTTCTCGAGGCTCAGCCGGGAATCGTGACGGGTCTTGCCTGGACCAACCTGGGCGGCGTGACACTTCAGATTGAAGCAACGGCCGTGGCCACTCGACGCAAGGGGTTTAAGCAAACCGGTCAACTCGGTAATGTGATGGTGGAGAGCTCAGAAATCGCCTATTCCTACGTCATGGCTCACCTGGAAGAATACGGAGCGAAGCCAGACTTTTTCGACCAGCATTTTGTCCATCTTCACGTTCCCGCCGGTGCCACCCCAAAGGACGGTCCTTCGGCAGGAATCACCATGGCGGCCTCCCTCGTTTCAATGATTTCCCAAAAGAAGGTGAAAACGAAATTGGGAATGACCGGAGAGTTAACGCTGACCGGTCGAGTGTTGCCCATTGGCGGAGTGAAGGAAAAGGTCATTGCCGCCCGACGGGTGGGGCTGGATACACTCATCTTTCCGGAAGCGAATGAGAAGGACGTCGACGAGCTTCCCGACTATTTGCGCAAGGGTTTAACCTTTCACTTTGCGCGCAACTTTCGTGACGTCTGCCGATGGGCTTTTAAGAAGTAACGGGCCTCATTTTCAACTTTTTCTACCCTAATTATGCTTATCAATCGGGATTGATTACCTGCCCGTTTTATGCCAATATCCTTCCCCATGACCGAGGAGATGAATCACGATATCCTGATCGTTGGAGGAGGAGCTGCCGGTCTGAGGGCGGCTATTGCAGCCGCGGAAGTAGACGCCAACCTAGATATCGCCGTCGTCTCCAAGGTCTTTCCCATGCGCAGTCACACGGTCTCGGCGGAAGGCGGGGCCGCTGCCGTCTTGCGAGAAGACGACAGTCTGGACCTTCATGGTTTCGACACCGTCCGCGGAAGCGACTTTCTGGCTGACCAGGATGTGGTCGAGACTTTCATAGAAAAAGCCCCTGAGGAGCTGATCCAATTGGAACATTGGGGTTGTCCCTGGAGTCGTGACCCCGATGGGAGAATCAGCGTGCGTGCCTTTGGGGGGATGAGCGTCAAAAGGACCGTCTATGCTTCCGACAAGACCGGTTTTCATATGTTGCACGCTCTTTTTCAAACCTCGCTCAAGTACACGCAGATCCGGCGCTATGATGAGTGGTTTGTCACCTCTCTGCTCATCGAAGAGGGGAAATGTGTGGGGGTTACGGCGCTGGATCTTGAAACGGGCCAGCTCCATCCCATAGTGGCCAAAGCCATCTTGCTGTGCACCGGGGGCGGCGGTCAGATCTTTCCTTTTACCACCAACGCCAGCATTAAAACCGGAGATGGCATGGCGATGGCCTACCGGGCTGGTGCTGCACTCAAGGACATGGAGTTTGTCCAATACCATCCTACCGGACTGCCGGGAACCGGCATTCTGATCACCGAGGCCTCCCGGGGAGAGGGAGGACACCTCATCAATAAAGAGGGTGAGCGTTTTCTGGAGCGTTACATTCCCGGCAAGATGGAGCTGGGACCTCGGGACATCCTGTCGCGGGCCATTATGACCGAGATGAACGAAGGCCGTGCCTTTGAGGGAGAATACGGTGGGTACGTTCATCTGGATCTGCGCCATCTGGGAGAGAAAATAATCGATGAAAAGCTCCCTTTTGTGAGAGAGCTGGTGGTCAAATACGTCGGCATTGACCCCGTCCACGAGCCCATCCCGGTCCGGCCCGTCGTTCACTACATGATGGGAGGAGTAAGCACGGACATCAACGGGAATACCTCGATTCCTGGTCTGTTGGCTGCGGGAGAGGTAGCCTGCATTACCCTCAATGGGGCCAATCGCCTGGGTTCCAATTCGCTGACTGAGTGTTTGGTGTTCGGTGCTCTCAGCGGAAGGGCCGGGGCCCAATATGCCGTGGACCAAAAGCCGGTGTCACAGAATGCAGTTCGTTCCTTGGCCGACAAAGAACAAAAGCGCATCGCCAAGCATTTTCTTGAAAAAGAAGGCGGCACGGAGCGGGTCGCCTCCCTTCAAGAAGAGATGCATCTGACCATGGAACAGGGTTGCGGAGTCTACCGCACCGGTGAAAGCTTGCAGGAGTCCTGCACCACCCTGAAGAAGCTGCGCGAGCGTTTTGCCGATGTGGCCATAGACGATCGAGGCCATATTTTCAATACCGATCTGCGGGGAGCCCTGGAGCTGGAGTTCATGCTCGAGGTTGCCGAATGCATCGCCCACTCGGCCCTGGCCCGAGAGGAATCCCGCGGTGCCCAGTCTCGTC
>Ga0209987_10000853_pt1 | contig 16234 bp, 16 predicted proteins | sample N074metaG_FD_182134 | JGI IMG/M metagenome (GOLD analysis project Ga0209987, IMG submission 182134) | Deep subsurface microbial communities from Kermadec Trench to uncover new lineages of life (NeLLi) - N074 metaG (SPAdes) (version 2) | ecosystem: Environmental > Aquatic > Marine > Ocean trench... | reverse complement strand
GCCGTATCGAGACACAGCGAAGAGGCCAGTACAAATGTTGACGATTCATCATCTGGAAAACTCCAGATCCCAGCGAATTCTGTGGCTGCTCGAGGAACTGGGAGTTGATTACGAGATCAGGAGCTACTCACGTGACAGGGAAACCAGCCTCGCACCACCTGAATTGCTCGCAGTTCATCCACTCGGCAAGGCACCTGTCATCACGGTCGATGAGGTTACTGTTGCTGAGTCTGGCGCGATCATCGAGTATCTCGTTGGTAAATATGACGATGGGCGGCTGTTACCGGCTGAGGGAACACCGGCGCCCTCGCTTACACGTACTGGCTGCACTATGCAGAGGGGTCGTTCATGCCACTTATGATCATGTCGTTAATCATGAGTCGGATCGAGACGGCGCCGATGCCATTTTTCGTGAAGCCAATCGCGCGGGGGATAGTCGCCAAAGTGCGTGCAGGTTACCTCGGTATCAATATCAAACGGCATCTCGCGTACATTGAAAAAGAACTGGATAAGTCGATCTGGTTTTGTGGCGATACTCTGACAGCAGCCGATATCCAGATGAGTTTCGCGATAGAAGCAGCAGCAGTTCGTACGGACCTGTCAGAGTCGTGTCCCAACCTGGATGCGTTTCTCGAAAGGATTCATACATTGCCGACCTATCAAGCGGCCCTGGAGAAGGGTGGGCCCTACCAGTTGATGGGCGGTTGATATTGAACTTGCATTGCAATTTCCAAAATTGTCAAACCTGGGCTGCCTCCCCGGCACAGCGGGGGCGCTCCCGTTTTTACTACGTCAACGTCGGAAACGAAATTGCAAATTCAGCACCGGGCTCTCTGTTAACTACGTCAATGGTGCCACTCATTGCGACTGTCAGTTGGTGAACTATCGCAAGGCCGATGCCGGTGCCGACCGTTTCCCTTGTGAGTTCGTTTTCCGATCGATAAAAGAGCGTGAAAATCTTTTTCATCTGATCTTTTGGAATGCCAGGGCCGTAGTCTCTTATAGAAAACGTGACCTGGTTGTCGCTGCTCAGCTTGCAATTGATTTCGATCTTCTTGTTGTTGGCGGTTTTAGAAAACTTGATGGCATTGTCAACCAGGTTGATGATGATTTGCGCGAAGCAATCATCATCAATGTTGATCGTTGCTTTGTCCGTCGCCTCGTCTCGCTGGAATTCAAGTTCGAAACCGGCGCGGTCGACCTGATTAGCGATCTTGGATTCAATGTTGCTGAGTAATTCACCGACGCTGACCGGTTTCAGGTCGAACTGTGGTTCATTCCTCGTGATTTGTGCCAGTTGCAGCACGTTCGAAATTAGTCGTGTAAGACGTTCCGACTCATCGTGGATGTATTCGTAATATTGCTTTCGCTTGCTCTCGTCAGCCCAACCTTCTTTGAGCATTTCGCCGTACATGCGAATTGAGGTGAGCGGGGTTTTGAGCTCATGGCTCACTGCCGATACAAAGTCTTGTTGCTGTTTTGCGAGCCTGATCTGACTCGAACCCAGTCGGTACAGAGCTGCGAAGCCACCGAGGAATACGATGGCGATGATGATACTGGTCCAGCCCAGCACTTTTGCACCAGGCCCTGCCGGTAACTGGCGAATACTGAATATAAGCTCCAGTCCTCCTAAGGGCGCCGTCAATCGATTGCGATACAGCAGAGCGCCATTGAAGGCCGCTGTACCGTTCGGGTAACTGTTGAGTTGCACATCGCGACCAATGGAGTGAATCACGTCTTCCTGGTAGGCGACGAGCAGATTCGACGTGTCGGACAGGGCGGTGTCCATGAAGCTGCTGGCAATGACATCGTCAACAAAGGCCTGCTGATCAATGATTGAGCCCTGAATATAGCGCTCACCATCGCGCCACACGTTGCGAAACAGAACGAAGTGACCACTGTCGAGAAGGCTGAACTCCAGCGGATCGATTTCACTCTCGAATGTACTGATTCGAAGATCGGCCGGAGCAGGGACGTTCGCAAATGCCGGTTTGTCCTCGGGCGCGGCAGGCATGACTGATTCCGGCAACGCTATTTGTTCCCGACGTTTGGTCCGGGCAGGAACATCGTCACGACGACCGGCGCTCTTTTGTTCCAGCGCGCTTTTACGCTCAGCCAGCTCACTTTTCTTTTGTAGTTCCGCATCGAGTTTGAGATCGGCAACCTTGCCGATCGTGCTCGCTCGTTGATCCGTAGAGACGAAGTTCAGGATTGCGTCATCCATCTCGTTGGAGTCGGCGTCGGCACCAATCGTGACGGCGGCACGATTTCTGGGCGAGTTGAGCTCATCGAACGCTTGTTGACTGTAGGTTTCGCCAACGCTGGATACTTGCTTGGCCGGCTCGGCTTGGAGTCGATCAAACGAATCCTTGTTTCCTGAAGACCCTTCGAGAAAACCGCCGACTGCTCCTGATTCAACAGTACCGCTCGTGTTGTCGGTCAGCGGAGAATTGATTTGTGCAATCGACTCTTTCGCAGCATTTTGGCGGGAAACGTTATCAGCCGCTTCAAACATTTCTGTTTCTTCTTCTGGAACTGATTCGGCCACCGCAGGCAATGTTGCCAGCCCGCGGCGTATTTCTGTATCCGGACGATCACGCACCAGGCGATTTTCGGCGAGTACAGCCTGGATTACCTGGGCTAGCGCTAAACGAATGGTGTATTCCTCCTGGCCAATCCCCAGTTGCTGCGGATCGCTGCCTGCTGCTGGTAATAACGGTGTAGTGAATGCGCCATCGGTATCTACCTGGAAGTAACCAAGTACGCCCGGCAGGTCCTCTGTCACCGGGTAACTGGATAGTGGTGAACGCTGCAGGAAATTGGCGCTCGGGTCACCCGTTACGACCAGGAAGCCGTAGTCTGCAAATGAACGGGCATCGGCGGCAGTGATCATGTTCGCTAGCCTGGTATCGATACGATTGGTCAGTTCCTCCGCCAGGCCTCTCTGCTGATGGAACGCCTCCCATTTGAGCTGGTCGTAGGCTTGCCAGACGAGGACCGCAGTTGGGATCGCAAGCGCGAGGAAAAACAGGGCCAGGAGGTTGCGAAGCCGCCTCCGGTCGTAGCCTTTAATAAGAGTCGTCGGCAACATGACCCTGGCCGTCGGTCACGAGACGATAGCCAGCACCGCGCACAGTGATGAGGTTCTGTGGCTCTTTTGGATCGGTCTCGATCTTGCGTCGTAACTTCGCAATATGGATGTCGACAGTACGTGTCTCGATGTCGAGGTTTCGTGCATAACCCCATACTTTTAAAAGTAATTCTTCTCTGGAAATTGGTCGATCTGAATTCTGTGCGAGATAGCTTAGAAGCTCGATTTCACGCTTGGTGAAGGTGATTTCTTCATGGCCATTGCGGCCCGAAAGGTTCGCAACGTCGATCGTTATCGTACCCAGATCAATCGTTCTGACCTGTTCCCGACCCGCCTGGGTGCGGCGCAGTACGGCCTCGATGCGTAATACCAACTGCGCAATGGAGAAGGGCTTTGACACGTAGTCGTCCGCACCAAGCTTAAGGCCCTGGATGATCTCCTCATCCGAGGTTTTGGCGGTCAGCATGATAATCGGCTGATCGCGATCTTCGGCCCGGATTCGATCGCAGATTTCATAGCCGTCCATGCCCGGCAGCATGATATCGAGCAAAATCAGGTCGAATTTACCGGTCTGGGCCTTCTCCAGCCCCTCCGGACCCGTTGCGGCGCTGTCTACCGCGTAGCCATGAAAGACGAGCACGTCGATCAGGCCCTCGCGAATGGCCTCTTCGTCTTCAACAACCAGTATCTGGATAGATTTGCCCATAACGCTCACTAGGCTAGCAGTTTCAAGGGCTTGGATGCGTGGCCGGATGTAACGTTTTTGTAAAATCATCAAAACCGGGGTCGAACCGAGGTTTCTGGATGAAACCTCGGTTCGACCCCGGTTTTTGTGGCGGATGTTCTCGCGATGCAATCCGGGCTCTTTGCGGGGCACGGTAGTTGCTGTAAAAGGACAAGCCTGAGGGTTTATGGTCTTGCTATTTTTTACTCACCTGGAGGTTTCATGTCCTTTAGATTGGCTCGGGCAGCACAGCTGCTGCTGGTATTGCTTTTGTCTTTGTCCGCCTGTTCGCCGGAACCGGTCGTCGATGCGGAGTTTGAACGTCTAAGTGCACGTGCAGAAAAAGTCACCATTATCCGTGACAACTTTGGTGTGCCGCATATTTATGCGAAAACCGATGCAGATGCAGTATTCGGCATGCTCTATGCGCAAAGCGAGGATGACTTCAACCGTGTCGAACAAAACTACATCTGGGCAACGGGCCGGCTGGCTGAAGTCGAGGGCGAGCAGGCGCTTTACAGTGACCTGCGTGCACGGCTTTTCATGACCGTCGATGAAGCGAAAGCAGCCTATGCGGCATCACCGGACTGGTTGAAAGCGCTCTGTGATGCATTTGCCGATGGCATCAATTTTTACTTGACTACACACCCGGAAGTTGAGCCGCATTTGCTGACGCACTTCGCACCATGGATGCCCATGTTTTTTAGTGAAGGCTCGATTGGCGGCGATATCGAATCGGTAGCGACCAGGGGCATTGAACAGTTTTACGGAGGCGGAATTCCGATTGCGGATTTGCGTAGTAATGTGCAGCCGCAACGCAGGTTTTATGAACCCAGTGGCTCGAACGGCTTTGCTATCGCAGGTGAGTTAACGGAATCAGGCAATGCGATGCTGCTGATCAATCCGCATACGTCATTCTTTTTCCGTGGCGAGATACACGTGGTTAGTGAAGAGGGGTTAAACGCCTACGGCGCAGTGACCTGGGGGCAGTTTTTCGTTTACCAGGGTTTTAACGAAAACACCGGCTGGATGCACACTTCAACACGATTGGATTTCATGGATGAATTCATCGAAGACGTATTCGAGGAAGATGGTCAGCTCATGTATCGCTATGGTGACGAACAGCGCCCGGTACGCGTTTCCGCGGTAACACTGAAATACAAGGACGGTGACGGCCTGTCGGAGCGCACATTTCCGATGTACCACACACACCATGGGCCGATAACGCATAGTGTAGAGGGCCGATGGGTCGCGACCGCGCTGAACTGGGACCCGGTAAACGCATTGCGCCAGTCATTCACCCGCACCAAATTGAGCGGGCATGATGAGTTTCGCGAGATGATGAACATTCGCACTAACTCATCGAACAACACTGTCTACGCCGACTCCGGCGGGAACATCGCTTACTACCATGGAAATTTTGTTCCCCGGCGTGATCCTGCGTTTGATTACTCAAAGCCCGTGGATGGCAGCGATCCCGCCACCGACTGGCAAGGAATACACACGGTCGATGAAATCATTACGGTGCTCAACCCGCCAAATGGCTGGATTCAAAACACCAATTCCACGCCGTTTACCTCGGCGGCACAATACAGCCCGAAACGGGAAGACTACCCGGTATACATGGCACCAGATGCGGAGAACTTTCGTGGCCTGCACGCCGTGCGCGTTCTGACCGGGCAATCGGGACTTACGCTGGACAAGTTAATCGATATCGCTTACGACCCCTATCTGCCGGGATTTGAAACACTGATCCCGGGACTTGTTGCAGCATTTGACCAGGCCGATTCGCCCGATCCGGACATCGCCGATGCAATTGCGGTCTTACGAGTCTGGGACTTCAGAGTATCTTCCGCGTCGGTCGCAATGACGCTTGCACATTTCTACGGCAGTAATTATTACGACAATGGCGAGTTGCCTGACGAAATGGAAGATGCCTCCTTTATGGAGATCATCAATTACTTCGGCGCCGGTTCTGCGCCCGAGGAGCGCCTGCGTATTTTTGCCGAAACGGTTGCGATGCTGAAAGCCGATTTTGGCCAGTGGGATATGCCCTGGGGTGAAGTGAACCGCTACCAAAGAATAAACGGTGATATCAAACAGCCTTTCAACGATACGAAACCGTCATTACCGATTGGTATGGCGTCGAATAACTGGGGTGCGCTCGCCTCGTTCGGGGCCAGGCGTTACGAGGGCACCAAGCGCATTTACGGCACCTCAGGCAACAGCTTCGTGGCCGTCGTTGAATTCGGCGACAAAGTTCGGGCAAAGAGCATGCTGGCCGGCGGCCAGAGCGGCGATCCCGGGTCACCACATTTTGCCGACCAGGCGCAGCGCTATGCGGACCGGGAATTCAAGGACGTCGCCTATTATCGCGAAGATGTAGAGCGCAGAGCCGAGAGGACCTACCATCCGGGCCAGTAACAAAGCCTGAACAGGCCAGGGGGGGCAAAACCTCGACATTTGGCAAGATCTCGCCAATACTCAGGCAAGTTGGTGCGTTAGGTGATGTTATGAATTGGCAGTTCTACCTGCTTATTTTCGGCGCGTTGTTTGCATTCATCGTAGCAATGCTGGTGATCCGTCACTGGATGCATGCGCTCCACGTAAGCAACGAAAAAAAACAGCGTGTGGAAGATGATACGAAGAATACTTCGGAGTCGAATTCCGGACTGTAATCACTGATGTCCCATAAAACCCAGTTCCATCGCCGGAGAATGAAACGTTGCTGCGATTTTCCGGAGTTCTTTGAGTGCCTGAGACATCGCCCGCTGGGCGGGCTACAGGTGCTAATAAGAATTGTAGGAGCCCGCCGTACGACAGGAGTGATTACTCAATCCTTGTGAACGTCGCTCGACCGGCACGGGCGATTACCGGGTCAATTGTCAAATTGACACTTCATTTTCGCACCGATTTTTAGTTTATGGGACAGCAGTAGACTGTAATACCGATTACTACAGGGGCATGGAATGAATAGTATCCGCGAACGTGCCGTCGAACAGTTTCCTGCGGTGCTCATTACCCTGCTCAGTATCATCCAGGCATTGGCGCTTGAATTTCTCTGGAATCATTTGCATCAACGGCCGGATTTGTACGAATTGGGTTGGCCTGCGGTGGCGGGTTGGCTGCAGATTGCTGCCACCTTTAACGGGCTGATTCTCGTCTGGCTGGTTTACGTCGGAACGGTGATGCGATTTCGCTGGACCCCGACAACGGGGGATTCCGTACTACCGTTTTTTGTCGGTCTTATCGAGTTCCTCATGATCGACCTGATGGGACCGGAGAATATTGGGCGTTGGTTTGTTGTTCTGGCAATTATTTTTGCTGCCATGGAATTGGGAAATCACCGAACGATGCGTCGCGCTCGTGGTGATCCCGCAAACAAAGAGTTTTTTGAAACCGTCACTCCTGCATCACTGAGCGATTTTCTGCCGCAGGCCATTCGTATCTTTGCTATGACTTTGATTGGTACGTGGCTATGGCAAAGCGATAATCACGGCTGGTTCGCAATGTCTGCACTGCTGGCGTCGGTCCTAATGCTCAGTTACGAAACCTTTAACGCCGCAAAATTTTGGAACCGAACTTTGGGAATTAAATAGCCGCGTATACGTAATCAGTCAAGATCCGGCAAGCCATGAAGCACCAGAAGATAGTAACTGACCATGCCCACAATCTCGTCGTTCTCAATGACCGGTGCATGGCTGATGCCGAAATTCTCGAACAGGCGTGCGCAATAGCGAATTTCCATATCCGGTCGCACCGTTAGTATCGGTTTCGACATGATCTCGTAGACGTTTACGCGCTCCGGCGCGCGATTTTTTGCGATAACTTCCTTGGCGATATCAGAGAACAGCAGCATGCCGTATTCGTCGTTTTCATCACGGCGTTTGACAATCAGGCTGGTCGCGCCAACTTTTTTCATCGTCTTCAATGCCGCCAGAACATCAAGCCGACCGTCAACCTCCGTTACATCTGTACGCATGCAGTCACGTACGGGCCCCCAGTTTGTGATGGTCATAAATTTTCTCCCACAATTTCACTAAGTTCTTCGCATTGATGTATTACGCCGACGGCATCTTCAACATCGATGAGTACGGCAATACCGGTGCCTGGTTTCTCATCGAACTTGCCGACCTCACCGATGTGCTCAAGTATATGCCTGCTCAAATGTTGCTCGACCAGTAGCAGGACGACGTCACGTTGCGATGCCAGCGTCAGGCCGAAGAAAGTCTTGTTTTCCTTGAGGCCTTCCCCGCGAGCATTATTGATTACGGTGCATCCGGTTGCACCCGCTTCGCGCGCAGCTTCCATGATTTCGTCCGTTTTGTTGTCTTCAACAAAGGCAATGATAAGTTTAAAGTGCATGACTCTCTTCCTTTTCTTCGTCTCGTTCATCCGGTATGGATGTTGAGATACGTCCTCTTAAAGCAGCAAGCTGACCGTATGCGAGCACCGAGATAATCGGGAAAAGACTCGCAAAAGCCACCAGGCCGAATCCATCCAGCAACGGGCTGCGCCCGGGCACCGCTTCGGCCAGCCCAAGCCCAAGTGCGGTAACGAGCGGAACCGTTACTGTGGATGTGGTAACACCGCCGGAATCATAAGCCAGCGGCACAATCATTTTGGGGGCGAATACGGTTTGTGCAATGACCACGAGATATCCAGCGGCGATAAAATAGTGCAGGGGATAACCTGTAATAATGCGGTAGCAGCCAAGGCTGACGCCAACGCCAACGCCGATCGCGACCGCAATGCGCAGACTCCATACACCAATGGTGCCACCCGATACCATGTTCGCTTTCATCGAAACGGCGATTAGTGCCGGTTCCGCGAGTGTCGTGCTAAAGCCGATTGCCAGGGCGAACAGGTAGACCCAGTAATAATCCTGCCAGACCAGCACCGCAACGCCGCGTCCTGCCGCGTCTTGTAGAAAAGTGGGATCAGTAAGTTGCGCTGCCATCAGTCGGCCCAATGGGAACAGAGTCTGCTCGAGGCCGACCAGGAACAGGCCGAGACCGATGACCACGAACAAAAACCCGACAATGATGTTTTTCCGGTTCGGCATCGGTCCACCGATGACCAGGCGTTGAAACGCAAACAGGAATATTACGATTGGTAATACGTCCATTGCGCTGCCCGCAATAAATTCGAGGCTTTTACTGATCAGCTCCACTACGCGATTATTCCATAGACCAGGACAAACAAAATCGGTGTCAGTGCGGCGAAAGCAATGAGGCCAAAGCCGTCAGTCATCGGATTCCGGCCACGCAAAGAACTCGCAAGGCCAACGCCGAGGGCCGTAACCAGCGGTACGGTGACGGTTGAGGTCGTTACTCCGCCGAGATCATAGGCGACACCAACAATTTCCTTCGGTGCAATGGTGGTGATCAGTATCACCAACAGGTAGCCGCCAATTATCATTAACGGCAGCGACCAGTTGGCCAGAATGCGTAAAACACCAAGAACGAGGGCGACGCCAACTGCCAGCGCCACGGTTAACCGCAGTCCCATTGCATAACGGTCCCTGGCTTCTTCTGTTGCGGCGATGAGGTCGGCGCCGGCGGCGACTTTCGCTGCTTCCGCCGCTACAGCGAGCAGGGCGGGTTCGGCAATGGATGTGCCAAATCCCAGCACAAATGAAAATGTGACCAGCCAGAAGACGCTGCCCTTCTTGGCCAGCGCGTGAGCGAGACCTTCGCCTATTGGAAATAGCGCGAGTCGGAGCCCGAAAATGAAAAACGCGAGCCCAAGCACGACCAGAAGCCCACCGACAAGCAGCGACGTGAGGTCATCTACCGGCGCCTTGATGACGAATATCTGAAAAACGCCAATGACGAATACGATGGGCAGCAGATCACGAAAGCTGGACATTGCATCGCCAACAAGTGCTAGAAAAGACTCTTTCAATTTCGGCGTGACCGTTCCGGGCTGATCAGGGTAAGAACTTGCGGAGCTAATTTTAAATAGAACTCGCAGTTATCGCATTTGCTAAGCTATGGCGCCACTAACAATAACAAGAACAGACCACGATGCGCCGTAATCTCGCAATTTCATTGCCACTTTTTATCCTGCTGCTGCTGGCGGCCCATACGGTGCGCAGCGACAAAGCACGCACTGCCACTGCCGATACCGCGGATCTTGTACGCGCTGCCTATAATGGCACCAAGGCATTTGAGACTGTCGCCTTTCTTGATCAGTACGTTCGCTGGCCAGGAAACAGGGGCTTTGATGCGGCTATTGATCATATTGCGGAGCGGCTCGAGTCTGCCGGTTTTGTTCGGCAGAAAAATGCAGCCGCTGAGGCGAGGTTAACCTACAGGATTGAAGAGTATCCGATGACGCAGGCGGCCTGGGAGCCGATGGCGGCCACGGTGACGATAGCCGGTCAGGATTCACCAATATTGAATTTTGGCAGTAATCGCAACATGTTGGCAGTTGGATCGTATGCGACGCCGGCTGGTGGCGTCACAGCGGATCTTGCAGACGTTGGCAAAGGCACGGCGGCGGAACTCAATGCGGTCGATATTGCGGGCAAGATCGTGCTGGCGGAAGGCCGGATATCTGACCTGGTCAGGGAAGCCGTGGTTGTTCGTGGTGCTATCGGTGTGCTGGCCTATTCATTGCCTGGCTACCTGAAGCCGAATGTAAACAAACATTCCATTCAATTTCGTAAAATTGACAACGACATTGGTGAGCATCACGGGTGGGCTATCGCGTTGTCCACCGATGCGCATGAGAAGTTACGAGCAGCACTTGCGGCGGGCGATGTCCGCCTACATGTGATGACGGACGTAAAATGGAGCAACGATGCAATCGAGCGCACCGTTGTAGCGGATATTCGGGGAAGTACCCACCCGGCCGAACGATTTGTATTCAGCGCGCATGTTCAGGAGCCTGGAGCGAATGACAATGCCTCCGGCGTCGGCGCACAGGTGGAAATGGCGCGGGTAGCCGCTGCGTTGGTGACCAATGGAAAGGTTGACCCGAAACGTACCATCACGTTTCTCTGGGGTGACGAGATCAGGTCTACCAATCGCTATGTCACGCAGGATGACGAGCGGGCAAAAGGGATTCACTGGGGATTGTCACTTGATATGGTCGGTGAGGACACGGCGAAAACTGGTGGCACGTTCCTGATCGAGAAGATGCCGGATCCGTCTGCAATCTGGACCCGCGGCAAGGACAAACATTCAGAGTGGGGCGGCGAGCCGATGACAAAAGCCGACATGCGACCGCATTATTTCAATGACCTGGTGCTTGGCCGGGCGCTTGAGCAGGCTGCTACCAACGGCTGGGTCGTGAAGACCAACCCGTTTGAGGGCGGTAGTGATCATGTTCCGTTCCTGGACGCCAATATTCCGGGCTTGCTGTTCTGGCATTTTACGGACCAGTTCTATCATACCGATCGCGATCGACTGGAGATGGTCTCGGCCGATGAGTTAAAGAATGTGGGCGTTACAGCACTGGTTACCGCAATTGCCTTGACGAGTGCGGACGGGCCTCTTGCCCGGTCATTGATTGTCGAGGTTCGCAATGCTGCTATCGCACGACTTGAGACTGAAACGGACTTAAGTGTTGCTGCGATCAAAGATGGCAAGGCGATTGCAGATGAACGCGATATTGTAACGACCTGGGCGAGTTGGTATGACAGTGCCCTGGCATCAATGGTTGATATCGAAGTTGGTGGGTCGTCGTTCGCTACGGAATCCACGATTGAGACGGCGCGCAAGGGCGTCAGTCAGACGCTTGCGGATAGTCTGGCAAAACTCGAGTAAGAAAACATATTGTAAATTGAACTCGATGCCACCTGTTGGCCATCGCGGCATTTTTCCGCGATGGCATGTTTCCAAAATAACTCACAGGGCAGCATACCAACCCCAATTGTAAACTCCATGTAAACCCGCATGCGCAGGTTTTACCAAACCGTGTCTGTTGTGAACGGGCGTTCATTCCTACCATGGTCTCCATTGTCGATGCAGACATCGCATTCAAGGAGGCAGGACCATGGCACTTATTAATCGCATCTCGCGACTATTCAAAGCGGATTTTCACGCCGTTCTCGATCAGATCGAAGAACCGGAACAATTACTAAAGCAGGCCATTCGCGATATGGAGGATGACCTGGCCACTACTGAACAGAGCATTGTTCTGTGTGCGCATGATCAGGAGGCTCTGGCCGTTCGCAAAAGCGAACTGGAAGGCGCTATTGCCGAGATCGACACACAGATCGATCTTTGCTTTGAATCGGCTAAGGAGGACCTCGTCCGGAGCCTTATAAAAAAGAAACTCGAAGCTGAGCGTCTTTTGAAACGCCTGGCTGGCAAGTGCGAGGCGAATGAGAAATATCTGGTCGCGCAGCGTTCGATGTTTGAAGAGAATCGCGCGACGCTTGAAGGATTGCGACAAAAAGCTGAACTCTTCGCGCAGCGCGTACCTGTCGATCGTGATGGCAGGTCCGACTTCGACGACATTGCCTGGATGGCACGAGACATGGTCATCGGCGACGATGAAGTAGAAATTGCCTACCTCCGGGAGAAAACCCTGAGGAGCGCGTCATGAAGCGGCCATCATTTTTTCACGGCGTAGTCGTCGCCGGTGTTCTTGGTTTCTTTGCCAGCGCGGTCGTTGCAACGCTGACTCCCTTCATCGGTCTTGGCGCGGTACTGCGACTGACAATTCCTGCACTTGGACTTGCCTATCTGCTCTACCTTTTCAGCAGAAGCGGTGAGCGAACAGGGCGGGTAACAACGATTTCCCTTTGGAGCGCACTGGCTGTCATTACCTGGTGGGTGGCTCCCCCGCTGCCGCTTTACCTGTTGATCCACGTTGGTGCGATCTGGCTGGTGCGTTCCCTTTACTTCTATGCAGGCGTGCTGCCTGCGTTGATGGACCTGGGATTAAGCACTTTGAGCGTGTCGGCCACGGTTTGGGCGATTACCCGTTCCGGCAGTGTGTTTCTGGCCACGTGGTGTTTTTTCCTGGTGCAGGCGCTGTTCGTGACCATCCCGTCGACAGTGAAGGGAAAAAAGACAGCAGGAAGAAAGCCAGCGCCAAACAACGACAACTTCGAGCAGGCGCGGCGACGAGCCGACCAAGCGCTGCGGCAGCTGTTCACTCAATAACCAATCGTACGAATTTAAACAGAAAGAGGATCGAATCATGAAAAGCAAGATACTGGGCATCGCCCTGTTTGGACTTACCCTGGCCGCGGTCGTGTACTACCCGCAGATCCAGGCCCGCAACATTAAAATTGACCCACCGATTACGCAGCAGATCGTCAGCAATGAAAAGCCGGTCGTTGATGTGGTGTTTGTCCTGGATACGACCGGTAGCATGTCAGGCCTGATCCAGACGGCGAAAGAAAAGATCTGGTCAATCGCAACAACAATGGCATCCGCACAGCCGACACCGGAGATTCGTATCGGCCTGGTTGCCTATCGTGATCGTGGCGATGCCTATGTGACCAGGGTGGTCGATCTCTCGTCTGATCTTGACTCCGTTTATGCAGCCCTGATGGACTTCCAGGCGGGCGGTGGTGGCGATTCGCCGGAGAGCGTTAACAAAGCACTCAACGACGCCGTAAACAAGATGTCCTGGAGTGAGGGTGAGCAGGCTTATAAAGTTGTTTTCCTGATTGGCGATGCACCGCCGCATATGGATTACAACGAGGTGCAGTACCCGCAAATCGTCGCATCTGCAATGGAGAAGGGTATCGTGATCAACACCATCCAGTGCGGCAACATGCCGATGACGGTTGCACCCTGGACACATATTGCGAGCCTGGCACACGGCAGCTTTTTCCAGGTTGAGCAGGCCGGCGGTGCGGTAGCCTACAGTACGCCGTACGACGAAAAGATCGCGATTTTGTCTGCGAAACTTGACGACACGCGCCTTTATTACGGCAGCGACGAGGAGAAGGAAAAAATGGCCTTGAAAGTTGCTGCAACCGATAAGCTGCATGCAAATGCCTCGATCGAGGCACGTGCACGCCGCGGTGTCTTTAACTCCAGTGTCGGTGGCACGGCAAATATGTTGGGTGAAAACGAATTGGTCGCCGCGGTTGCAAGCGGAGATGTGAAGCTTGACGAAATAGAGGCTGAGGCTTTACCCGCAGCGCTGCAGCTTATGGCAGCGGCAGAGCAGAGGGCCTATATCGCTGCACTGGCCGAAGAGCGTTCTGAACTCAAACGTCAGATCCAGACTTTGTCTACAGATCGGGACGGTTACCTGGCAAAGAAGGTCGAGGAGGACGGCGGTCGCAAGGACTCCCTGGACCAGAAGCTTTATGACGCGGTCAAAGAGCAGGCAGGCAAGGCAGGCTTTGAATATGAGGATGGACCTGCATACTAGAAAAACTCATGTAGGAGCCCGCCCAGCGGGCGATTGAGCCTGATCGCCCGTGCCGATAGCCGGATAAACACGAGAAACCAGAACCTATCGTACGGCGGCCTCTTACACGTGCAACTCAGCCAATTCCATACTGAACCTGGCGAACTCGTTACGACAGACAATACGCGAGGCTCTCATGGTTCGTGCATTTGCAGGATTCTGGTATCAGAATCTGTTGCGGGATGAGTAACTACCTGAAACTCTGCACACTACGGAAAAAACGGCTATGGCGAACACAAAATCTTCTAAACAGGGCAGAACACCGATGGCACTCTCGATGCTTGGTTTGTTGCTGACACTAACAGCGAAAGGAGCACAGCCGGCGGGCGATTATGAGATCGATCATTCAATTATTTCGTCAGAGATTGCGGACAACGCCGTACTGCTGCGCGAGCGGGCGCTGCTGGATAATTTGTCGGTCGACATCGTTGAATCGTTGACTACCGAGGTCGGGCCGCGTCGAATCGGGACTGACGGCGACAAACGTGTGATCGCATGGTCGCAAGCCAAGTTTCGGGAACTCGGTTTTGACCGCGTGTGGACCGAAGAAGTGATTCTCGAGCGAGGCTGGACCCGTGGCGAGGCCAGGGCGGAGATTTTATCGCCTTATCCGCACACTATCGTGATGACAGCACTGGGTTACAGTGTTGGGACTGGCGGTGATCTCGTTGGTGAGTTGGTCGAATTCAAAAGCCTTGAGGAGCTGGAGGCGGTGCCAGAGGGCGATAGCCTGAAAGGAAAAATCGCATTCGTCTCCTACAGCATGCGCGATTTTGTGCCGGAGCCAGGTCAGTCAGAGTTCGCTGGTTATGGATTGGGCACCAGAGCGCGAGGGCGTGGACATGTGGTGGCTGCAAAACGTGGCGCAGAGGCGATCATCATTCGCTCAGTGGGTACCGACAACAATCGTTATGCACATACGGGCAGTGGTTATGGCTATGTTGACGGTGTGAAAAAAATTCCGGCAGCAGCAGTATCGGCACCGGACGCAATCCTTATTCAGAATATGCTCAAACGCGGCCAGCCCGTAACAATGAAGATGAACCTTACCTCGGAAATAACTGGTCCTGAGAAAAGTGCGAATATCATCGGGGAGATTACAGGCAGAGAGGGTTCCGATAGCTATCTTGTTCTGGGCGCGCATGTGGATTCCTGGGACGAGGGTACCGGCGCGATCGATGACGGTGCGGGTGTGGCTTCCATGATGGCAGCAGCCGCACTCATTGGTCAGATGGAGCAGCGTCCCAGGAGGAGTATTCGCGTAGTGCTCTTCGCGGGTGAAGAAATAGGTTTTTACGGTGTGAACGTTTACATGGAACAGCATAAGGATGATATCGGTGAGCATCTGCTTGGAGCCGAAGTGGACGGCGGCGGTGGCAGGATTCATACATTGACGTCAGGTGTTGGTGAACAGTCTGTAGCAGTTGTTCATGAGATGTATAAACTCGTCGCGCCATTGGGTATTGCATGGAGTGACAGCAACGATGCGCGCGGAGCTTCCGATATCAGCGAGCTCAGTAAAGCAGGCATGCCGGTTCTGGATTTTTCGCAGAATTCGAATGATTATTTCGACTACCATCACACGCCAAACGACACGTTTGACAAGATCATTCCGGAAGATATGCGTTACCTGACTGCGGCGTATGCGACCATTTTCTATATGGCTGCGGAAATGGACGTTGATTTCAGGAAGTAAGTATCCCCGGACAAAGCCTGGGGCTTTAGTTTGTGAGCCGCTCAAAGTGACTTAGCGGGACCGCTGGGCTTAGTAATTTCGCCCGCTGGGCGGGCTCCTACAGGTGGTAATAAGAATTGGAGCCCGCCCAGCGGGCAATTGACATTCGCTCCATACGCTTGCCCTCCAAACACCCTGTTCGTCTCATAATTTCTCCCTGTTACAGCCGGGGGGGGGCGTTTTTACCAGGAGATAAATCCGGGCTCGAGGCCGACCGTAACTAGAAGTTGTTCGATGCGATTGGGCCGTGCTGGTTCTATAAGCAGGCCGAAGAAGGGTTTCGCAACTCGATTTC
>Ga0209987_10000851_pt1 | contig 16247 bp, 10 predicted proteins | sample N074metaG_FD_182134 | JGI IMG/M metagenome (GOLD analysis project Ga0209987, IMG submission 182134) | Deep subsurface microbial communities from Kermadec Trench to uncover new lineages of life (NeLLi) - N074 metaG (SPAdes) (version 2) | ecosystem: Environmental > Aquatic > Marine > Ocean trench... | reverse complement strand
CCCATCCGCCAGACTTCTCGATCCTTTCCTGTGTACGAAAATCCGAGTGTTCCGAACCGCGTGTTGTTCGTCATGGTTCGGTAGAGGCGATTGGTCATGATGGGCAGGTAGAGACCGAAGCTGAGAACCGTGAAGAGATAGCCGAGCAAGAACGCGCTGGTGTATTCGCCGTTCTGGGGCTCGAGCCCGAATCGGATCCCTCGCCAGTGAGTGCGACTGTAGAGATAGCCGTGCGCGCGGTAGATGATGCTCGGGATCACCAGAAAAATCGCGATCGCAAACCCAACCTCGACGACCGTCTTCAGCTGAGCGGATACCAGCCCTGCCAGATAGGACGAGCCGAAGAAGATCAGATACGCGAGCGCGACGACGAGATAGCCCTTGAAGAGCTCCTTGCCCGTTCCGGTGTAGCGGAAATGCTGTCCGTGGAATTCGAAATTCTGCCAGACGTACTTACGTCTCTCCGTCTTCGCCCAAGCCAGGTAGAACCCGAATGTCAGGAGCGTAAACAGGACGTTCTTCAGAAAGATGAGGAAGAAGCTCGTTCCACTTCCGTGGAATCGCAAAGCGTACTTCTGGGTCGAAATTTCGGCCGGGGCGCCCGCGCGGTCCAGAAGACTCGTAGGGTCGACCATCGATAAGCATCCTACTGGTGCGTACCCAGCGCGTCTAGGTCTATTTTTGCGGCCGCCGTCCGGCGAGGTCCGGGCTCAGGTGCGCTTCATGTCTGCGGGGACGACCGTGGTGCCAATCGCGCGACAAACGAGAATCGGATCTTTGAGCACGTCCGCCGCCGAATCGTTGACGTCGGGTCGCACCGCAATGACTTTGTAGGCCTCGAACTCGCAACGGCGCGACGTGTTGCCCACCTTCACGATCCGGCCCTTCGCCTCGATGAAATCTCCACTGTAGACGGGTGCCAGGAATTCCACTTCGTGATAGGCGCGAAACAGGCCTTCATCGCCGTCCTGCTGGATTGCGAGGTCGGTGATGAGGTCGCCGAAGATCTCCAACATCTTGGCGCCGGGAACCAGGTTGCCACCGTAGTGGGCATCGCGCGCAGACATGCGAACGCGGATCGTGGCTTCTTTGGACATTAGTTCTCTCCTATTTCGTCTTTGGCAACCGCGAGTGCATCCACTGCAACTGCGCGCCCACTGGTAATGATGATCGGATTGGCTTCAATTTCGAGAATTCGGTCGGACAGGTCCTCTGCGAGCCACGCGAAGCGCTCCACCACATCGGTGAGCTCTTTGAATTCGGAATCGGACAACTCCACGGAGGCTCCGGCGGTAGCATGGGCCGCAATCTCCGCCGCCTCTCCCCGCCGCAGTGGAAGCAGGTTGAATGCGGTTTCTCCGGACACGCCCCCGCCACCGCCGCACACCGTCATCGCGGGCCCATAGATCGGATCCACCGTCACGCCGATCAGGAACTCCGGCCCGGCCGCGAGTTGCTCCTGAACCAACAAGCGAGTTGCGTCGACTCCCATGTCGCGCGCGCGGTCCTGCACTTGCTGCGCGGCGGCCTTTACCTCGGCGGGTGAATCGAGACTCAATCTCACGAGGCCCTCGCGCGCCTTGTGGGGCACCGCTGCACAGACGAGCTTGACGACGATGCGACAATCGAGATCGCGCGCAAACGCCCCCGCCTGCTCGGGGTCGCCAACGACCGCTTCGCGCGGCCTCTCGATCCCGTACGCAGTGAAAATCTCGGCGGCCTGCACCTCGTCCAGAACTCCCGTCGCGACCGAGACGTCCGGCTTGACGGCATATCGTTCAGCGGTGGGCTGACGCTCGCGAGAGATTTCGTAGAGGCCCGCAATCGCAGTCGCGGCGGGTGCGTGCCCGTGCAACACCGCAAGGGAATGCCCGCGGATCGATTCTTTGGTTCGCTCCGTATAAGAAAGGGGCGTCGCCAGCACAGAGATCACGGGCTTGCCGCTCTCGCGCTGAACCTTGCCCGCGTGAGCGAGGATCGTCGTGAGGTCGGAGTCGTCGGGATGCTTTCGGCTCGGCGCGACGTCGATCGCAATCATGCCCACTTCGGGGTCGGCGGCCAACACGTTGATCGCTTTGCAGTAGATCTCATTGTCGAAGATCGCCTGACCGGTCACGTCGAGCGGATTGCGCGGTTCGCTGAAATCGGGAAGTACCGCGCCCAACTTGCTCATGGTTGCCGCGCTGAATGTTTCGAGCGGCACACCGGCGTCATTGAGCGCGTCGGCAAAGAGCGTGCAGTTCCCACCCGACTGCATCGCGGCCGCGAGTTTCCCCGAACAACGCCCAGGCGCGTTCTCAAATAGCAGGGCCGTTTCGAACAGCGCGATCGGATCGTAGACGACGGCGGCACCGAGCCGGCGAAGCATCGCATCGCGCAAGGTGGTGTCTCCGAGGAGTTCTCCGGTGTGGGCGATCACCGCCGCTTTCGCGGCTTCGCCCACAACGCGCGGGCAACAGATGACAACCCGCTTGTCGGCGCGATCCATCGCCTCGAGTCCCTTCGCGAGGGCGTCGATGTCGCGAATGGCCTCGATGTAGCAGGCCGCAACGGTCGTCGCGGGGTCGCTCGCCGCCCACTCCAGGAGCTCGCCGATTCCCAGTGTGGCTTCAACACCGACGCCGGCCACAACGCGGACACCGACGCCGCGATCCCCGGCCATATGGGTGAACGCCCAGGCCGCCGTGCCGCTTTGGGAAAACATCGAAATCGAACCGGCTGTCGAAGCCAAAGGCATCTCGGCGCCGTAGGCGGCGACGCGGCCGGGATAGTTGATGAAACCCTCTACGTTGGGCCCGATCAGTGTGACGTCAGCTTCGATTGCCGCCGCGGCGAGTTCGACCTGGAGCTCGGCGCCTTCGGGGCCCGCGTCGCGAAAGCCGCTCGAAACCACCATGGCTCCGGTCACTCCGGCTGCGCCACACGCCTTGACGGCCTCGATCGCAGCCGCAGCGGGAATTGCGATGATCGCGAGTTCAGCTGGTTCGGGCGTTTCGCTCAGGTTCGGGTAGGCGGGCTGATCCCAGACCGTCGAGCGGCGCGGGTTGATCGGGAAGATCGCTCCCGGAAAGCCCAATGTCTTGAGGTTGGCGTAGATCTCCTTGGACCACGAACTGGCGCGATCGCTCGCACCGACAATGGCGATGGACTTTGGATTGAAAAACGAGTTCAGTCGTTTGCTGATCATCGGGGGGAACTCTCTCGTGCAGTCGTTTTTAGGAATGGCGCATCGAACCGCAGAATCCGGTGAGCCGCGCCTTTGAGCGTTGCGAATGTTTTACATCGCGCCGGGCACAGTCGTTTCCAGTATCCTCATCCTTGCAGATCCCATGTTTCTAACATTTTGGATTTATTAAGTAAATATCTATGTTTGGGACGAACCGCCAACGCCTTGATCGCGAATGGAAGATGTTCCGAAACGGTTAGGATCATTAACAATTTAACGATCCGGAGGCAGCGCTGGCGCACGGTGGTGCTCGGAGAGGGCCTCGGCCCCTGAAATGTGCCCGAGCTACCATCGGCAGGGGCTCTTGGATCGGCACCTTTCGGGCACTGCCCGACATCCCACAGGAGGTCTCGATGCGACGCATTTCCCCGTGGATTGCCACGGGAGTTCTTCTCGCGGCCTCGCCGGCTTTGCCCGACGAGATTCTGGTCGACGGCATCGCCGCCCAGATCGGCGAGGACGTCGTTCTTTTCTCCGAAGTGATCGCGATGGTCGCCGATGGGGAGAAGCAGATGCGCGCCGCCGGCGCCCCGGATAACCAGATCGCGAAGCTGCGCGCCCAGGGACTCGAGCGATTGATCGAAGACCGATTGATTCGCTACGAGGTAAAACGGATGGAGCTCTACGCTTCCGACAATGAGATCGATGAAACGATCGCAATGATCGCAAGCGATAACGGACTCACTCCGGAACAGCTCGAGCAGAGCGTGCGCGCAAAGAACCTGGATTTCGAGGATTACCGCGAGCAGATCAAGGGCAAGATCGAGTATCAGAAAGTCGTCCAGATCGCGCTGATGCCGAGAATCGAAGTCGAAGAGACGGCCGTCCGCAGACTCTACGATCAACGCTTCAAAGACCAACCCGATGGCGGAAATCAGGTTCATTTGCGTCAGTTGCTGGTCCCGGCCGGTCCTGACAAGGACGCCGATGCGGCTTGTGCCGAGGTGAACGCCGCCGCCGAGCGGATTGCCGCTGGTGAAGCGTTCGAGGCGGTGGCATCCGAAATTTCGGTGACCGCGCCCGAGCAGGGCGGAGACATCGGCTGGTTGCACGCAGCGTCGCTAGCGGGGTGGATGGCCGAACTCGTGGCAAAGCTCGAACCGGGTGAGATCAGTCCGGTCAACCGACAGCCCTTCGGCTGCAACCTCCTCAAACTCGTCGAGAGGAGAGCCTACGAGAAAACCAGCTACGAAACGGCGATGCCGCAGCTCCACAGAGAAATTCAGCAGATGATGATGGAATCGGAGTTCGTGGTCTGGATGGAGGAACTCCGAGAGCACGTCTTCATCCAGCGCTACGGCTACTTCGCGGATGCCGCCAGGCTCGATGCCACCGCCGACAAATTCAGTGACATGGAGAAGGGTCCGCTATTCCAGTGAGCGATGAGGCCTCAGCGCTCACACACATCCTGATCAGAGGTGCTCGCGAACACAATCTGGCCGACTTCGACGTCTGCATTCCGAGGGACAAGCTCGTCGTCATCACTGGCCTCTCGGGCTCCGGAAAATCTTCTCTTGCGTTCGACACCATCTACGCCGAGGGTCAACGTAGGTACGTAGAATCTCTATCCGCCTACGCGCGTCAATTTCTCGAACAGATGGCCAAACCCGACGTCGATTCCATCGACGGGCTTTCGCCCGCGATCGCCATCGAGCAGCGGACTGGCGGCAAGAGCCCTCGATCCACGGTCGGGACGGCAACGGAAATCTACGACTACCTTCGACTCCTCTACGCGCGAGTCGGACATCCCCACTGCTATCAATGCGGCAAACCGATTTCCAGCCAGACCCTCCAACAGATGACGGATCGCGTGATCGCGCTGGGGGGCGGAACGCGGCTGCAGATCCTGGCTCCCGTGATCCGGGGGAGAAAGGGCGAACATCGCAAGGAGCTGCGGGAACTCTCCGAGCAGGGCTTCGTACGGGTGCGCGTGGATGGTGAAATGCGCGAACTCGCAGATGAGATCTCGGTCGCCAAACAATCAAAACACGACATCGACGTCGTCGTGGACCGGGTCGTCGCCAAGGACGAGGCGCGCAAGCGCATCGCCGAGTCGATCGAGACGGCCGTGCGGCTTTCGGGCGGCCTCGTCACCATCGACGTGGGACCGGGACAGCAGGAGTGGACTCTCTCTGAGCACAGCGCGTGCGTCGACTGTGGAGTCTCCTACCCGGAGATCGAGCCGCGCTCGTTTTCCTTCAACAGCCCGCATGGCGCTTGCCCGCGCTGCGACGGGCTGGGAACGCGCGACGAATTTGATGCTGCGCTGATCGTGCCCGATACGTCGCGGTCGATCTCGCGAGGAGCGATCGAGCCCTGGAGCGGGCGCCGCATCCCGGCCTACTACCAACGCCTGCTCCAAGCGCTCGCGGATCATTACGCAATCTCTCTTGAAACACCCTGGTGCGACCTTCCCGAAAGCGTTCGCAACGGAATCCTTTACGGCACGAAAGAGGAGATCACCTTTGCGTTCGAAAAGAGCGGGAGCCTAGACGCGAACAAACGAAGCGCGAGCAAGCGCGCGAACACGCGGAGCAAGAGCGAACACGCGAACACGCGGAACGAGGGCGAACACGTGATCAAGCGCCGCTGGGATGGCGTGCTCGGGGAGCTCGAGAGACGCCACGCTCGCGAAAGCGAAGCAAAACGCAGAGCGCTTTCTCGTTACCGATCGCCACGCAGCTGCCCCGGTTGCGATGGGTCGAGGCTTCGGATCGAGGCGCGAAGCATTCGGATCAGCGGCGAATCGATCGCGCAGCTGACGCAGCGATCCGTTGCGGATACGGCGAGTTTCTTTGAGCGCCTCGAACTCTCGCCCGCGGAGAACGCGATCGCGGAGAAGATCCTGGTCGAGATTAGAGACCGATTGCGCTTCCTGATGGATGTCGGCCTCGGCTACCTCACGCTCGACCGTGGCAGTGCAACGCTTTCGGGTGGTGAAAGTCAGCGCATTCGCCTCGCCACCCAGGTTGGCGCCAGCTTGATGGGAGTTCTCTACATCCTCGACGAACCCTCGATCGGTCTGCACCCGAGGGACAACCAGCGGTTGCTCGAAACGCTCGAGCGGCTACGCGACGGAGGCAATAGCGTGCTCATCGTGGAGCACGACGAGGCGACGATTCGCTCCGCGGATTTCGTGATCGACATGGGACCCGGGGCCGGGATCCACGGCGGGCAGATCGTCGCGCTCGGAACGCCCGCGGAGATTGCCGCGAACGAGCAATCGATTACGGGCCACTATCTTGCCGGCGAGCGCGGCATCGGTGTGCCGACGCAGCGCAGGTCTCCGGGTGAGCGGGCGCTGGTCATCGAAAATTGCCAGGGCCACAATCTGAAGAACCTCGACGTGAGTATCCCGTTGGGCCTCTTCACAGCCGTGACCGGAGTCTCGGGCTCCGGAAAATCAACACTGATCAACGACACCCTCTACCGCGCGCTGGCGACCCGCCTCCATCAGGCCAAGGTTCCCGCGGCTCCTTTCGATCGAATCCGGGGTCTCGAAGCGATCGACAAGGTGGTGGAAGTGAGCCAGGCGCCGATCGGCCGCACGCCGCGCAGCAATCCCGCCACCTACACGGGTGCGTTCTCTAGCATCCGCCAGCTCTTCAGCCAGGTTCCCGAAGCGCGGGTTCGCGGTTATGCGCCGGGGCGCTTCTCGTTCAACGTGAAGGGAGGCCGCTGCGAGGCCTGCCAGGGCGACGGTACCCTGCGCGTGGAGATGCACTTTCTTCCGGACATCTTTGTGACCTGCGAGGAGTGCGCGGGCCGGCGCTACAACCGTGAGACCCTGGAGATCCGCTACAAGGGTCGGAGCATCGCAGACGTACTCGAGATGACCGTCGAGGAGGCGCTCGATTTCGCAGCAAACGTTCCCGCGCTCAAGCGACCGCTCCAGACCCTGTTCGATGTAGGACTCGCCTATCTCCAGGTGGGACAGTCGGCGACCACCCTCTCCGGCGGCGAAGCGCAACGCGTCAAGCTGGCCAAGGAACTGTCACGGCGCAGCACGGGTCGCACGCTGTATCTCCTCGATGAGCCGACGACCGGTTTGCATTTCGCGGATGTCGAGCAGCTGCTGGGCGTACTCGATCAGTTGGTCGAGAAGGGCAACACGGTGGTGGTTATCGAACACCATCCGGATGTGATCAAGATGGCTGACTACGTGATCGACCTGGGCCCAGAGGGAGGAGAGGAGGGCGGAGAGATCGTCGTAGCGGGCACGCCGGAAGAAATCGCCGCACACCCGACAAGCTACACGGGACGCGCGCTGCGAGAAGTGCTGTAGCGCAGGCGAGTCGAGCGACCCAGGATCACGGTCTGGCTCGACGTCTTCGCCACGGGTGTGGTGATCCATGTCGCGATCTATGTCGTGATCCATGTCGCAATCTACTTAGCCCAGGCCGAGTCGCAAGCGGACCCGTTCAGCGATGATGGCTTCGATCTGGCCCGGCTCTCCGTCCCCGGGCAGGCGTTCCAGATAGGTGCAGTCGAGGATGTCGAAGACCGAAGCGACGCGAGAGAGAAAGTCGCGCTGTTCGAACACGCCCTCGATCTCGGAGCCCCGCGCTTGCACGCGATCGAATGCGATCTGGGGGTCGATCTCGAGCAGCAAGACGAGGTCGGGGATTGGAAATTCGTCTTCGCTGTCCCCGAGAATCTTCTCGTAGTCGAGCCCGCGCGCGCCCTGATAGGCGACCGTCGAAAGGTAGTAGCGATCGGTCAGTACGATCCGATCGGCGCGCAGTGCGGGGGTGATGACTTCGTCGACGTGCACGCGCCGATCCTCGACGAACCAGCGCAGTTCTTCCTCGGGTTCGAGTTCCTCGCCCGAGCGCGCCATTTCGCGAATGCGCTTACCGCTCGGAAATTCGGTGGGTTCGCGGGTCGTGACCACGTCGCAGCCGGACGCGCGCAAGCGCGTCGCCAACCGCTCGAGCTGCGTGCTCTTCCCGCTGCCGTCGAGGCCCTCGAACGCGATCAGCCGCCCGCCGTTCACGGGTGTACGTCCAAAAGCCGTTCACGCAGCGCGAAAACCGGGCCGGCTTTGAACATCGAAGTCCTCGACACCGCTGCGAAAATCCGAACGCAGCAAAGATCCGCGGGTCGGCACGGCACTTGCTCTACGGGCAGTGTGCTTTCGAGCACACCCGCCAACGCCCCTTCAAGGGACCGGGGGCCGGCGGGACTGGAGTCGTCGGGCGGGGGCACTGAGTTCGGCGTGGAATCCTACAGGGGTGAGTTCCACGTCGAGTTTCCGCCCGGCGGCTCCGCTTCCGAGCCGCGGTGCCTAGATCTTGCCCAGCAACATGAACGCGACCACGAGCCCGTAAATCGCGATCGACTCGATGAGCACCATGCCGAGGATGAAGCTCGTGAACATCACGCCTGACGCACCCGGGTTGCGCGCAATGCCGGCCGTCGTGTTGCCGGCCGTGAGGCCCTGGCCGATCCCGCAGCCGAGACCCGCGAGCCCGATCGCGATGCCGGCGCCTATTGCTAGGCCCCAGGTTCCGTCCCCACCGCTGCCGTCTTCGGCACCCGCCACCATCGGCAGAGCGATCAGGAACAGGGTCCAGAGTACGACTTTTCCGAATTTGCGAATCACAGTTGTCTCCTTGCTGAGCGTGGCTCTTTGCCGAGGCCCCTCTAGTGGGGATCCTCGAGCGCCAAACCGATGTAGATCATGGTGAGTAGAGAAAAGATGAAGGCCTGCAGGAACGAAACGATCAACCCGAGCCCCATGAAGATGGCCGGAATCCCGATCGGGACGAGCCCAAGCCAGACCGAGATGACCATGTGGTCGGCGAACATGTTGGCCAGCAGGCGAATCGCCAGTGTCAGCATTCGAGCGAGATCGAGGGGGATTTCCAGGGCCATCATCAGCGGGGCCAGCAGCCGAAAGTGCACCGTCCGGCCCATGATTTCTTTTTCGTAAAGACTTGGCCCCATGAACTTGACCAGGTAGTTCCACTTGTGCTTCGCGATGCCGACCCAGGTGTAAACGATCCAGGAGATCACCGCCCACGCCGCTGTCGTATTGACGTCGGACGTCGCTCCCTCGATTCCGGGCACCAGTCCGATCAGGTTCGAGAACAAGATGAAGACGAACATCGTGCCGACGATCGGAAAGTATTTGCGCCAGTCGTCTCCGATCCGGTCGTGGGCGAGGTTCGCGAGCGCCTCGACGATGACCTCGGAACAATTGCGAAGCGTCACTCCCCGGTCGGGAATCAGCCCGCCGTCTTCGACTGCGATTCTGCGGCGAATCAGCATCCCGACAACAAGAACCAAGAAGCCGACGAGAATGGACGCCTGCACGACCCACGGCACTACGGATTCGAGCGGGGTGTAGATGTTCACCAACCCTCCTCCTCGTGCTCTTCGCTCGGCGCGGACTCACGCGCCAACCAGGGATTCCAACGATCCCAACTCGGATCGTCGTCGTCGAGTCGCGGCGCGTTCGGGTCGATTGGCGGTCGCGACCGCCAGGTTTCGATGACCGTCGCGGGCATGATGATCGACAAACCAATTAGCAGGCCGACGGCATCCGCACCGAGATAGAGCGCCGCGATGATACCAATCGTGAGCAGACCAAAGCGCAGGCTGAAAACTGCCGCCCAGGCGCGCTGGCCGGGCATCACACCCCAGAACAAGAATTGCGTGGAGCGCCGCAGCGCTCGGAAATTTGCGGCCTCGAGCACGGCGCCAACCGCGAGGCTCGTTGCAAACAGGGGCGTCGCGACCGCGAGCGAAGTCGCCACGGCACCCGCAGAAATCGCAATGTTCCAGCGCTCGATCGGATCGATGCTCATCATTCGTTCTCGTTGTGCGATTCGTCGACTTCGCCTGACTCGTTCGAATCCGCACCATGCATCCAACGACCGAGCCGAATCAGCCGTAGGGTAAGGGACGCAAACCCGATTGCGGTTCCAATCAGAAGAAGTACGGGTGCAGTGTCGAAATAACCATCCAGCCAGTACCCGAACCCGGCCGCAATCAATAGCGCGAAGACAGCTTCGAACGCGCCCTGGTAGACGGCACCCTGTCGCCGGTTATCACCGGCGTGAGGCTTCTTCTCTTGTTGCCGACTTGTCACGGCAGGCCGGCGACCGAAAACACGGAATCCCCAGGCCACCGCTGCAACCAGCGACCCCGGAGAACGGCGCGCATCCTAGCCAACGCCCGGGATCGGCTCAACGCACCCTCGCGGCTTTCTGCATCGCAACCCGAGCGGCCGCCAGGGCGGCGTCGATGTCCCTGGGTTGGTGGGCCAACGAAGCGAATCCGCACTCGAAAGGGGACGGCGCGAGGTAGATGCCTTGCTCGAGCATGCTCTGGAAGAAGCGCTGGAAGCGCCCCGCGTGGGCCTTCTGGGCATCCGCGAAGTTTCGTACCGGCCCCGGGTGGAAGAAGAAGCCGAACACGCCGCCAACCGCGACCGCCGTGAATTCGACTCCGAGCTCGCGCGCGATCTCGACCATGCCCGCCGCCATCCGCTGAGAGGTCGCCTCGAGGCGCTCGTAGGCACCGGCCTTGGAGAGCTCGCGGAGCGTGGCAAGCCCGGCCGCCATCGCGAGCGGGTTGCCCGAGAGCGTACCCGCCTGGTAGACGGGCCCTTCGGGCGCGATCTGGGCCATCAGATCCTGGCGCCCTCCGAACGCGGCCGCGGGCAGGCCGCCACCAACGATTTTCCCAAGACAGGTGAGATCGGGCGTTACGCGATAGCGCTGCTGGGCTCCCCCCCAGGCGAGGCGAAAACCCGTGATGACTTCGTCGAAGATCAGCAGCGCGCCCGAGCGGTCGCAGCACTCGCGGAGTTCTTCGAGAAAACCCGGCAGCGGCGCCACGCAGCCCATGTTGCCCGCGAGCGGTTCCACGATTGCGCAGGCAATTTGGTCACCCCAGCGATCGAAGGCCTGTCGGACCGCCCCCACGTCGTTGTAGGGCGCCTGGATGGTGAGATCCGCGTAGCACTCGGGCACGCCCGGCGAACCCGGGATGCCGAGCGTCGCGACGCCGCTTCCGGCGCCGAGCAGCAGCGCGTCGACGTGGCCGTGGTAGCAGCCCTCGAACTTCAAGACGCGTTCGCGACCGGTCGCGGCGCGCGCAAGGCGCAGCGCGCTCATCGTCGCCTCGGTGCCCGAACTCACCATGCGGATCTTCTTCACGCTCGGCAGCGCACCGGTGATGACTTCGGCGAGTTCGATTTCGAGCTGCGTCGGCGCACCGAAGCTCGTCCCGGACGCCATCACCGCGCGCAGCGCCTTGAGGACGGCCGGATGCGCGTGGCCCGCAATCAGCGGCCCCCACGATCCGACAAAATCGATGAACTCATTGCCGTCGACGTCCCAGATGCGGCAGCCCTTGCCTCGCTCGATGAAGCGCGGCACGCCACCTACCAAACCGAACGCGCGCACGGGGCTGTTGACGCCACCGGGAATCACGCGCTTGGCGCGCTGAAAGAGTTCCTCCGAGCGATCGGTGGTCACGGTTGGGCCTCTCGGGGCTAGCGGGCGAATCCGCAGGATTCGCTTGCGTCGTAGAGCAACCCCATTATTAGTTTGCTCTCCTAGCTGCCCTCGTCTCCCTCGGTCTCGCTTGGCTCCGCACCGTTGGATCCCGCTGTCGCGCCATTGCCCTTCGACGCGCTGCTGCCAGACGACTCCTCGCCCTCGAGCGAGGTCCCGTCCTCATCGCGCTCGGCAACTCGCGCCATCGAGACGAGTCGCTCACCGCTGTCAAGATTCATCACACGCACACCCTGGGTGGCGCGACCCATCGTCGAAATTCCCTTGACGGGGCAGCGCAGCACTTTACCGCCGTCCGTAATCAGCATGACTTCATCGTCGTCGACGACTTGCGCGACACGCACGACCTTGCCATTGCGATCTGTGGTTCGGATCGTGATCACACCCTGACCGCCTCGACGTTGGAGTCGATAGTCCTCTAGCGGCGTTCGCTTTCCGTAGCCCTTTTCGGTGATGGTGAGGATCGTCGCGCCCGGCGAGAGGACCTCCATCCCGACGACCTCATCGCCAGGGGCCAGCGCCATCCCGCGCACACCCGCCGCCGCACGTCCCATCGGCCGCACCTGCTCTTCGGGGAAGCGGATCGATTTGCCTCCCTGGCTCGCAATGATCACCTCTTGCGATCCGTTCGTCCGACAGGTCGCGATCAGCTCGTCATCAGAATCGAGGTTGATCGCGATGATTCCGCCGCGCCTCGGATTGGAGAATGCGGCCAGCGGCGACTTCTTGATCACGCCTTTTCGGGTGCAGAGCAGCACGAAATCGCCATCCACGTCGAAACTCCGCACGGGCAGCGTCGCCTGAACGCGCTCGCCCTCTGCGAGCTGAAGAATGTTGGTGAGCGCGCGACCGCGCGCCGCGCGTCCGAGCTGCGGAAGTTCGTGGACCTTCAGCCAGTGGGCGCGCCCGCGGGTGGTGAAGAAGAGGATGTAGGCGTGGGTCGAGGCAACGAAGAGGCGCTCGACGAAATCCGCCTCGCGCGCCGCCATGCCCTTTACGCCCTTGCCTCCGCGCCGTTGCGCGCGGTACTGGGTCAGCGGATTGCGCTTGATGTAACCGCTGTTGGACACGGTGACCACCATGTCCTCCTCGACGATCAGGTCTTCGGTGCCGATCCCCACGACGGGGCCGACAAGTTCGGTCTTGCGGTCGTCACCGAAGCGATCGCTGATCGCCTGGACTTCCTTGACCGCCACGTCCAGAATCTGCGCGTCGCTCGCGAGCAGTTCCGCAAGGTCCGCGATCTTGGCGCGAATCTGCTCGAGTTCGTCGAGTACGCGCTGGCGCTCCAGTGCTGTCAGCGCCCGTAGGCGCATCTCGAGAATGCCGTTGGTCTGTCTCTCACTGAGTTCGAAGCGCTCCATCAGTCGTCCGCGGGCATCCGCGGTGGACTGCGAAGCGCGAATGATCGAGATCACTTCGTCGAGGTTGTCGAGCGCGATCTCGAAACCTTCGAGCAGGTGTGCACGCGCCTTGGCCTGCTTGAGATCGTAGGTAGCCCGACGCACGACGACTTCGGCGCGGAAGTCGAGGAAGTGTCGGAGCGCTTGCTTGAGGGTGAGCAACTGGGGCCGGCCGTTTACGAGCGCGAGCAGGTTCACGCCGAACGTCGATTGAAGTGGCGTCTGCTTGTAGAGCTGGTTGAGTACAACGTCGCCCTGCGCGTCGCGGCGCAATTCGATCACGATCCGCATCCCTTCGCGATTCGATTCATCGCGAAGATCGGTAACACCGTCGATCTTGCCGGCGCGCACGAGGTCAGCGATCCGCTCAACGAGCGCCGACTTGTTGACCATGTAGGGGATCTCTGTCACGACGATCCGTGGGCCGCGCTTGCTCTCTTCGAACTCCGCACGTGCACGCACCGTGAGCAGGCCGCGGCCCGTCGCGTAGGCGGATCGGATTCCATCGCTGCCACAGATCATCGCGCCGGTCGGGAAATCCGGTCCGGGAATTTTTTCGAGCAAGTCGTCGAGCGTGCAATCGGGGTTGGTTGCTTCGAGAACAATCGCGTCGGCGAGTTCGCGCAAATTGTGCGGCGGGATGTTCGTCGCCATCCCGACTGCGATGCCCGACGATCCGTTCGCGAGCAGGTTCGGGAAACGCGCCGGCAGGACCACTGGCTCCATCACACCGCCGTCGAAGTTCGGCACGAAGTCGACGGTCTCGCGGTCGATGTCCTGGAGCATCTCTTCGGCGAGGGCTTCGAGGCGGGCTTCCGTGTAGCGGTAGGCGGCCGCCGAATCGCCGTCGATGGACCCGAAGTTGCCCTGGCCGTCTACGAGCGGATAGCGGAGCGAAAAATCCTGAGCCATCCGGACCATGGAGTCGTAGACCGCGCTGTCGCCGTGCGGGTGGTAGTGCTTCAGAACCTCGCCGACGACTCCGGCGGACTTCGAATAACTGCGGGATGAGAGGAGTCCTTCCTGGAACATCGCGTAGAGAATGCGCCGATGGACGGGCTTGAGACCGTCGCGCACGTCGGGTAGCGCTCGGCTGATGATGACCGACATCGCATAATCGAGAAACGAGCGTCGGACCTCGTCTTCGATATTGACGGGCAGGTGGTTCGAATCAGGGGGTGCACCACCTCCCGCAGCATCTCCAGGGGCGCCGTCCTCGGGAATTCTCGGTTCGTCGCTCACTGCAGCCGTTTCCTAGATATCGAGGTTTTGCACTTCGAGTGCGTTGCGCTCGATGAACTCGCGGCGCGGTTCCACATCGTCACCCATCAGCGTCGTGAAGGCGAGATCCGCCTCGACGGGATCGGGGACGCGCACCTGGAGCAACGTCCGATACTCTGGATTGAGCGTGGTGTCCGCGAGCTGGTCGGGATTCATCTCTCCGAGTCCCTTGTAACGTTGAATGGCGAGCCCCTTTTCGCCGATCTTCAGCAGGTGTTCGAGAAGCGCGACGGGGCCGACGATCTCCACCACCTCGGAATCACCCGGGCGGTTGACGCGAAACGGTCCGGAACCGATTTCCACGATCTGAGCGTTGAGTTCCGCGAGGCGCACGTAGTCCGCGGAGCGGATGAAATCGGTATCGAGCGCCGTCTGGTAGACCACGCCCGAGCGCCGCGCCCCCGCGATGAGTCGGAAGCCGCCGTGCTCAGGATCGGGGGAAGTCGTCCAGCTGACGGGTTCGAAATCCGGATACAGGAGCTGAAAGCGCTCGTCGATCGCCGGGGCGACCGTCTCGCGCAGCACAGCCTCGTCAACGAGATCCGCCTCGCGCGGCACGCCCGCGCTGACCACGGCGTCCACCACTCGGCTGTCGAGGCGCCGGAGTTCGAGTCTTGCGAGAACGGCGCGATAGTAACTCGCGCGCTCGAGCAGCCGGCGCAACGCGTCAGTTTCGAGCTCGGCTGTCGAGCCTTGAGGCGTGACCTCGGCGTTGTCGAGTGCAAGCCCGAGCAGGTACTCTTCGAGGCCCCGCTCGTCCTTGATGTAGCGCTCGCTCTTGCCTCTCTTCACCTTGAACAACGGCGGCTGGGCGATGTAGAGAAAGCCGGCTTCGATCAGTTCGTTCATCTGGCGGAAGAAGAAGGTGAGCAACAGCGTGCGAATGTGGCTGCCGTCCACATCGGCGTCGGTCATGATGATGACCTTGTGGTAGCGAGCCTTCGAGACGTCGAAATCGGATCCGATCCCACAGCCGATCGCGGTGATCAGCGCCTGAATTTCCGTGCTCGATAGCATCCGATCCAGTCGCGCTCGTTCGACGTTCAGGATCTTGCCGCGAATCGGCAGGATTGCCTGGTTTTCGCGCGATCGGCCCTGTTTGGCGGTGCCGCCCGCGGAATCGCCCTCGACGATGAAGAGTTCGGACTTGGACGGGTCTTGCTCCTGACAGTCCGCGAGTTTCCCCGGCAGGCTGTGGTCGGAGAGAGCCCCCTTCCGGCGAGCTAGATCCCGGGCTTTCCGCGCGGCCAGCCGGGCTCTTGCGGCCTCCTGGATCTTCGAGAGGATCTGCTTCGCGGTGGCGGGGTTTTCCTCGAGGTAATCACCCAACTGGTCGTAAAGGATCGCCTCTACCAGACCGCGAACCTCGCTGGTGCCGAGCTTGGTCTTCGTCTGTCCTTCGAATTCCGGCTGCGGCAGTTTTACCGAGATTACGGCCGTCAGTCCTTCGCGGGTGTCGTCTCCGCTGATTGCTTCACCTGCATCCTTGCTGTTCTTTTTCTGCTTGGTCAGATAACGGTTGAGGGTTCGGGTCAACGCCGTGCGAAAGCCGATCAGATGCGTTCCGCCCTCAACCGTATTGATGTTGTTGGCGAACGAGAAGATGCTCTCGTTGTAGGACTCGTTGAATTGCAGCGCGATCTCGATTTGCACGGGAATTTCACCGTGTTTGCTCGGATAGCAGCGCTCGCCGGAAATAAAGATCGGAGGGGTGTGGAGGGGCGAGCGGGCGCGATTCAAATGCTCGACGAAGGAGACGATGCCGCCTTCGTAGCAGAAATCGTGGCTCTTGCCGGAGCGCTCGTCGGT
>Ga0209987_10000848_pt1 | contig 16276 bp, 14 predicted proteins | sample N074metaG_FD_182134 | JGI IMG/M metagenome (GOLD analysis project Ga0209987, IMG submission 182134) | Deep subsurface microbial communities from Kermadec Trench to uncover new lineages of life (NeLLi) - N074 metaG (SPAdes) (version 2) | ecosystem: Environmental > Aquatic > Marine > Ocean trench... | reverse complement strand
TGGTGACTTTGCCGATCGCGTCTATGCGCCGCTTGTGGAGACAAGCTGATGTCACGCGCATTAGCAAAAGTTTCGTGTGGCGGAATGCGTGATTGCATCGCGATAGGTGAGGCGGAGAGTCGCCGTTTTACGCTCAAGCACTGCAACAGACAGTTCGACAAGCAGTCGGCAGAGGAGCGCGTGCGCTGGTCACTGGCCAACCTGCCGCCGTCACATGTGCTGAGCTCGAGCTTTGGTGCACAGTCCGCCGTCACGCTGCACCTGATAACGCGGGAAAGTCCGGATATTCCGGTCGTTCTGGTAGATACCGGGTATCTTTTTCCTGAAACCTATCAGTTTATCGATGAACTCACCGCGCGTCTGAATCTCAATCTAATGGTCTATCGGGCTACAAGATCGCCGGCGTGGCAGGAGGCTCGCGATGGTGAGCGCTGGAAGCAGGGTGAGGCAGGTATCGCCACTTACAATGAGGAAAACAAGGTCGCACCGATGAAAAAGGCGTTGCGCGAGCTCAATGCTGGCACCTGGTTTGCAGGCTTGCGAAGATCGCAGTCGAGGAGCCGGGCGAACACGCCGTATCTCGACTGGTCGGGCGATCGCTGGAAAGTGCACCCGATTGCGGACTGGACTGACCGCGATGTTTATAAGTACCTAAAGCGCAACAATCTCCCCTATCACCCATTATGGGAGAAGGGCTACATCAGCATTGGTGATAGACACACGACACGGCCTATTCATGAAGTGGAAAACGAAGAACAGACGCGTTTCTTCGGCCTAAAACGCGAGTGTGGTCTGCACGAGTTTGATCTATCAACTATTTGATTGAGCTCATGCCGCCACCGCAAGTCCTTTGGTGCAACCGGTACGCGTTGGCAAATCCAGGCCTTCGGCCAGCTTGTCGACAATCTCCTGCGATTCTGCCGTGGCGGCCTGCGCGATGAGATGTTCAGGCCAGTGCGGTGCAAACAGCGCGATGAATTCCTTCATGTATTGCCGGAGTACCTTGTCCCTCGGAAAACCGAGCCAAGTGGTGACGGTTGGAAAAAGTCCTTTGGCGCAGCTCGCATTCAGGTCTTTGAGGTCATCGCACAGCAGTGCCATCGGCGCAATGACGCCGACACCCATGCCCATACGCACGTAAGTCTTGATGACATCCGCATCCCGCGCCGTAAACACGACTTTCGGTTCGAGATTCTCATTTGCGAATGCTTCCAGAAACGACGACTCGCGGCTTGAGCTGAACACATAAGTGACGAGCGGATGTTCTGCAAGCTTCTCCAGGGTCAGGCAGCTGTTGTCAAGCGCGAGCGCATGATCCCGGGGAGTGAGGACGATGCGGTCCCAGTCATAACACGGCAATAGATTGAGCTCCGGGAACAGTTCTCGTGATTCAGTAGCGATTGCGAAGTCCACCTTGTTCTCGGCGACCAACGCAGCAATCTGCTCTGACGTTCCCTGATGCAGCTCCAGATTGACGTTCGGATAGCGCTCATGAAATTGGCTTAGGATCTCCGGTAGCACATATCTTGCCTGAGTGTGTGTGGTGGCGATCGACAGGGTCCCTTCCTGTTCCGCCGTCAGTTCCTTGCCAAGGCTGCGAATATTCTCCACGTCGCGCGAAATCTTGCGTGCCAGCTGGACGATGGTCTGTCCGGCAGGCGTCAGCGCCACCAGACTTTTGCCTTTACGTGAGAATATCGTGACGCCAATCTCCCGCTCAAGCTGCTTGAGTTGCTTACTGATGCCTGGCTGGCTGGTGTACAGGCGATCTGCGGCACTGGTGATGTTCAACCCATTGTCCACTACGCCAAGCAGGTACTTCAGTTGTTTCAGAGTCATAGAACTTTCCCTTGTCCTTTCAAGGACATAAAAAAAGCCGCCCATCCTGGTGGCTGGGCGGCTTTGCAAATCTTGCTTTACTGTTCGCTAAATCATATGCACAGCAGGCCGCCGATAGGATCGACAGCAACACATTACGCAGTTTGTCTCGAATGTATTAATCATAGCGAATGCCGATATAAACACTGCGATCCGGTGCTGTCAATGAACAGTTCGCCATATTCCCCAATGTTATCTGTGCAGATCGATTTTCTATTTCAGTTTCCCAACTGCGGTCGATATGGTTGACAATCACAATCCCGGATCGTGCACATGGATCACCTTCCAGTCTTCCTGCAGCTAAACCACCGTCCCTGCCTGGTCGTAGGGGGTGGTGTGGTTGCCGAACGCAAGGTGCGACTGCTCATGCGAGCTGGTGCGGCAGTGACCGTTATTGCGCAGGATCTGACCGACGAGCTCGCCAGGCTACGGGATGAAAACGGGATTGTGCAGCATGACGGCGAGTTTGCGGATCGATTGCTCGCCGGAATGAGGCTCGTCATCGCCGCGACCGATGACGAGGAGGTCAACAGGCAGGTCTCCCGCGCTGCGGAGGACGCCGGCATCCTCTGTAATGTCGTCGATGACGGCGCCGCATCGAGCTTTATCGTACCGGCTATTGTCGACCGCTCGCCGGTTGTTGTAGCGATCGGAACCAGCGGCAATGCCCCGGTACTTGCGCAGCGGCTGAAATCTCAGATCGAAGCCTGGTTGCCGACCCGGATTGATGCACTTGCGACACAAGCCGGTAGGTGGCGGGAGCTGGTAAGAAAACGCTTTTCGACCGTGAGAGAACGTCGACGGTTCTGGCAGCGCTTTTTCGATGGGCCAATTGCAGAGCATCTGCTCGCCAATCGCAAGCAGGAGGCCGAGCGCGCGCTGCGCATGGAACTCATTGAGAACGTAGTTCCGCATTCCCCACAGGTGGGAGAGGCCTATATTGTTGGTGCTGGACCTGGTGACCCGGGGCTGGTCACAATTCGGGCGCAGCAGCTGATCAGTCACGCAGACGTCGTGGTTTATGATCGCCTGGTATCCGAGAAAATTCTCGATTTTGCACGCAAAGACGCGAAGCTTGTATACGTTGGCAAAACGGCCAATAACGTGACGATAACGCAAACGGAGATTAACGAATTGATTGTTGCTTATGTCCGCAAGGGCAGACGGGTCTGTCGGTTGAAAGGCGGCGATCCATTTGTATTTGGACGGGGCGGCGAAGAAGTACAGGCACTGGCAGATGCCGGACTACCATTCCAGGTCGTTCCAGGCATATCCGCGGCACTGGGCTGCGCCGCCTATGCAGGGATTCCGCTAACGCATCGCGGACTTAGTAGCAGCGTCACGTTCGCGACTGCAAAACTTGATGGTGATCAGGCGCCGGATTGGAGCACACTGGCTCGACCGGGTCAGACGCTGGTTCTGTATATGAGCGTCGGGTCAGTAGCAGAAACCGCGGAACGACTGATCGAGCACGGGATCGCCGCCAAGACGCCCGTAGCCATCGTCGAAAATGGCACCACGGACCAGCAACGCGTGCTGCGTGGAACGCTCGCGACTATTGCAAATGATGCAGTCGAGGCTCACATTTGTGCTCCTGCCGTCATTATTGTCGGGGCAACAGCTGGAATGGGCGAAGAACTCGGGTGGTTTGCCGCAAATCCAAATTCTTCAGGACCCAGATCAAATCGGGTCTTGTCCCGGCATCGTGATTTGCCGTATTCCTATTCTTCGTCAGTTGCGGGGTGAAAAAACCCGATCGGTATCGTTCTGTAGCCTATTGATCAACATCGGAAAAATTGGGAGCGGGCGCTCAGGAATCGCGGTGATCTGACAGAATACGTTCTGTTTTGGGCTCGGTGAGAAGATTAACCGGCGCCGCTGGCGCCTCGCCTTCGGCGTCTGTCGGAGCGGTTGACGAGGCGTATCCCTGCACCTCGCCCTTCGGGCGCTCTGCGTCCTTCGGCAAGTGGGCGGGCTTCCGGTGACGGAATTTCAGACACCCAGGTATGTGGTAATGCCAGCAGCGGCCTCCCGTCCTTCAAATACGGCGGTAACGACGAGATCGGACCCGCGCACCATGTCACCGCCGGCGAACACCTTTGGGTTCGTCGTCTGGAAAGGGAATTCGCTGATGCTATCGACACGCGTACGGCCACTCGACGAAGTTTCGATACTGAATTCATCAAACCATTCGGGCGGATCAGGCTGAAATCCGAATGCGATTATTACCGCGTCTGCAGGAATAACTATCTCGGTGTCTGGAAGCGATTCTGGTCGACGTCGTCCGTCGGCACCCGGATCGCCAAGCTTTGTTTGGATCAACCTGACACCTGTGACTCGATCCGTGCCGAGGATCTCAAGCGGCTGTTGGTTGAACAGGAAATTAATGCCTTCTTCCTTGCTGTTTTCCACCTCACGCCGTGAACCCGGCATGTTTTCCTCGTCTCGGCGATAGGCGCAGCTGACAGATGTCGCGCCCTGGCGGATCGCGAAGATCGGTAAAGAACTCCGGCAACGCGTCCGGCAGGACCATACCCTTGTAGCAGATCGTTGCGGACGACAAGCTTGCTACATAGGCGGTCGGATCAATTTCCATAAATCGTTTTTCCGCACGTCTTCTGGCGAAGAACAATTGCCGATTGAATGTGCCGGGTTGCATGCCGGCAGGAGCGTTGACAAAAACCTGCTCGATCCGCGGCAGCGTGCGTTGCGCCAGCTCACCGCAAACTTCGGCATTTACTGGCACTGTACGCCAGCCGGCGACCTCAAGTTCGCTATCGGCTATTGCTTTATTAATTTCGTTCTTGACTTTGTCAGCCAGGCTTGGGTCCTGGCTCAGGAAAACCACTCCTGCACCGAATCGCTCACCGACGTGAATTCCCAGATCTTCAGCAACAGCACGTAAAAACGAATCCGGAAATTTGATCAGCAAGCCACAGCCATCGCCGGTTTTTCCGTCCGCTGCAACCGCCCCGCGGTGGGTGAGGCGTGCCAATGCAGAAATTGCTGTCTCGATTAGCCAGTGACTCGGCGCATCATCAATATTTGCAATCAGCCCGAAGCCGCAACTATCGTGCTCAAATCTTGGATCGTAGAGTCCGTGTGCCAATTTTTCTGTCTTCAATTCCCCTGGGGACCCGCAGTTCTTGCGCGCACCGTTGACTTGCATCTGCTCAAAAGTCGCCACACTGACGCCCGATTGGGCCGTTTTACAGCCGAAACATATTTGGCTGCGGTGCTTGCAGGAATCTTATGCAAGTCGCACGTTAGCGAATTTTTAAAAATTCAATGGGGCAGCCCGAGCCGCTAAATATATTACACGAATTGCGATCTTTGCCACTCATCATTGTAAATGATTATTTTCATGTGAAACTACGTGGCGGTCAGCAGGAGGGACAGCAGCATTTGACAAGACTGGGAAATCTTTCGAATTTGTGCGAACAGTAGGAATTCGCATTCAACAGGGTTGATAGCTGAATTTCCGATTCTGAAACTCGTGCTAAGTGACTGATATCATTGGTCGGGGTGAGAAGATTCGAACTTCCGGCCATCGCTTAAATCCTAAGTTCCGTTGGCGCGCAAGTCGTATCGTTGCCGTTGGCGATCTCACCGTCACCGACAAATGGATAAACGGGGAAAGCACTTCGTAGTTGTTTTACCGATCGATCTGATCCGCATAGTGATCGACGCCCGCTTGCGCACACTGCATATCCTGCTGTGGGGTACCGGAACTCAGGCCGATACCGCCGACCACTTCGCCATCAACAGCGACCGGCAATCCGCCACCAACCACACAAAGACGTCCGCCAAGAGCCGTGTGTATACCAAACACAAGGTTGCCGGGAATACAGGCTTCATTGTATTCATGTGTAGCTTTGCGGGCAGCAGCAGCAGTGAAGGCTTTGTCCTGAGCTATTGTGATACTTGTAACTTTGCCGCCGTCCATACGGTCAAAAGCAATGAGGTTTCCAGACTCATCAGCGATTGCTATACACATCGGCACACCGATCTCTTGTGCCTTTTTCTTTGCACCATCGATCAAATGTTTGGCATCACTCAATGAAAGTCTTTTAATTGACAATGTCATTTTTGGGTCTCTCTGTCGAAAAATGATTTTGCTTCGCGCCGCAAGGCATGCAGTATCAGTTCAGTATAGCCATTGGGTTGATCACAACCCTTAAAAACCAAATCACAGGCAGCTTTAAACGCGATGCTGCTATTAAGGTCAGGATGCATACTGTGATAGGTCGGATCATTGGTATTCTGCTGATCAACAATGCGTGCCATGCGCTCCATTACGGCCCTGACCTGCTCCTCAGTAGCAATACCGTGACTTAGCCAATTGGCAATATGCTGACTGGAAATACGCAGGGTAGCTCGATCCTCCATCAAGCCCACATTCTTGATATCTGGCACCTTGGAGCAGCCGATGCCTTGATCAATCCAGCGTACTACGTAACCGAGAATACCCTGAGCATTGTTTTCCAGTTCGGCTTCGACTTCTGTATCAGTCAACAGTTTGTCGCCAAGCAAAGGCGGCATCAAAATATCGTCGATATTGGCTCTTGCCCGAGCGGATAATTCAGTTTGTTTTTGCGGCACATTTACGTAGTGATAATGAGTCGCATGCAAGGTCGCTGCGGTGGGCGAGGGCACCCATGCACAATTGGCGCCCGCCTCAAGATGTGCTTGTTTTGTGTCAATCATTTGACGCATCTCATCGGGCTTCGGCCACATCCCTTTGCCGATCTGGGCCTTGCCCTTCAAGCCACACTCAAGGCCGATATCGACATTCCAGTCCTCGTAGGCCCTGATCCAGGGTTCAGATTTGATGGTCTCCTTGCCCAGTACCGGACCGGCTGCCATGCAGGTGTGAATTTCATCACCGGTACGATCCAGAAAGCCGGTGTTGATAAATGCGATTCGCGCGCTAACCTCGCGAATGCACTCCTTCAGATTAACCGTGGTGCGACGCTCTTCATCCATAACGCCGACCTTGATGGTATTGCGCGGCAGGCTGAGCGCATCCTCGACCCGGGAAAAAAGCTTGTCAGTTAGCGCGGCCTCTGCCGGTCCATGCATCTTTGGCTTCACGATATATATGCTGCCTGTACGGGAATTACGAAAGCGTCCCTTTCCTTTGAGGTCGTGCAAAGCGCAGAGTGTCGTGACCATCGCATCGAGAAAACCTTCGGGGACTTCCTGACCGTCTTCATCCAGTACCGCATCGGTGGTCATGAGGTGGCCCACGTTGCGCACCAGCATCAAACTGCGGCCGTGCAGTGAGAAGCTGCTGCCATCCGGTGCCATGAAATCCCGATCGGCGTTCAATGTGCGTCTAATCACATTGCCGGATTTTTCAAACGCCTCTTCAAGCGTGCCGGTCATCAAGCCAAGCCAGTTTCGATAGACAAGCACCTTGTCGTCAGCATCTACGGCCGCGACGGAATCCTCACAATCAATAATGGTGCTGACTGCGGCTTCAAGGATCACATCCTTAACACCAGCATCCGAGGTCGTGCCGATTGGGTCGTTGCGGTCAATCTGTATTTCGATGTGCAGGTCGTTATTCAGTAACAGTATCGAATTCAGCGACTCGCCTGCTGTGTACCCGACGAACTGCTCCGGGTTCAACAAATTAGTGCCTGTGCCGCCTTTTAGAGTTGCAGAGAGACTCTTTCGTCCACCGGCCCCGCTGAGCCGATATTCAGCAACGTTCTTGTGACTTTCCTGAGCCAGCGGCGCTGCGTGATCGAGAAACTCGGCCGCGAACTGAACGACGCTTTCGCCACGGACAGGATTGTATGTCGCGCCTTTCTCACGCCCATGGTCCTCAGGAATAACATTGGTGCCATAAAGCGCATCGTATAAACTGCCCCAACGCGCATTGGCGGCATTCAACGCAAATCGCGCATTGTTCACTGGCACAACCAGTTGCGGACCCGCAATGCTGGCAATTTCTCTATCGACATTGGCTGTCGTAATTTGGAATGCCTCTCCCTCCGGAATCAGATAGCCAATATCTGTCAGGAACTCCTTGTACGCATCGACGTCAGTCGGCCGTCCCTCGTGTTGTCGATACCAGGCATCGATCTGTCGTTGCAGATCATCACGCTTCGCGAGCAAAGCCTTATTCTCAGGGCCAAGGTCATTGACAATCGCTTCAAATTCAACCCAAAAACGATCGGGATCTATGCCGGTGCCAGGTAGGATTTCATCGATTACAAGGTCATGCAATACGGCAGCAATTCTTAGTCCGCCTATTCGAAGTCTTCTTGTCATTGTCCGCTTCTCATCAATATCAAACTCGACTCGAAGCCCAGATATAGCTCGCTTGTTTCATCTTTGCATCAGACGCTAACACGGGAGACTCCTAAGTGAGGTTACAATGAGTGATAAGTAACAAAACGGCCCAAATTGTCAATGACCTTTCACTATGATACTCATGAAACGCATGACAATATAATTTCGCCAGCGATGTGTTTGATGTCCAGAAAATGAAAACCATAAGCTATTATATCTGCCTGTAATCAATAGACCGTGTGACATTGCAGGAGAAAACTTGATGAGATATATAGGGTCCGAGGAAGTAGCAGATGCTCTTCCATACGGCGAACTAGTGGAAAGCCTGAGGGAAATCTATTGCGCTGAGGGCATGACGGCGAAGCGGGACTTGATTGACTTAGAGCAAATGAGTGAAACGGAAGGTACCTGCATGGCATTTATGCCGGCATGGGGTCCTGGTCATGATCTAACTACCAAGATATTCACACTGTTCCCTGGCAATCGCAAAAAAGGACTTCCGACCATCAACGCTGTGATCTTTGTTTTCGATCCGTTAAACGGAGCGCCGAAGGCAATCATCGATGGTACCGAAATTACACGGCGACGAACAGCCGGCATGTGTGCATTGGCCGCAGATTATCTGGCCCGGCCAGATAGCAAACACTTGCTCGTGTGCGGAGCCGGTGCATTGGCACCTCACGCGGCATTGGCTCATGCCTCCGTACGGCCGATTGAATTTATTAAAATTTGGGCGCGGCGGCCTGAAGCAGCAGAATCAGTGGCAGAATTCGTGCGATCACAACGGGACGATATAGAGGTCAGTGTCGCCGGCGACTTGCCAGCTGCGTGTCGACACGCCGATATTGTTTCATGCCAGACCAGCTCGCCGGAACCAGTTATTTTCGGCAAATGGATTGAAGCGGGAACACATATGGACTTTGTCGGGAGCCACGATCCTGAAAAGAGAGAGTGCGATGATGAAGCTGCCCGGAAGTCAAGAATCTATGTGGATGTAATGGAAACGGCAATGAAAGAGGCTGGCGACGTACTAATTCCATTGAAAAGCGGTGTTATTACAAAGTCGCAAATCGTTGGCGATCTAAGTGATTTGACCCGAAAAAAGGTTCAGGGAAGAATGAGCGCCGACGAGATAACGCTTTTTAAATCAACCGGTTCTGCTCTTGCTGATATGGCTGCGGCCGAGCTCGTCGTTAGAAACCTGGGTTCCGCGTCCGCCGTACCGGTCTGAGGCGACCGATGCCAGCCTTATTCTTGGTATTTGCGTGCCGATCGCATAGTTTTGCATTTGGAGTGATGCTCAGTATACGAATGGTTGAAAAGGCTGTGCTGAATCTACTGGTTTTGTATACAATATCCGAAAATTAACATGCAGGGAGATTGGACGTGAGTGAGGATAGGGTTGTATTAGTAACCGGATCTGCAACCGGCCTTGGAGCTGAATTGATTCGCAGCTTTGCCGCCAAGGGATTTTGTGTTGCCATTAATTATTTCCTTGATGGCGAGGCAGATGCGCTGTATCAGGAGGTTGTTGATACTTACGGCCAGGACAAGGTGATGAAATATCAGGCTGATGTAGCAGATCGAGCTGCCGTAAATGCCATGTACGGCAAGATCATCGAAAAGTTTGGTCGAGTTGACATACTAATCAATTGTGCAGGAATAAATCGTGATGCGCCGTTTACTGAAATCACCGATGAGTCATGGGATTCGGTAATTTCTGCGCACCTAAAAGGGCACTTCGTATGCGGCCAGGAGTTCGTGTTTCATAATTCGGATCGCGAGGGCGTGATTATCAACCTGGGTGCAGCAGCAGGTTCAACGGGGCGAAAGAACGGAGCTAATTTCTGCGCGGCCAAAGCAGGCGTCATTGTCCTGACAAAGTGTATGGCACTTGAGTTAGCCCCAAGAATTCGAGTGAACTGCCTGGTACCAGGATCAGTTCGAACACGGGAGGTAATCGAGCGTTACAACCTTGAGACTGAAGACGGATTGGCGAAAGAGCTTGCAACACTACCCATGGGCCGATTGGGAGAATTCGAGGACATTACGAATATGGTCCACTGTATGGTTGACGCCAAATTTACAACAGGCGCCAAATTCTATGTCAATGGCGGTCAGTATATGCATTGACGGCAACTGTCGTTTCATTGAATGATCAGGATTTGTTCGTTTGGAGGATGAAGATATTCAACACCACGACTGGTGACAATGTGGTTTCCTTCGATATTGATTGAGATTGGAAAGCCAGGCCGTTCAGGCAATTGTGAGTGCACCATATACTCAAATGAGAACAGATGATTCTCTTGAATTTCAAGATCAAATCGATCTGTTCTGAAGGGCGCGATTGAGGCACCCAGTGTCACCAAACTACCGCCGTTGTTTCCCATCGAATGAAGATCGATCGAAAATCCCGGTTGATCAGTATCAGCGAGCGTCTTCTGAACTAGCTTGTAATCCTCTGTTCCAATATCGATGAATGGTGTGTAGACATAGTCCGCGGCCTCGAGCGCTCCGACAAGCAAATCCAGCGTTTCCTTAGCTGTTCGGCCAACGACGATGTGCGGTCGCATGATCTTGTGTGCAGTAATCGCCCGATCAAAGGCCCGTTGGATGCTTTCCGGAACGCTAGACTCTCCCTCACGCAACACATAGGCGTTACGCTTATAGTCGGTTGAAAAGTAGTCCAGATATCGAACCGAGATATCGAATGTCATGAAATCGCCACGCTGAATGACATAGTCGTCGTGATGAATCCACCATCTTACGTCTGGGTCATCTATTGGCTCGGAAACTGCTGAATACAGGATGCGCGGTATGCTGACGCCCCTATGGAATTCATCCAGGATGCCCAGCTTGTATTTTTGCTCTGCAACCCACCTGCCAACGTCTCTCAGCGTGGTCACACCCGGTGTTATGACTTCTCTACTCAATGCACGATGCAGGATCTGCCGATGAATTTCGAGCGCGTTAGCGAAAGCAATTATTTCCCGTTGAACCCGTCTTACTCTGAAATCGGTAATGACATTTTCTGCGGAAACCAAACGTCGGGAATACTTTGGCCCCAGAATTTTCTCGAGTTTCAGATATTCGGAATGCGAGATGCCGTCAGCAATCGCGAGCCAGGCAGAGGAATTAATTGCAATCCTCTGAGGATCGCGTTCTGCGATAAAGTTCGATAGCTCATTGTAGACATCTGGATCCTGACGACCGTAGTCGTAGCCAGCAATCGCACGGGAAATTTCACGAGAACCAAATATATCAAACAAGTCCGGGTGACCGCCGCTACCGAATAATGCGCGTTCAATTCTGTCCCCGCCCCGATCAGTAAAAATCACATATCCAGACACTGGGCCGAAGTGTAGCGCCATCGGGTCGGCATCTCCGTCCCGAATGACATGAATCCACATATCAACATCATTGTCCCTCATCGCATCGGGAAGAATGAGATCGAGCTTCTCGCGCCGGATTAGATGCAGAATATCCGCGCTGGCCCAGGCCGATTGGCTTACGACCTCGGCATGGCCAATATTGCTAAAAATTATCAGGCCGAATAGGGCAATTGCCATTCTCGTTAACATTTTAAGATCTCTATAGCAGTGGTTGTGTAAGGAGCGCAGCAATATTCTCAGAGGATCATCGCCTTCATCCAGTCCGCGGTGTTGTGAAAATTGGCAACGGCACTTCCTGGCGGGACCAGCTGATCGCATGCCTCGCGCACGGTCTCATCGAGCGGAGTCTCCAGGATTTCCAGAAATTCTTGTAACTGCGGCACCGTTCTCGGGCCAATCAGTGGTGCGGTAATGCCCGGCTGGTCCTTTACCCATACAATCGCCAATTGAGCAGCACTCAGTCCGGCGCTTTTCGCAAGTTTGCTGAACGCTATTCCGACTTCAATACCCCGTTTGGTTACGCGATCGGCATAAAAGCCGCCACGTAGCACGGCACGCGATTCTTCAGGTAAATTGTCAGCATCTTTGTAACGGCCGGCGAGAACGCCCATTGCCATTGGCGACCAGGTGATTACTCCGACGCCGTGCGTTTGGCACATTGGCAGCAGCTCGTTTTCAATACGACGGTCCAGGAGGTTGTATGGTGGCTGTTCGCACACAATTCGGGTGTAGCCTTTCAATTCGCTAATCATGATCGAATTCATCACCGCCCAGGCGGGATGCGTCGAGCATCCGATATATCGGACTTTTCCTTGTTGGACCAGCGTATCGAGCGCCGCTAGCTGTTCGTCCCACGGAATATCAGGAGATGGCCGATGGATCTGATAGAGATCGATGTAGTCCGTTTGCAGACGCTTCAATGAATTTTCGCAGGCGCGAATGATATTAAGACGGGTATGCCCATGGTCGTTAGGCCCGAATTGTGCAGGATCGTCCAAGCTGAAGCCCGGCCGACGCTGACCGTGATCCACTTTAGTCGCAATTAATACCTGGTTCCGCCTGCCATTCTTTTTGATGGTCTTACCAATAATCTTCTCGCCGCCGCCGTTGGCATAAGTATCGCCGGTATCGATAAGATTGATTCCGGCCTCCAGCGCCATATTCAGAATTCTTGCTGACTCGTCCGCAGGTGTTGGATCCAAAAAATTATCTGTGCCGAGGGCGAGAGGTGATATTTGAAGTCCGGTTCTACCCAAAGTTCGATATGCCATGTTTTCTTGTCCTACTGAATGGATTAATTTGAAAGGCAGCTTTGGTTGTGTCGCAGTGCCGGCTGCGATCAGCGATTTTGTTCTTGTGCCCGGTGGGTGACGGGTATATTGGTATTGACCAAATAGCCAATCTGTATATTGTATACGACAATTAATACAATGACGAGAAGAAGGGCATCCGTGGTGGGCAAGGCTCTGGCAGTGTAATTCGCCTCACACATCGTTCAAACCAGGCGCGCCGGTAGATTAGATATTGTCCGCCAATACCTCATCACGGGATTGCCGATGTGATTAATACGATTCAGCCAATTTAATTGCGCATTGGTGGGTGAAGACCCCGGATCGTCGCCTACATGGATTTGCCACTCTGTGAATTATGGCGACGTAGGCCAAAGAACACGCATAAGGACGAGATTTTGGTTATTGACTGGCTGGTTATTGCCGTTTATCTGCTCGTAATCACCGTAATAGGGGTGTATTCGAGCAAGAAAGTATCTTCATCGTCGAATTTTTTTATCAGTGATAGAAAATTCGGCAAGTGGATGATGATGTTTTTTACTTTCGGTACCGGGACGAACACAGATCAGGCGGTTTCCGTCGCTTCAAAAACATATGTGTCCGGTGCTTCCGGAATTTGGTATCAATGGCTGTGGTTGTTTGCGACGCCATTCTATTGGCTATTGGCACCATTATTTCGCCGTATGCGAGCGGTGACCACTGCTGATTACCTAAATGTCCGATTTGGTCAAAGTGTCGCAGTACTTTTTGCGCTGGTCGGCATTCTGCAATTGTCCGTCAATATTGGCGTGGTTCTCAAAGCATCCAGCTCGGTGATTACGGCGGTATCCGGCGGGGCTATTAGTCCGTCGATTGCGATTGTCGGCATGACGGTTTTGTTCGTCAGCTACGGTGTCGCGGGCGGATTGAATGCCGCGATCGTCACCGATTTTATCCAGGGAATATTGACGATTGTTTTGTCTTTTTTGATTTTACCGTTTGCGCTTAGTGCAGTTGGCGGGATGTCAGGCCTGCGTGAAATTATTGATAATCCGGAAGTTTTCTCGATAGTAGCGCCAAGCGAAATAACGACTCTGTATGTAATAGTAATAGCGGTGAACGCACTCATCGGTTGGGTAGCATCACCCTATTCGATGGCGATGTGCGGTGCGGGCAAAAACGAGCATGCATCCAGGGTTGGACTGGTGAGTGGCATGTTTCTAAAACGACTTTGCACGATCGCCTGGGTATTGACCGGGCTTGTGGCGATCGCATTGTATGCGGACACCGAGACAAATCCGGATCACGTTTATGGCCTTCTGGCCAGAGAGTTTTTGCCGACAATTGCTCCCGGACTTGTCGGATTATTCGTCGCCTCATTGCTGGCAGCGGTAATGAGCTCCTGCGATACGTTCATGGTGTCATCCGCCGCCTTGTTAACGGAAAACATCTACAAGCCCCTAATCAAGCCAAATCAAGACGACGAACACTATATTCGGGTTGGGCGAATCGCCTCTGTATTTGTGGTGGTTGCAGGAATACTGATTGCATTCCGCCTTTCGAGCATTGTGGACGGGCTTGTGCTTTTCTGGATAGTGCAGGCAATGATGGGAGTCGCAATATGGGTTAGTTTTATCTGGCGGCGCGCAACATCGGCTGCCGCATGGGCCTCTACATTGAGTGGATACGCGGTCTGGTTGTTTACCAGTGACATAGATTTTGCCGGCTGGAGCTTCAATGCGCACTTTTCGCGGTTTTTGCCGGAGTTTATGTTGTACAACGGTCAGCTTTCCCTGCCGTGGCAGATGATCTTTTATCTGACAGTTGCACTAATTGTTATGATTGGTGTCAGTCTGGTCACTCAGGCGCCATCGAATGAAATACTTGATCGAGTTTATGAAACACTTCGAACACCAGTGGAATCGGGGGAGCCAGAGGTAGAGCCAGTGACCCTTCCTGCGAGTACAACGCCTGCTCCGCGGTCGGTATTGATTGATCATCCGGATTTTGAAATCATGAAGCCGACAGCATCGACGGTTTATGGTTTCGTCGCGTGTTGGGTGGCCGTGGGCGCATTAATAGCTTCGTTCGTCTGGATACTGAAGCTGTAAGTAATTTTGTGCTGGCATCATCAATGGTCGCATTTTCTGTTCAATGACATTATTCTCAGCCCGCGTCGATGGCAATACCGCCTGTTATGCGTTGCGCAAGCTTTGTCAACGTGGCACGGAAATTTATTTTAAATCTGAAATTCAAGGTCAGAGTAGTGAGCAAATCAAATAAAGAAGTGACGAATTCAAAATCTAAAGATCCCAGCGTTTCGCTCGCAGTTTCGATAGTGATGGCGGCAGTGATAGGCTTCGGTGTTGTATCATTTTGGAGAGGTGTTTGGTATTTGTGGGATGTGTTGATATTTACACGTCCTGAGGACAAGTTGCTAAGCGGTGCGGCATCTCTGCTAACTGGAGTCGTAATTTTAGGCGCCATGAGAACATTTTATTCGGTTCTCGCTCCGCCAATGAATCGAGTCAATATTCGTCCCCACACGGATTACCATTCATAGTTAGCCATATCATGTGAAGTTTGTATTCCAGGATTTTTCGAAACAATAGTTTGAGGAACCTAAAGTGGCTAGTTATTCTCTTCGCTCAGTACGAACCGTCGACTCCCATACTGAAGGAAATCCGACGCGCGTTATTGTTGGTGGCGTTCCGGTCCCACCCGGTGCAACCCTTAATGAGAAAAGAAGCTGGCTCAAGAATAAGGACGACGGATTACGGCGCATATTAAATTTTGAACCGCGGGGCTCCGGATTGATGTGTTCCGTATTGCTGCTGCCCGCGGAATCCGACGAGGCGGATTTCGCCGTGATCATCATGGAACAGGATGAATACGTACCAATGTGTGGTCACTGCATCATTGGTACTGCCATGACCGTCGTCTCCCAAGGCATGGTGAAGATTGAGGAGCCGATTACGACCGTTCGCTTCGATACGCCGGCGGGACTGGTTACTTGTAGTGTCGAGGTCAAAAACGGCGATGTTGGTGCGGTGAGTTTCGAGAATGTCGAAAGTTTTCTGCTACAAGATCAGGTTCCAATCAATGTTGAGGATTTTGGTGAACTAATCGTCGATATTGCTTATGGCGGCGATATGTACGCATTTGTCGACGCGGATCCACTTGGACTGGATCTAACTCTGAATAATGACGCTAAATTGATTGATACCTGGCTAAAAATCCGCGCTGCTGTTGGCGAGCAAATCGACACAGTACACCCGGAGGATCCAAGCATTGATCGGTGTTATCAGGTGCTATTCACATCCCGGAAAAAGACTACCGGCGACTACAGGCAGACTATCCTGGTGCCGCCCGGCACTCTTGATCGGTCGCCTTGTGGAACAGGGGCAAGTGCTCGAATTGCGTTGCTGTACAGCC
>Ga0209987_10000844_pt1 | contig 16316 bp, 14 predicted proteins | sample N074metaG_FD_182134 | JGI IMG/M metagenome (GOLD analysis project Ga0209987, IMG submission 182134) | Deep subsurface microbial communities from Kermadec Trench to uncover new lineages of life (NeLLi) - N074 metaG (SPAdes) (version 2) | ecosystem: Environmental > Aquatic > Marine > Ocean trench... | reverse complement strand
ATTTCAGTGGTGCGCGGAATGTCGTCGCCATTGAGCAGGCCGCGGTAGCGGTTCAGGTTGGCGAGGATGGCTTCGGCGACCTTCAGTGCGCGCTTCTCAGTCTTGATCAGCGGCGACTGCAGGGTGTAGACGTTGTTGCGGCCCCAGAGACTTTCGTCTCGGACGATCGCGATCTCGCGGTACAGGCTGTTGATCGGATCGAAATTGTATTCGACGCGGACTTCCTTGAAGATGTCGGTATTACCCGTGTAGAAGCCGCGCTCCTTCTCGACCTTCCCGAGCTGGCGACAGCGGGGGCAGTAGAAGGTGTCTCCGTGGTTCAGGAGGAAGACGCCCTTCGCGTAATCCTCGCAATCTGTGTTCTCGCAATATCCGACGCCGCGCTTCATGTTGGCCATCCTTTTTGTGGGTCGCCGCCGCAAGCAGCGATCCTTCCGTGCGCGAGCCGGGCGTGAACCCGTCCCTCGCTGGTGCCATATGACCTCGCAAACTCCGTGCCACGGCGTCCACCGCACGGTGATTTCACTTGTGGCGAAGGCCCACTAGGGCGGCTTCCGCCTATCCATTGCGTGTGTGCGAGGCGTCTCTAAACCGTCGGCCGCCGGGCTGCGATGTCCATGTTTGGGAACCGCACTTCCGTCAGCTGCCGATCTGGTCGGATGGCGCGCAACTTTTGTCGCCCCCGAGGCCAAAAAGCCCCGAGTGCACACGCTTCCCGTTAGGGGATGGGTAAGCGGGTTGCCTCCAATGTGAAAAAACCGTACTGGCAGACGCAGATTTGTCTTGTAAGTGCTTATAGACCCGTGGCCTGTTGGTTGTCAAGCAGGATTTGAGGGGCGTGGCGTGGGGCGCCCTGGGCCCGTTAGAAGCCCTCGTCGTGCTCCCAATCTGCCAGGGCTGGGCTTGCCGCCACCCGTCGGGTCTCGAGATCGACCCGCAGCAGTATCAGGTGGAGCAGGGCGAGAAGCCCCGTGGCGGCTCCCAACACAAACGGCCAGCCCATCCCGGCCCCGAGGCTATCGCGCTCGAGGTTGTCGGGATGCATGGCGGCTCCGCCAAAGAGCTCGATCGCAAAGTAGTTGAGGGGAATCGCGGCGAGCCCGGCAATGCCGTAGACGGACGCGAAGCGCGCGGTTCGCGTGCTCCCCTCCGTGAAGCTCCGCAGCAGGAGGTAGGCGAGGTAGATGAACCAGAGCACGAGCGTCATGGTCAATCGCGGATCCCACGTCCACCAATGCCCCCAGGTTCCCTTGGCCCAGATCGGTCCGGTGACCAGCCCAAGCGTGCAGAAGAGCACACCGACTTCCGCGCTCGCGACCGCCACGCGATCGAAGCGCTCGTCGTTCTTCCAGAGGTAGAGAGCGCCGAAAGCGGCGGTCAGCCCGAAGCCCGCATAGGCCGCGAACCAACACGGAACGTGGACGTAGAGGATCTTCTGGATCAGACCCTGGATGTGATCAAGGGGTGCGGAATAGACGAGGTACGCCCAAAGCGCGCTCGAGACCGCGAGCACCGCGCCGCTGATTCGCAGTGCGTGGCTGGGCGGTATCGAGCCTTGCTTGCGATCTGAAACCGTGGTCGTCATGGGCCCTACTCGTCGAGGATGAAGTCGGAAAGAATGAACGAGGCTATCAGGTAGCTCGCATCCGTCACGATCAAGAACTGAATCGGTTCGAACGAGACCGCGCCGGTCTCGAACAGTGAATTCGTAGCGCGTGACGCGGCGATCAGCACCGGCGTATAGAAGGGAAGCGCGAGGAGCGGAAGCATGACCTCGCGAAACCGGGTTCGCACCGCGACCGCTGCGAAGAAGGTGCCCACCGAGCAAAGGCCGAGCGAACCGAGCGCGACCACTCCGGCCAGTTCGAGTGCAATGGGCGTCAGATCCATCTCGAAGACGAGCGCGAACACGCAAACGGTGATCGCCTGCACGAACGCGAGAATCACCAGATTTGCGAGGGTCTTTCCCAGCAGCACCCAGCCGCGATCGACGGGTGCCCGCGCGAGTCGTTCGATCGCATCGTTTTCGAGTTCGATCGCAAACGAGCGGCCCAGGCCGAGCAGCGCCGAGAACACGAAGGCGACCCAGAGCAGCCCGGGCGCGTACGCGCGGGTCGCGGTCGTCGCGCCGCCGGGCAGTGAAAAGTGGAAGATCACGACCATCAACATCGAGAAGAGCAGCATTGCGACCGCGCGATCGCGGCTGCGCCATTCGGTGAGCAGGTCTTTCCAGAGGACGGCGAGCAGCGCGTTCACGAGACGCCCAGGTTCGAGGCCGCCGAGTAGGCGTTTTCGAGAATCTTGGGATCGAGGGGGTCGCCCGACTCGCGATGCGCGATGCGGCCGCGCCGCAGAACCACCGCAGCGTCGGCGAGCTGCGCTGCGAGCGCCACATCGTGGGAAACGAGGACCAGCGTGCGGTTGCGTCGACGCAACCCCTTCAACCGCTCCACGAGTCGATTGGATGCCATGCCGTCGAGGCCCGTGAACGGTTCGTCGAGCAGCACGATCTCGGGGTCGTCGATGAGGCCGACCGCGATCGAGAGTCGCTGTGCCATGCCGCGCGAGAACTCGCCCGTGCGGCGATCGGCGGCTCGGGTCAGACCGGCCTCCGCGAGTTGTGTTTCGATTCTCTTGGTTGCATCCCCCACGCCGCGGAGTCGAGCGGCGAAGATCAGGTTTTCCCTTGCGGTGAGTTCGGGGTAGAGGCCGGTCGCGTGGCCGATGAAACCGACCCGCGCGCGCGCAGTCCGGCCGTGAGCGGGTTGACCGCCCACTTCGAGGGATCCGCCGCTCGGTCTCGCGAGGCCCGCAATCAGGCGCAGCAGCGTCGATTTTCCCGCGCCGTTGGGGCCGAGGATGGCCGTCGTCGATCCCGTTGGGATGTCGAGATCAATTCCGTCGAGGCCGATGGTGCGCCCGAAGCGCTTCTCGAGGTTGCGGGCGATGACCGCGGTCACGCCCGTGAAATCTCGCCCGTGGTCTGGTTGTCGTCGAGCGGAGCGCCACATTGGGAGCAGAAGCGCGCCTCCGCTCCAGCTTCGGTGTCGCAGCGGGGGCACGATCTCATCGCAGACTCGCTCGCGGGATCGGGGTGGGATGCTGCGGCGAGTGCGGCGCGTTCGGTGCGGAGCAGCTCGACGGCTTCGGCGCGAAGGGCCTGGCGCATCTCGCGATGATCGGCTTCGGACACCTTGCCGGTTTCGAAATCTTCGTCGAGGCCGTGGATTGCCGCGAGCACCGATGATCGCTGATCTGCGGCGAGGCTTGCCGCCGACGGGGGCACGCTCGTTTCGGAGCCCGCTCTTCGCAGCGGAGCGATCAAGAAACCAATCGCGAGCGCCGCGGCTGCGAACACCACGCCCGCCGTGGCGGACTTCGGCAGCGACCTTCGCGCTTCGAGCGGTCGCAGCTGGAGATTGACGGATTCGCCGGCAGGAATTTCGAACGCTTCGAGGTGCAGGTAGCTGCGATCCGGCGTGCGGATTGGGCGCCGCTGGTGGAGCTGGCTGGTCTCGACGACGATTCCCGTATCGGCGATCAGAACCGAAAGCAGCGACACGTCGAGTGGCATCACCTGCGAAAAGAAGGGATCACTGCGTTCGATCGGAAGCAGAAAGTGCAGCGCGATCTCGGTTTCACCTGGCGGCAGCGGGCCGCGCAGCGCGAGCGCGCCGGAAGAATCGCGCGAGAGTCCCGTCGCAAGGGTTTCGGTAGAAAAGCGGAGATCATCTGCGCCGGCGGGCAGTGTCAGACAGAACAGGGGTGGGCCACTTTCGGCGAGCAGCGGTGTGCTGCCCTCGACGGAGAGTGTGTACTGCTGTTCGACGGTGATCGCCGCGCCGTCGAGTTCGAGCCAGATGCGGGCTTCGAGCGCAGAGATTCGCCCGGCGGCGTCGCGATTGGCCGAGCGCTCCACGCGCAGCGCAATCGAAGTGCCGGGCAAAATTGCTGCATCCTCGGCTCCGCTTCGTGTCAGCCTCGGGCCGCCGGGGCGATCGACGAGAACCAGCCGGCGCGCACCCGATGGAAAGCTGCGCGAGAACTCGAAGGCCTCAGCGGGCCCGGCAATGTCGTAGCTGAATTCGATCTTCTGTTCGCCGGGGCGCAGTGGCCCCCAGAACGCCAGCGTGTTGCCGTCTTTGATCAGATCGTTGCCGAGTCCGGATTGAAAATCGATGGCACCCGCGGGCAGCGTCACGCGCAGGATGGGTTCGCGGCCATCGCGGTCGGCTTCCGGGATGTAGATGGTGTGGGTGCTCGGGTTGTCGAGCTGGTGCGATTCTCGAACTGTGAGATTCACGCAGCCTTCTTCGAGTTCGATCTGCACGTCACCGATCTCGGTGCCGCTCGTGTCGAAGGTTGCACGGGTAACGGGCAGGTCGATCTGGCGTTCGAGTTCGCCCAGCTCGAACGAGAAGCGCACGCCGAAGGGAATCTCCGCGTAGCGCGCGCCGAGCAGATAAACGGTTGCAGGGTCGTTGCCGATCGACTCGAACGCGAAGGCGCCCGCGTCATCCGTCACCAATCCGCGTAGGCCCGGTATGCCGCTCGGTGGCAGCGCGTAGAGGACGACCGGAATGCCACCGACGCCAGCTGATTCCCCATCGTGAATCACGCGGCCTCTCACGGTGGCCGATCCTGCTGGGACGTCCGCGATCGAATCCAACATTTCCTCGGGCATGCCGGGGAAGTCTTCAATGCTCGTCGGTGGCTGCGCTGCACCCGCCAAGGGGAAGAGCATCGCGGTGAGAACCACCGTCCGCATCGCGTGCGTCGCGACCCATCGCGCCGGGTGGCTCATGTGGCCTTCGATTCTCGAGACCGATCCGGGTGCGGCCACATGACGGCGAGCGAGCCGATCACGAATACACAACCGCCGATCCAGATCCAATTGACCATCGGATTGCGGTAGATCTTGAATGTCGCCGAGCCATCCTTCTCGATCGCCGTGAGCGTGATGTAAAGATCCTCGCGGAGAGTCGAATAGACCGCGGGGATCGAGGCGGGCTGGTCTTCGAGCCAATACATGCGCTTTTCGGGTGTCATCACGCCGAGGGGCTTGTCGCCGCGGTAGAGCGCGAGCCGTGCCACCGCGCCACCGTAGTGCTGCATCGGGATTGCGGTCGCCGTCAGGTACTCCAACCGATAACCGCCGATCTCGAACTGGTCCCCGGTCCGGATGTTTTCGAGGCGTTCCTCGTCAAAGACAGAACCCGCCATTCCAACAATGATGAGTACGGCGCCGAAGTGAACGATGTAACCGCCATAGCGCTGTTGGTTCTTCCGCAGCAGCGCGCGAAAGGCCTGGAACACGTTCTCTTCGCCCTTGCGAACGCGGGCGCGGATTGCGAGTGCGTACTCTTGCACGATCGTCGCGATCACGAACCCGCCGAGTCCCCAGCAGATGATCGGGTAATAGACTGCGCGGTCGCCAAGCCCGTACCACGACGCCAGGCTCGTAATCAGACCGACGACTGCAGGCTTGCTGAATTGCTTCGTGACGCTCGAGAGGGACGCGCGCCGCCATGCGATCAGCGGCCCCACACCGGTGAGAAACAGCAGGAAGAGCGCGAGCGGCCCCGCCATGATCGGAAAGAATCCCGGCCCGACGGAGATCTGCTCGCCCTGGACGATCTCGGCGGCTACGGGAAAGAGCGTTCCGGTGAAGATCCAGACGAGCAGCGAGATGAACACCCAGTTGTTGAGTAGGAAGCCCGCTTCGCGGGAAATCACCGACTCGATGCGGTTCGGGCTGCGGATCTCCTTGCGGCGAATTGCAACCGCGCTGAAGAAGATGGCCGCCGAAAACAACGTGTAGCCGAGAAACACCGAGGTGAAGATCGGAGACTGCGCGAACGCGTGGACCGATTGGACGATGCCGCTGCGGGTGAGAAACGTGCCAAACAGACACAGCGTGTAGGTGAGCCCGATCAGCAGCAGATTCCAGGTTTTCAACATGTTGCGCTTTTCTTGGATCATCACCGAGTGCAAGAACGCTGTCGCGGGAAGCCAGGGCATGAACGACGCGTTCTCGACGGGATCCCAGGCCCAGTATCCCCCCCAGCCGAGCACTTCGTACGCCCAGCGGCCGCCGAGCATGATTCCGATACTCAAGAAGAGCCAGGGAAAGAGCGTCCAACGCCGCGTTGTGCGGAACCAGTTGGTTCCGAGTTCGCCGGTGACGAGCGCCGCGAATGCAAACGCAAACGGGACCGCGAAACCGACGAGCCCGGTGTAGAGCATCAGCGGATGAATCATCATCACGGGGTGTTGGAGCAGCGGATTGAGTCCGGTCCCATCGGAGAGGATGTCGCCGGGTTGCAGGAGTTGGAACGGCTCCGTGACGAACGCGACCAGGACGAGGAAGAAGATCGCGTTGGCGAGCAGAACGGCAACCACCCAGGGCATGAGCGTGCGATTCTGGGTTCGATTGAACCAGACGCTCGCGACGCTGTACGCCAACAGTATCCAGAGCCAGAGCAGCAGCGATCCGGCCTGACCGCCCCAGAGCGCTGCGAGGCGATATTGGAGATCCATGCTGCGCGCGGAGTGGCTGGCGACGTAGAAGTTCTGGAAATCGAAGGTCGCGAACGCGTAGAAGAGCGCGATCATCGCGATGCTCACGAATGTGAACACCAACCACACGCTTCGCTCGGCGACGCGCGTCCACTCGGGCTTGCGCTGCACACCCGCGTAGATCGCGCTGCCAAAACCCAACAGCGCGAGTACCAACGCGAAGCGAAGCGAGAAGCCGCCGATGTCAATCATGGACGTTCCTTGTCGTACCCGGTGCGCGAGGCGCCGCTAGCGGGTGGTCTCTGCGCTCAGGACTCCGCCAAGCCCGGGGGTTTTGCTTCGAATTTCGACGGACATTTGGCGAGTACTTTGTCGGCTTCGAATATGGTTCCGCCACTACTTGTTACGAGGTGCCCTTCGACGACGACTTCGGCGCCGTCCTTGAAAAGATCGGGTGTTTCGAGACTCGCGAGAACCACCACGAGCGGAGATCCGCTTGCGCCGCCCGCGTGCGGTGGCGTGTTCTGGACCTCGAAGTGAACCTGCATGGCTTCGATGTCGCGGTGAATCGACTTCGCGGCCACGTAACCGTGAACGCGGGAGCGCGCGCCACTTCTGGCGCCGGCGTTCGCCTGAAATTCTTCGAGGCTCTTGTAATACGTGAACGCGGGGGTCGAATCGAGATTGGTGGCCCCGTACCAGCCGAGCAAGGCGGCGATAGCCGTCGCGCCGACCGCGATCTGAACGCCCTTGGTCATGCTTTCAATTCCATCGTGGGTGATCCGCCAAGGTATCAGCGGGCCCTCGGAGTGTCAAAGATCAGTCGCCAAAACGCTTCGAGATCCAACCACTTGCAGCGAATCACGCAGCCCGCGTCGGCGGCCTCGCACGGTCTCCAGATGCCTCAGCGGGCAGGGTCTTTCGTTCGCTCGCGCGGGCCTCGGAGCCGATCGCTGATCCGGGGCCTCGGAGTCGATCGCGGAAAGCGGCCCCGTGCGACCGGCGCGTTGAGTGAGCGCGGGGCCTCGCTTGACATGGCGGCGCCGGCCGGGCTAACCGCACGGAATGACGCCGGACTTCGCGCGACGAACGACCGAGATGCGGCCCTTCCTCGCGATGGATGTGCTGGAGCGCGCTTGCGAGATGGAGCGCGCGGGGGAAGACGTCATTCACCTCGAACTCGGTGAGCCCGATTTTCCCGCGCATCCTGCGGCCGCACCGGCCTGCATCCGCGCGATCGAGTTGGGCCAGACCCATTACACCGACAGCCGCGGGCTCTTGGAACTGCGCGAGGCAATTGTGGATGACCATGGGCGGCGCTTTGGTGTGGACATCGAGCCCGAGCGGATCGTTGTCAGCAATGGCACCTCGCCCGCAATGCTCATGGTCTTCTCGCTGCTGGTGGGGGAGGGTGACGAGGTCGTGCTCAGTACTCCCCACTACCCGTGTTATCCAAACTTCATTCGAATGAGCGGCGGCGTGCCCGTTCTGGTTCCGGCGGATCCCGGAACGGGCTATGCGATGGATGTCGACGCCATCCGGCGCGCACTCACGCCGCGCACGCGCGCGGTCGTCGTGAGTTCGCCCGCCAATCCGACGGGTGCGGTCCAGAGCGAGGAGACGCTGCGGGGTCTCGTTTCGTTGGGAGTTCCGATCATCTCGGACGAGATCTACGATGGCCTGCTCTACGACGGTGCAAAGATCACTTCGGCGCTTCAGATCAGCGACGATGTCTACGTGCTCGACGGTTTTTCGAAGCGCTATGCGATGACCGGCTACCGGCTTGGCTACGCGATCGTTCCACGCGCTTCGGTGCGCGCGATCCAGGTGATGCAGCAGAATCTGTTCATCTCGGCCAACTGTTTCGTCCAGCACGCGGGCATCGCGGTGCTGCGCGATCGCTCGGACGCGCTCGAAGAGATGCTGGCCGCTTATACGCGCCGCAGGCGGTTGATGATCGATGGCCTTCGCGAGCTTGGTTTCCAGATTCCCGTCGAGCCGAAGGGCGCTTTCTACGTTTTTGCCGACGCGCGCGCGTTCGATTCAAATTCGCTTCGTCTCGCCTACGCGTTGCTCGCGCGCGCCAAGGTTGCGGTAACACCCGGGGTCGACTTCGGCGCAGCGGGTGAAGGATGGTTGCGCTTCGCATACGCAAACTCCGAGGCGGCCATCGAGGTTGCGCTGGAGCGCCTGGCCGCCGCGCTCCCGGCTTTGCGATGAAGATCCTCGGCGCGGAGTGGCTCGCAACCGCGGCGGGGCCGGAAGGGTTTCCGGCACCGAGCGCGCCCGAGGTGGCCTTCCTCGGGCGTTCGAATGTTGGTAAGTCGAGCCTCCTGAACGCGCTCGTTCGGCGCAAGAAGCTGGCTCGAACCAGCAGCGAGCCCGGCAAGACGCGGCTGATCCACTTCTTCCGGGTCGAGCGCCCGAAGCTCGAGACCCACTTCGTCGACCTTCCGGGCTACGGCTACGCGAAGGTCAGCAAGTCGGAGCGCAAGGGTTGGCAGCGCCTGATCGAGTCGTATCTCGAAGACCGGCCCTCGCTTTGCGCGGCGGTGTTGCTGCAGGACCTGCGGCGCGACTTTTCCGACGACGAGACGCTCTTGATCGATTGGCTGCAGGAGCGCGGCATTCCGGTGCTGCTGGCAATCACGAAGATCGACAAGCTCAAGCCGATGCGCCGGGCAGCGAGACTGCGCGAACTCAAGAAAGCGATCAATCTTCCGGCAGCCAACGTGATCGCGACCTCGACGGAAGCGAACATTGGCCTCGAAGAACTCTGGAAGGCGATCGACGTCGCGATCGACTCGGCGACGTCAGAGCCTGACGGAGCTTGACGGAGTCTATTGCGCGGATTGGCTGCTCGGGTGGGGTGGGCTCGCCTTAGGTCGGGCCTCTCGGCTCCTCAAAGGCAAAATCCACGTTCTGAATGTGTTCAGCGGAAGAGATCGTTGGCGGGGCCGCGCAGGGTGTCGCGGATGTTGCCGTCACCGTGGATCTCGATGCCTTGGATCCATACGGCAGGGGTTCCCGCGTCTTTTTGCATCAAGAGCCCGGCGGCGGCGGCGAGTTGATCGGCGGTTGCGGTGGCAGTGGTGTGAAGTTCGCGGGATGCGAGATCCGAGGTTCCGCGCAAATCGCGGATCGGTTCGATTCCCGCGCTGCCGAGCGCGACGTCCACGAGGCCTTCGCGCCAGGGGCGGCCGAAGGTGTCGCTGATGATCACCGCGAGCGGGGGCGTGGCGCCATCGGCGAGCAGTGCTTCGCGAAGCGTGCGCGCCGATGCGTCGGGGTCGAGTGGGAGCAAGACGGCGGTGTCGGGCGCGGGTGCGTTGGAGAGATCGACGCCCGCGTTCGCGCACACGAAGCCGTGCTTGGTCTCTGAAATCGTCACGCCGTGGCCGCGCCGCACGACGCGCGCGGTTTCGCGCAGCACCAACTCCAGCTGCCGCGGATCGCGCCCGTCTTCGGCCGCGAGTTTCTCGGCCTCGGCGGAGGGGGTGACGTCGGCGAGTGCGACGATTTGGCCTTCGGCTTTCGAGACGATCTTCTGGCAGACCACGAGTGCGCCGTTTTCCAAAGATAGAGACGCGCGCTGCGCGGCTGCGCGAATCAACGCGGGCAGATCATCTCCGGGCTGGACGGCGGGAATGCCCGGAAGCGCTACGAGGCGAACAGGTTCGGGTGTGCGGCTCACGTCGCGAAATCGGGCAGCAGTTCGCGCAGCAGCGCGCGGGTTCTCACACCCGCAGATGCGCTGCTCGCGAATTTTTCGAGATCTTCTCGTTCGTCGATGTCGATTGCGAGCGACGGCAGCGCGAGCTCTTGGTACGAAACACCCGCGCGCGCTGCGAGTTCCCGATGAGTGCGCGCGCTGTTGGGCCCGAAGGCGGCGGGGATGAGGTCGCGCGGCCCGCGCAGCAGCGCGGAGGTTCCGCCGTCGCTCGACGGTGCGAGCGCGACGCCGCCGCTCGCCCCTGCTTCGAGCAGCGCCTCGACATCTTCGGCTTGCACGCCCGCGACATCACCGAGTACGACCAACGCGGCGTCTTCGGAGGTTGGCGCGAGCAACGCGCAGGCGGCTTCGACGGCTGGATTCAAACCGACTGCAGATGCGCTGAGTACCTCGGCGCCAGCTTCGCGCGCCACTTCTGCCAAGCGGAGGTCGGGCGTCGCGACGCCGATGCGGTCGAGTCCGCGCACCTGCTGCAGCGTTTCGAGTATGTCCCCCAACATCGCGATCGTGAGCCGGTCCACCAACGCGCGGTCGAGCCAGGGCAGTAGGCGCGATTTCGACGAAGGCAGTGTCTTGACCGGGACGACGGCGCCGATCATCGGATGGAGGCCGCAAGCGAGAGCGCGGCTTCGGCGAGCCGCTGCGCGATCGAAACATCGCCCATGATCGTGTCGAGCACTCGCGTTCGGATTCCCATCGCTTCGATGTCGGCGGCGAGCCCTGCATCCCGCTCGTCGATCACGAAGGCGTCGATCAGTCCCCGGTAGAGTTCCGCCACGCCGCGCGCCGAGACCTCGACACCGATGCCGCGCATCAGCCGATCGGCCGGGCCCTTGACGGGAGCGCCGCCGACAATCGGCGAGATTGCGACGACGGGCGCGCGGGATTCTTTGAGTGCCTCACGGATACCGGGCATCGCGAGGATCGGACCGATCGAAACGATCGGGTTGCTGGGGCAGAAGAGGATGGTGCGTGCGTCGCGCAGTGCGTCGAGCACGCCGGGCCCCGGTTTTGCGCGTCGCGCACTGCCCAGGTCAACCCCCGTGACTTCGTCGGGTGCGCCGTCGCGCGCGAGATACTCCTCGAAGTCAACGCGACGACCGCCTTCGAGTTCGACGATCGTCGCGCACGGATCTTCGGACATCGGCAGGATTCGCGTCGTGACCCCGTAGCGCTTTCGGAGTTCATCCGTGACGTCGCTGAGCCCTGCGCCTTCGCGCAACCTCAAGGTCCGGTGTTGACTGTTCGCAAAGTCACGGTCCCCGAGTCGGAACCAGCACTCGTGGCCGAGCGCGCCCAAGGCGTCGATCATCTCGTAGCTGTCGCCTTCCAGTCCGTAGCCCCGGCGCGCATCGACCCTGCCTGCGAGCGTATACGTCACGATGTCGAGATCGGGTGATACGTGAACGCCGTAGAAGATGCGGTCATCGCCAGTGTTCACAATGGCCGTAATTTCGCTGGGTTCGATGACCCCGACGAGTCCACGTAAGAAGCGCGCAGCGCCGACGCCGCCGCAGAGGGTGACAATCGGAGCCGAGAGGGTTTGCGTGGTGCTCACGGCGTGGCCCGACCTAACGGGTATCCGGATCGTCGCGCCAGCGCTTCAGCTCCGCGAGTTCACCCTGGAGAACCGGCAGGCGCCCGCCAATCACTCGCAGCTCTTCCGAATCGAGCAGGTCGTCGTGGTCTCCGATCTGCGGTTGGGAGATCATCTCCTTGATGAGTTCCTCGTCTTTCGCGACGAGTATTTCGAGTTCCGCAATGCGCGTGTCGAGTTCTGGCCACGAGCTACCGCCGAGCGAGGCGTCGGGGGCAAGATCCTGGGCGTCGACCTTCGAAATCTGATCGGGCGCATTGAAGGGGTCGGCGCCCGGCACGGGTGCGGCGGGTGCGATGCGCGTGGGCGTGGTTCGATTCGCCGGCGGAATCACCCGAACCACAGTGCTCCTGCGCGCATTCGGAATGCGGCTCAGGTCCGTCGTGTATCGAACCACTCCATGACGATCCAGCCAGCGATAGAGTTCGACCTCGCTCTGCTGCGCACCGACCGTCAGAGAGGGAAGGGCGATCCAGCACGCAAAGCCGACCAGCCCCGCAAGCGCGGCCCGACGTTTCGCCCTTCGGATCCAATTCGACAACCCCATAGCCCACGAGTGTTCTCGACGCCTTCGAGCCCGTCAAGGAAGTTGCGGGTATAGAGTGAAGGAGGCGATTTGTACCGATTCTTGAGACCGCTCACCCTCCTCTGTTTGGGGGTCTCATGGGCTTCACCACATCTGCCTGCCTCGGCCGGCCGCCGAGTCGCTGCACTGGCCGGACTCCGCGGCATCCAGCGACCTTTGGTAGTGTTTGGCGGCGAGTGCCCAATTATTCGTGCGCCAATTAACCTGCGGGAAGGATTGAAGTGCGATTCAATGTGGCGATTGCGGCTCTCTTTGCATTGGCCTGCGCTTCCAGCAGCCCCAATCTTTCCAAGTGCCCCGCCATCGAGGCAATGCCGCCGCCGCCCTCCGAACAGTTCCGATCTGAGTCGGACTTCATTCAATTTCAACGCCAGCTCGCCACTATAGTCGAAGACGATGCCGGCCCACTGCTGGTTCGCGTTGAGTTCGATTCACAGTCCGTGATCCAGAAAATCTGTGCGGATCCGACTTCTGCCGATGGATACGTGCGTGCGCGGAAGCAGCTGGCAACCAGATTTTCGGGAGTTCCGCTGGAAAAGACTCCGGGACCTCCTTGTCTCGCCAATTCGAGACTCGACTTCAATTCGCGGGGTGTGCAGAACGCGATATTGAGATTAATCGTGCGGAAATGTGAACGAGAAGCAATCACAGCTCGTAGGTCCGTATCGAATAATCCCAATCTTCCCATTCAGTTCAGCAATCGCATGGAAGCTCGGATCTATGTGGCATGCATGGAGCGGAAACAAAAACAACTCAATCAAGTTTGGCTTTTCGACGGCGTTTTTACCGGACGGATCGCCTATCTCTTCTATGGGACAGCCGAGTTGACTCCGAGAGAGAAGGTTCTTCAAAAATGCTTTCCTTTGTATAAGGGGATCGCAACCACCGGGAGAGGCGCTGCATCAATTCTTCCCGCTGAGAACGATCGCGAGGCGGCCACCGCTTGTATGCTTTCTGAGGGATGGGGCACGGTTCTACTGGAGTAGTATCAGCAAGTATGGAATGCGCTCAGCGCGTGCTGCCTAACGAGACACCGAAGCTGGCACCATGCAGCCGAGCCCAATCGACCCATGGTGCAATCTGGCGGTGGGCTTTCTGGCTTCAGGCGTTATCGGTCTCTCTCGGAAATCCGATTGCAGTATGAGAAGGTCGTTCAGGCGCTTGGGCGAGAGGTACAAGGCGGCGGAGTGAATTTAGGTCGCGGTTCGAGTTTCTTCTGCATTGAGCTGGATAATTTGTACTCGTTCAACGATCAACCTCATTAGTGTCTGATCCGGGATACGCGATCCACACTCACGACATTTCCAATCCCGCCGTATGCTGGTCTGCCGCAGAGCAGTAGTTCGGCAGACCGGACACCATGCGTCTTTGTCGCATCGTGATTTTGAACGCCTCATTCACCGACCTCACGTAGACGCGACCATTCATTTCAGCTTTCTCTACCAAGCCGCCGGCTGCTGTGACGTGCTTCACACCTTCGGTCTTGAGGCACCAAGGCTGCAGCGAACAGCCGTCTGGCAGGCCTGGGCGCGCATCGGAGCAGTCCGCTAGTCGGGCTTCGCGGAAACTCGACGACGGGCGCGTCATTCACACGGAATGGGTCGATCGCTTAGCGTTCCTTTGCGCGCACGCTCAGCCGAATGAGTTTGCTGGTCAGCACATTGAGCTTGAGCGCGGATTGGTGGTAATCCTCGAATTCCGCGTGGTCCACGTTCGTAAGCTCGAAACGCGCGCGGAGGGCGTGCCGGAAGCGCTGCCGCGGGTCGTACCAGAAAGCGCTGTCGAGCGCATAGACGGGCCTGCCTGCGTTGGCCTCTTCGACGAGCGACTGCACGAAGGCGCGCTGCTCGTCGAGTTTGGCCCGCGCGCCCGGGTGCACGCGCGTCTCGAGCCCCGTGTAGTATTCGACGAAGACCCAGTCGTCGACGACCAGGATCAATGCGTCACTGGGAACGCGCTCGGCCAACCAGAGCGCCTGGGCCTTCTCGCCCGAGACCTCGCTACGGAACGCGATGACGGGCTGGATTTGCACAAACAGCATCGTGCAGAAGCCGAGCGTCGCGCCCCAGCCGAGCCACGGAACACGTCGGATCAGCGCCGCCAGTGCCACACCCGACAGTGCGAACCAAGGTGGTGTCAACGGGGCGAGCATGCGCGGCCAGTAGCCTGAAGCGTTTCCAACGAAGATCAGCGCGGCCGCCCAGACGAGCAGGAACACCGCCGCATCACGGCGTTTGCAATTCCGAACGCAAAGCGCGAACCCCGTGACGGCGAGCGGCAAACCTACGTAGGCGAGATCGGTGAGCAGGTCGTAGCCAGCCCGGATGCCCGACGAGCGAATCTCGAAGGGGCTCTTGAATCCCACCGTTTTCGAGTTCGGAGCAAAGAACGTCTGGAAAACGACGTCGCCGAGGAAGGTCACCCAGGCCACGAGGCCGATCAGCGCCAGGGGCAGCAGCAGTGCGGCCAAGCGACGCGGCGCGAGGGAACCTTCCGCGAAGCGCAGCCAGGGCCACCCACGCTGGATCCGCGGCGAGAAGTACAGGAGAAAGAAAAGAGGCAGCAGAATGAGCGCAGCCTCACGACACAGAATCGCGAAGCCCTGGATCGTCGAGGCGTAGACGAGATCTCGAAGGTGCCCCGAATCGCGCGCTCGCAGCACGAAGTAGAGCGCGCCGCACAGCGTCAGCACTTCGAGTCCGTGCGGCTTCCCATAAGTTGTGACGGACAGGTAGACCGGACTCAGTGAGAAACTGGCCGCCGCTATCGCTGCCACGAGCCGATCGCCCATCAGCCGCGAGGTGAGGCCGAAGAATGCCGGCACCGCCAGGGCGCCGCACAAGATGTTGGTCCACAGCACGGTCTGCTCGGCGCTGGTCCCGCCGGTGAGCAGGCGCCACGGCACGTAGAGGGCGAGGTTGGCGAGCACGGAGCCATGGCGTCCGTTGATCTGGCCCTGCAGGGTTCCGCTCTCGAAGCTCCGCTCCACGGCCTCGGCGATCACCACTGAATCGAAGAGGAAGAGCCCCGCGTTCTGGTACCAGAGCCGAATCGCAACGGAGACGACGAAGAGCGCGCCGCCAATCCACAGGGCGTCGCGGTAATCGGTGGATGGGTATTGCGCGTGCGCGTTCATCGGACAGCGAAGTGTCTGCTCGGCGCGGGGGAATTGCAAGGGGGGGCGGCGAGGGTCGGCCTCGGGACCACGGCCTCCAGAAACTGGGTGATCATGTTCGTGTGCGCGCTCCTGTTGAGCTACGCCCTCGTTAAACCTGACCGTCGAAGTGACAGCGCCATGGGTGATCGAAAATCGCCAGAAACGCGGCTTGAAAGGCCGATTTCAATCGACCGACGCTTCAGCAGGCTCGCCGCGGAGTTGATACTGGGTAGCGTTGCTTTATCGAGCACGAGGAAATTCCTAACAGTACATATGAATGGCACAAGAAAAGCTTGGAAAGGATTTGAAGATTTTTTACAGAGCCAAATCAGACTGTGGTAGGCTCCAGCGCTGACGGTTCCGACATCGGAAGACTCTGCCTGTTCAATCATCGGACGCGAGGAGGAGTACCGTGTCGAATTCAATAAACCGCCATCTCATCTTAGGTTCCCTGTTAATTGTCGCGCTTGGCGCGACTGTCTGGTCCGCTGTCGCCCACGCAGGGGTGACACCCACCCCGACCGCAGCTCCCACGTCTCCGCCGTCTCTATCGAGCGGATCGGTCGTCGGCTGGGGGGTCGACGCGGACGGCGAGGCAACCCCCCCGGACGCCGTCAACGGCGTTTTGGGGACCGCGATCGCGATCGCGGCGGGCGGCGAAGAAAGCGCTGTGGGCAGCGAACACAGCTGCGCGATCCAGGCGCCTACGGGAAATGTCATTTGC
>Ga0209987_10000843_pt1 | contig 16321 bp, 15 predicted proteins | sample N074metaG_FD_182134 | JGI IMG/M metagenome (GOLD analysis project Ga0209987, IMG submission 182134) | Deep subsurface microbial communities from Kermadec Trench to uncover new lineages of life (NeLLi) - N074 metaG (SPAdes) (version 2) | ecosystem: Environmental > Aquatic > Marine > Ocean trench... | reverse complement strand
TCGAGTCGCGCTCATCGAATCCTGCCATGACGTTCAGCAACATGGCCGCATCTTCAGCCGAGCGGGTGATGACACCGGCTTGGTCGAGACTGGATGCGAACGCGATCATGCCGTAACGCGAAACCCGCCCATAAGTTGGCTTGAGCCCGGTTGTGCCGGTCAAAGCAGCGGGCTGACGGATGGATCCGCCGGTATCGGTGCCGGTTGCCGCCGGCACAAGTCTGGCAGCGACGGAGGCTGCGGAGCCACCGGACGAGCCGCCGGGAGACTTTGTAAGATCCCAGGGATTCCTGACCGGGCCAAAGAAACTCGTTTCACTCGACGAGCCCATCGCAAACTCGTCCATATTGGTTTTGCCAAGCATCACGACACCGGCATCGGCAAGACGCTGGACCACCGTGGCGTTATAAGGCGACACAAAATTTTCGAGAATACGGGAACCGCAGGTTGTGAGAACACCGGCCGTGCAGAACAGGTCCTTGTGAACCAGTGGCAATCCGCAAAGCGGTCCGGCGTTGCCGCTGGCGCGAGCCGCGTCCGCTGCGTCTGCCCCGGCTAGCGCACCGTCTGCGGTGACGGTGATGAACGCGTTCAGTTCCGGGTTGTCTTTGACCCGGCTTAACAGGGTCTCGGTCAACTCCCTGGACGAGAAATCGCCTCGCTCCATGCCGCTTGCCAGCTCGGCCAGGGTCTGCGCGTGCAGGTTTTTGTCAGAGGCAGCCACCTTATTCGATGACCTTGGGGACTATATACAGGCCGTTTTCTACGCTGGGCGCATTTTCCTGGATTTTGTCTCTATTGTTGCTCTCGGTCACGGTATCGGCACGCAGTCGCTGCGACATATTCATGGGGTGCGCCATTGGTACCACGTCATCGGTTGGCGCGGCCTGCAGTTGATCGACAAAATCGACGATGCTGGAGAGCTTTTCGACCACATCGTCGATGTCCTTTTCATCCAGGCTCAATCGTGCCAGTAGCGCGATCTGTTGTACTTGTTCTTTGCTCAGTGACACTTCGAATTCCAGACCATCAGTCGTGCAGCGGATTAGCTTGTTCCCGAGAAAAAGGCTGGCATGCCATAATCGGGGCAGCAATAATACACACCACCTTGCTCAAAGTCGTGCGCATTGCTAGATTACGCGGTTGATTACACCCTCGGGCCACACATCCATGCTAAAGAACCTTCTCGGCTATTTCTCCAACGATCTGTCCATCGATCTCGGCACGGCGAACACTCTTATTTATTCCAGAGGCCACGGAATCGTGCTCGACGAGCCCTCCGTCGTGGCAATTCGCGAGGATTCCGGTCGCGGTCGCGTAGTTGAGGCGGTTGGCAGGGAAGCCAAGAATATGCTTGGCAGGACGCCGGGCAATATTACCGCGATTCGACCGCTGAAAGACGGCGTTATCGCTGATTTCACGGTCACCGAGAAGATGCTGCAGCACTTCATACGAAAGGCGCACGGCACGCGCTATTTCCGGCCCAGCCCGAGAGTGCTGATCGCTGTGCCCTATGGTTCTACACAGGTTGAGCGACGCGCCATTCGCGAGTCTGCCGAGGGCGCGGGCGCCCGCAAAGTCCACCTTATCTCGGAGCCCATGGCCGCAGCGATCGGCGCCGGTTTGCCAGTGCATGAGGCACGCGGTTCGATGGTTCTCGATATTGGCGGTGGCACCTCGGAAGTCGCGGTCATTTCCTTGAATGGCATCGTCTATGCCGCCTCCGTCAGAATCGGTGGCGACCGCTTTGACGAGGCCATTACCAACTATGTGCGCCGCAACTACGGCATTTTGATCGGTGAGGCCACCGCGGAGCGCATCAAGCATGAAATTGGCTCGGCGTTCCCGGGGCAGGAAGTAATCGAGGCCTCAGTAAAAGGGCGCAACCTGTCCGAGGGTGTGCCACGCGCGTTTACCTTGAATAGCAACGAAATTCTCGAAGCACTGCAAGAGCCGTTGCAAGGGATTGTGGGGGTCGTCAAGGAAGCGCTCGAGCAGACCCCGCCGGAGCTTGGCGCTGATGTCGCAGACCGCGGCATTGTTTTGACCGGTGGTGGCGCGTTGTTACGCGGTATAGACAAACTGCTGATGGAAGAAACCGGCCTGCCCGTCGTTATCGCCGACGATCCCCTTACTTGTGTCGCCAGGGGCGGCGGGCGAGTAATCGAACTCATCGACGAACACGGACCAGACGTATTCGGGCTGGAGTAACCGTCGCAAAAGGCTGCTAAAGTATCGCAATGGTGGCCGCTAGATTCGAACGCTCACACCGAGCGCCTCATGCACGCGCTTTGGGCCTGCGATTTTCGCTTCTCGCCGGCTTGAGCATTCTGCTGCTGGTTGTCGATCACCGCGATAATCACCTCGATACGGTTCGCAAAGCCATTGGTGCCACCGTTTATCCGTTGCGAGTAGTGGTTGACGCGCCCGTTTCCGCCTGGCGATGGATCAGCGAAACCACAACCAGCCGCAGTGACCTGCAAAGCGACAACGACCGCCTGAATATCGAACGACTGCTAACCCGCGCCCGCCTGCAGCAGTTTGCGGCGCTGGAGGCCGAGAACTCGCGCTTGCTGGCCATGCTTGATGCAACGAAACGTGTCCGAAACCAGGTGCGCGTTGCGAAAATAATGTCTGTCAGTTCGGATCCGTTCCGGCATGTGCTGGTAATCGACAAGGGGTCACGAGATGGTGTGTACGACGGGCAGGCCATGATTGATGACCGCGGCGTTGTCGGCCAGATCGTCAAAACCGGTTTGCTCTCATCGCAAGGGATACTTATCAGCGACCCCGATCACGCGTTGCACGTTGAATTGAATCGCAACGGACTGCGCACCGTTGCGCTGGGTACTGGCAAGCATGACTTGCTCAACCTGCCGTTCCTGACCAACAACGCCGATATTGAGGTTGATGACCTGTTGGTGACCTCCGGACTCGGTGGCGCGTTTCCGGCCGGCTACCCGGTCGCTATCGTCACGTTGGTCATACGAAATCCGCAGGAACCCTTCGCCGAAGTTACCGCACGGCCGATCGCCGCCCTTAACCAGGTTCGCGAATTGATGCTGATCTGGAATGATGCCGGCGACAGTGACAAAGAGGCAATCCAGGATGAGTAGTGATAGTGCATCCCGCCGTTTGCCGGTCCTTTTGTGCATCGTCGCGTCCCTGATGCTGACCATCGCGCCTGCGCCCGACTGGGCGGAAGCCTATCGGCCCGATTGGGTTCCGCTGACACTGATCTATTGGTCGATGTTGTTGCCACGAACCTATAGCGTTGGCTGGGCCTGGGTGATCGGCCTGATTGTCGATGTCGCTCAAGGCACGCTGTTCGGCCAGCACGCCCTTGCGCTGGTCCTGATCATTTATATTGCCGTGAAATTCCACTTGCAAATCCGCGTATTTCCCATGCTGCAGATGACGGCAACGGTATTCGCACTCATTGCGCTGTATCAGTTCATCCTGTTCTGGATCAATGGCGTTGCCGGCATAAACGCCCCGGCGGCTACCTATTGGGGTCCGGTTGTCACGAGCACACTGATCTGGCCATTGCTGTCCATGGTCTTTGGCGGCATTCGATATAGCACAAGGGGGCGCAGCTAAACCGGTGGATCTGTTCGCACCCATTAAAGATCATCACAGTGAAGCAAAGCTGTTCGGCACACGGGTAATTCTCTCGATCGTGGTATCAACCCTGTTGATCGGAACGGTAGTGGCGCGACTGGTGCAGTTGCAGGTCGTCGATCACGAAATATTTGCTGAAAAATCCCAGGGCAATCGCGTGCGCATTGAAGCGATTCCACCGATTCGAGGACTGATATTTGATCGCAGGGGTCGTATTCTCGCCGAAAACCTGCCCACCTACCAGCTGGAATTGATTCCCGAACAGGTAGCCGATATCGATGATACGTTACGGCGGCTGGCGCGACTCGATCTGATTGAAACAGACGACATAGACAGAATAAAAACGCTCGCCAGGCGCGGCCCGCATTTCAAACCAGTCACCTTGCGAGTTCGTCTCAACGACACTGAAATTTCAAATTTCGCGCTGCAAAGGCACCGCTTCCCGGGCGTCGATTTTCAACCGCGGCTGGTCCGCCATTATCCCTACGGGCAATACACTGCACATGCGATTGGCTATGTCGGCGCGCTTAGCACCCGCGATCTCGATAGACTGCGCGAGGCCAATTATTCGGGCACGTTTCACACCGGCAAGACCGGCGTTGAGATCAAGAATGAGCAAGTTCTGCATGGATCAACCGGCTATAAACAGGTTGTTACCAATGCTCGCGGGCGGCAGGTACCGGTTGATTCGCGTGGTCGAGCGCAATCCCTGCCGGATGGCTTGTCGTCGCAGCCGGGGCAAAACATTTACCTGACTATCGATCTGGACTTGCAAATCATTGCGACGAAAGCAATGCAGGGAAGACGCGGTGCCGTGGTCGCCATCGACCCGCGCAATGGCGAAATACTGGCGCTGATCAGCGCGCCGTCATTTGATCCGGATGTGTTCGCCGTTGGCATGAGCGAGAGTGCATTCAGATCTTTACGAAACGATCCCGATCGTCCCTTGTTTAATCGCGCGGTCGTTGGCACCTACCCACCCGGTTCAACCATCAAACCCATGCTGGCACTGGCGGCGCTGGAAGTGGGCGCGACAAACCTGACTCGCCGCAACTATTGCCCGGGATACTACAGCCTGCCCGGCAGCACGCACCGCTACCGCGACTGGAAACCGGAAGGTCATGGAGATATGGATTTGCACGACGCACTGGAACAATCCTGCGATGTGTACTTTTATGAAATAAGCCGCAAAATCGGCATTGATCGCATGCACTTTTACCTCGATCAATTTGGCCTGGGCCACCGGACCGGCATTGACCTGGTGGGTGAGCATACCGGCCTTCTGCCGTCGCGCGCCTGGAAGCGAGCGGCATTCCGCGAGCCCGCCGACCAGACCTGGTTCTCGGGTGAAACTGTTATTGCAGCCATTGGCCAGGGCTACATGCTGACAACGCCGTTGCAACTGGCCAACGCCGCTGCCGCTCTCGCCATGCGTGGCAAGCGCTATCAACCACATCTGGTGGCAGCAACTGAAGATCCGATCACCGGCGCGCGCGAACTCGTGTCGCCGGAGCGTCTTAAGGATGTCGATATTCAAAACGAGTTTTACTGGGACAGTGTTGTTGGCGCGATGAATGATGTCATGCAGGGAGTGCGGGGCACCGCACGTGCCGTCGGCACCGGCGCACCGTATCGAATGGCAGGCAAGAGCGGTACGGCGCAGGTTTTCAGTGTCGCGCAAGATGAAGAATATAACGAAGACGAGATCGACGAGCGCCTTAGAGACCATGCGCTGTTTATTTCGTTTGCACCTTTCGACGATCCAATAATTGCGGTCGCGGTCGTTGTGGAGAACGGCAGCAGTGGCAGCCGCGTCGCGGCGCCAATTGCGCGCGCGCTGATGGACCATCATCTGGGATACGGTGACGATGCAATTCAGTGATACTCATCGCCTGATCACGGGCAAGGCCGAGCCACTCGGCGATATCAATCGACTCCTGCGCCGCGTGCACATTGACAATGTGTTGCTCGGCAGTCTGTTGTTGTTGTGCGCACTTGGGCTAATGGTCCTGTATAGCGCAGTCGGACAGAATGCAGACCTGTGGTTTCGCCAGCTCTTAAGGCTGGGCGTTGCAATAGTCGGCATGGTGATCATTGCCCAATTGCCACCGGATCTCATGCGACGCTGGACCCCATGGGCTTACCTGTTTGGTCTGGGGTTGCTCATCCTCGTATTGCTGCTTGGCGAAGTCGGGCAAGGCGCGCAGCGCTGGCTCAACCTGGGTATTCGTTTTCAGCCATCGGAAGTAATGAAACTCGCCGTACCCATGATGGTTGCCTGGTATTTGCACGACCGCCAGATTCCGCCGCGGCCGATGCATTTGCTGGTGATTGCCGTCATCATCGCCGTGCCCACCGTATTGATCGCAAAGCAACCGGATCTCGGCACGTCGTTGTTAATCGCGGCCGCCGGCATCCTCGTCGTGATTCTTGCCGGCTTGTCGGTGCGGCTGATGCTCTCTATGGCGGCGCTTTCCGTGCCAGGAGCCTGGGTACTCTGGAGCTTCATGAAGGAGTATCAAAAACAGCGCGTGCTTACGCTCTTCAACCCGGATTCGGATCCGCTTGGTGCCGGGTACAACATTATTCAATCGAAAATCGCGATTGGCTCCGGCGGTCTGTTCGGCAAAGGCTGGACCAACGGCAGCCAGGTGCAACTTGAGTTTCTTCCTGAAAGAGACACCGATTTTATTTTTGCCGTGATCGGCGAAGAATTTGGCTTGATGGGTGTCCTGAGTTTGCTGGCAATTTACGTTTTTATCGTTGGTCGCGGTCTTTACATTGCGATGCAAGCTCGCGATACCTATACACGATTGCTTGCTGGCAGCATCAGCCTGACCTTCTTTGTTTACGTCTTCGTCAATACCGCGATGGTTACGGGACTGGTGCCCGTTGTCGGAATACCATTACCGTTGGTCAGTTACGGCGGAACATCGATGGTGACCCTGATGGCAGGATTCGGTATTCTTATGTCTATTCATACACACCGAAAATTACTGCCGCGCTAATAGATCAATAATGCTTTTACGATATATTGCTTTCATCCTTCTGATTCTTTTCAATGCACCCGTCGTACAGGCCATCGACACAGATCGACCCGAGGTAAAGAAATTTATCGACCAAATGGTCGAAAAAAGTGATTACGATCGCGAATCCCTCAACGCGATTCTGGCTGACGCGCAGACAAAACAATCCATACTCGATGCGATCAGCCGGCCGGCCGAAAAATCCAAAGAGTGGTACGAGTACCGGGCAATTTTCATCACCGACGAACGGATCAAGGCCGGCGTCACGTTCTGGCATGAGCATGAACAGGCGCTCCGTCGTATAAGTAAGGAAACCGGCGTATCGAAGGAAATCCTCGTCGGCATCATCGGCGTTGAAACCTATTTTGGGCGAATTACCGGCAGCTATCGCGTTATAGATGCGCTGGCAACGCTCGCCTTTGACTATCCACCGCGATCGAAGTTCTTCAGCAAGGAATTGCGGGAGTTTTTGCTGCTCGTTCTTGAGGAGGACATGGACGCGGCGGACGCGACCGGATCGTATGCCGGCGCCATGGGCAGGCCACAATTCATGCCCTCAAGCTTCAGGGCTTACGCTGTCGATGCAACGAATGACGGCAAGCGCGATATCTGGAGTAACTGGGAAGACGTCATTGGCAGTATTGCCAACTATTTTGTCAGGCATCACTGGCGTCATGGCGAGGACGTGGTCACGCAGGCGACGCTTGGGCCCAAATGGCATGGCGACCTGCCTGCAAGTTCTCTTAAGCCCAAAGCCAGCGTTTCATCGTTGAGCCAGCAAGGCGTGATGTTTGCAACCAGCCTGCCTGCGGATAGCAAAGCACAACTGATAAGTCTGCAAGGTGCCGATGCCGAGAAATACTGGGTCGGTTTTCACAATTTATTTGTCATCACGCGTTACAACACCAGCGTGATGTATGCGCTGGCAGTGCATCAACTCGGGCTCGAAATAGCGCTTGAGGTCGGCCGTGACCCGTCCTGATCACATTGTCAGGCTGGTCATACTGGCATTCATTCTCGCTCTCGCTGGCTGCGCTTCAAAGAAATCCAGCGACGGCCCGCCGCGCAGCGGTTCTTCTGGCACGCTGCCACCCGATGCAGTGCCGCGCAAAGAAGCCAAAAGCCGCTACGGCAATCCCGCGGTTTACGAGGTTTATGGCGTTCGCTATCACGTGATGGACACCAGCTACGGCTTTAAGGAACGCGGCGTAGCATCATGGTATGGCAAGAAGTTTCATGGCCGGAAAACGTCAAGTCAGGAACCGTATGACATGTATGCGATGACGGCAGCGCACAAGACACTGCCGCTACCCACCTACGTGCGTGTGAGAAATTTGCGCAACAACCAGACCATTGTCGTGCGCGTCAATGACCGCGGCCCATTCGTCGATAACCGCATAATCGATCTGTCGTATTCCGCGGCCATCAAACTCGACATGATCGGCACTGGCACGGCACTTGTTGAAATCACAGCGCTTAGTTATGACGACCCGCCGCCGGTTGAGCGACGCGATACACCCGCACGGACCGTGAAATCGGCGCCGCAAACATCGCAGGATATTTTTATTCAGGTCGGCGCGTTCGGCGATATTGACAACGCCAGGCGTCGTTACGCGCTGCTGCGCGGCAGTGGTGTCAGCGGCGCGTTCGTGCATAAGGACGAAAGCCGATCGCCTGCACTTTACCGGATACGCATTGGACCGATACGGAGCGTCGATGATTACGACACATTAATCAGAAAGTTGGCAAACATCGGCGTTACCGAGTCGCATCTGGTCACAAATTAGCGAGCGTTTGACGAATCGCGCAATTTTAAGCTCGCAGGCGCTACAATACGCGCCTTTCGCCATCGACGTTTCTTTACCTATGCACACATCTCGTACTATCTATTTGATTATCTTTGCTTTTTCGCTTGTTTTTGCGGAAAAAGGAGCGGCTCAAGACTCGCCGACCCCAGCACCGCCGATCATTGGCGCCAAGAGCTATCTGCTCATCGACGCGAACTCCGGGTTTGAGCTGGCATCACTAAAACCCGACCAGCGCCTCGCACCCGCAAGCCTGACAAAACTCATGTCGGCTTACGCGATCTTCCACGCCTTGAAAGAAGAGCAAGTGCGGCTCGACGATGTGGTGACGGTAAGTGAAAAGGCGTGGCGTACTGAAGGATCGCGCATGTTTATCGAAGTCGGCTCGCGAGTCAGCGTGCAGGACCTGCTGATGGGCATGATTGTCCAGTCGGGCAATGATGCCAGCGTCGCGCTTGCCGAACATGTTGCGGGTACTGAATCGGTATTCGCCGATGTGATGAACCAGTACGCCGCCGCGCTCGGCATGCGTTCAAGCAATTTTCGAAACGCGACCGGCTTGCCGGACGACAACCACTATTCAACCGCGCGAGACCTGGCAACATTAGCGCGCGCGATCATTACCGAGTTTCCTGTTTACTACAAATGGTACTCAATAAAAGAATTCACTTACGGCGACATCAAGCAAAACAATCGCAACTCGTTACTATGGCGCGATTCCAGTGTTGACGGCATGAAAACCGGTCACACCGACGATGCGGGCTATTGCCTGGTCTCATCCGCCAGCCGCGACGGGATGCGTGTTGTTTCTGTGGTGCTTGGCACCGCCAGCGCAAAAGCGCGATTGGATGGCAGTCAGGCCCTGCTCAATTACGGCTTCCGCTTTTACGAAACGCGGCTATTGTATAAAGCCAATTCGAAAATCACGACCGCAACGATTTGGAAAGGACAGCTTGAGTCAACCGATCTCGGTGTTCCTTCAGACTTGTACATAACCATTCCCAGGGGAAGTTTTGACAAGGTCGAATCGGTTGTGAATATGAAGTCTATATTGCTTGCGCCGGTTGCTCTGGGTCAGCCTTTGGCCGAACTGCAGGTTAACCTCTATGGCGCAAACCTGCTTACAGAACCCTTGCGAGCGTTACAGGAAAACCCGGATGGCAGCCTGTGGCAGCGCATGCGTGATAGCGTGAGACTCTGGTTCGAATAAACCGGCAGCGCAATGAGCGAAGAAAAACCGGAACAAGAGCAACTACTGCAGTTTCCGTGCAGCTTTCCCATTAAGGTAATGGGCCGCGACGAAAGCGCGTTTCGGGACACGGTCGTCAAGATTGTGCAGAAACACGCAGGCGATATCGCCGACGGTGATATCCGCATTGCACAGAGTCGCAAAGGCAACTTCGTTTCACTCACGATAACCATCCAGGCCGAAAGCCAGCAACAGCTGGACGATATTTATGGCGATCTGACCGCTTACGAAAACGTCCTGTTCAGCCTGTGATGGAAGCCGCTGACACGATTGTGGTCCGCAAGCTTGGTTTGCAGGACTACGAACCATTGTGGCGCGCCATGCAGCAGTTTACCGAGCGGCGTAATGAGCAAACAGCCGATGAAATCTGGTTCACCGAGCACCCACCCGTTTTCACTCTCGGACTGAACGCCAGCCGCGAACATTTGCTCGCGCCAGGCAGCATTCCTGTTGTCCAGATAGACCGGGGCGGACAGGTGACGTATCACGGCCCAGGCCAGTTGATGATCTATCCACTGATCGACCTGAAACGAGGCAAGCTTGGTGTGCGCGATCTTGTAACGGCGCTTGAGCGTACTGTTGTAGACGTAGCCGCGGATCTCAACATTGATGCGATGGCCCGCGCAGATGCGCCGGGCGTGTACGTAGACGGTCGCAAACTGGCAAGCGTTGGTTTACGCATTCGACGCGGCGCCAGTTATCACGGCATGGCATTCAACGTTGCGGTGGACCTCGAGCCGTTTTCCCGTATCAACCCCTGTGGCTACAGCGACCTTGAATTGACAGACCTGAATCGGCTGGGCGTCAACGAATCAATCGGGGAAGTTACTGAGCGCGTATTAACGCACTTACTCGAAAATCTGGGCTTTACAGGCAGGACGATTACCGAGTCCTCCGACATTGCGAAAGAATAAGCGTTAGCGGGCAGCCACAGCCAGATTTTCTTTTAGCACAATCGATATATACGAAAAGTTTATACACATCTCGTCATCCGATCCGAAGCCACCATAAACCATCTTGTCGGTGTGATTTGCAAACGTACATTCAACGACCAATGTAGTGCTTTCCAGCGCATCGAGATCAATTCGAATCGGGTCTGCAAACGTGAAGTCACGCTGCCAGTTCAGGTCCCATCGCGGGATATTCAGCAACATCTGTTTTCGGCCATTGCCATCAATCAGACTGGTATTGCCAGAAGCGCCGTACGCATGCATATGCACGTTTGCCGAGCGTAGTTCAATTGCCGCCACTTCCGAGTGATCTATCTGCAGCACGCGCGTCGCGTAATTGCGGATGTTTTCGAAGGTCCTGCTGAACTGATAGGTTGACCGGCCGCCTTCAGGAATGAGCATCGATTTGTTTCTTCGGGAATTGAGCCACGCCTGGTTTGTCAGCGGGAAATTGACGGATGGCTTTGCAACCGTGTCCGCAACCTGAAAATGCATTGCCGAACCCTGGTCCGACTCGCCTGGCGCAAACGCGGAGTAGTAATGCATCTGCACGACTACGACGGAACCGGGTTTCATCAAAATGCCCGTATTGGCCGGGAACTCGAATCCACTCATGCCAGGCGCCCAGTGTGACAGCCAGAAATTATCTCGTCGCAACTTGTCCCAGCCGCCGGGATGTCGTTGTTCCAGTTTCGCGCGTTCTTCCTCATCTGCCATGCGGTCGGGAAGAGGGCCGCCGAAACAGCGGTGACCTTCACCCTCCTCTTCGGCAGACAACTCGCGAATCAGGTCCGCTGACTCGGGTCCGACGGCGTAATTGACCAAATGATGCGCTATCCGGAGATTGCCGGGCTCGGCCTTGAATCCGGTAACGTATTTGTCTGTCTCATACGGCCAGTCAATGATGAAACAACGATATTCATCCTTCATTTTCTGATTCGGCAGGAATCTTCGGCCAGAAATTAGCTCAACGGAAAAATCGGACGCAAAAACCGGCGGGCTCGCAGCCCGTGTGGCCTGGTGTAATTCCTGCTGTGCGGCATCCCGTGGATATCCGGCATTCGCCCAGTCGGCAAATATCGCTTTTTGCCCGGCGCTCAACGAGTAGTCGTCGACGTATTTCCTGTGGCCGCTCTCTGCCAGCCACGGCGGCATGCGATCATCGGCAACAGCGGAGGACATTGCAGCACGAAATGAATACGTCAGCTCCGGGTCCTCAAATGAAAACGATACGCCGGCTTCAGAATGACAAGTCAGGCAGTTTTGTTCTACGAGCGGCAAAATGTCGGCGTAGTATTCTGCCGCTTCTACGGCGTCGGCAAAACTGCTCAGATACAACGCAGGCAGCAATACGAGAATCCTCGTTTTCTTCACTTATTGATTTCTCCAGAGTGATTTTCCGCGATTGATTTCATCCCTGCAGACAGTTGCAGCAAATCGTTACTGTTCAGATGACCGGACCGGCGAACGACCTCGTTACGCTCGGCATCAAACAGAATGACCGTTGGCACGGTTTCAACACCGAGTTTCGTTGCAAGAATCTTATCGGAATCTATAAAATATTGGTCGTTGTACTTCTTGTAAAGAGCGTGCTTTTGAATGTATTGCAAAGCATCGTCTCGTTTCTCATCCATGCTTACCGCCAGATAGTCGGTGTCCGGGTAAAGCTGCAGCAACTCGTCCAGATCAAACATGATCGAGCTGCAACTGTGGCACCAGCTGGCCCAGAACTGCAGCAGCACAGGCCTGCCTTGAAATTCTGCAGCGCGCCCGTCCGCGTGACCCAGCGATTGCAGTTGCGCCAGCGGCAGCCTGTCATCATCGGATACTGCGGCGACGGCGATCCGGCCATTGTCCAGTTCTGCCACCAGCAGCCACATGGCTGCAAGGACGAACGATACTCTTGCGGCTCTTGAAGTCATTTAAGATTCACTGAAAAGGGGTCGGGTCCAATTTACATTAATTGGCCGGCATGATGGGCTCTTGCTGCTTCGAGCCTCTCAATCGTACCAATGTCGGCCCATGATCCTTCCAGCATGGATGCAGAAATCTGCCCCGCGTCAGCGCCGTCCACCAGCATTGGACGCAACGCTGCGCTGCCGGCCTCCAGATCATGGAAAAACTCCGGACGGTAGAGCGCGATACCGCTGTACGTGAGCGTCGGTTGCTCGGCGTTCTGCAGCTTGCCGTCGGCCATGTCGAAGTCACCATGCGCCTTGTATGCAGGCGTCGGGACCAATAATAAATGCGCCATGACATTGTCCGCGAGGGTGATCTGCGGCAGGTCGATATCAACCAATACGTCGGCGTTAACTGCCCAGAAAGGATTCCTGCCGAGCATGGGCAAGGCGCGCTGCATACCACCGGCGCTTTCCAAAGCCGCGTCGAACTCGGGGCTGTAGCTGACCTGCAAACCAAATCGGTGACCGTCTCCGATGCGGTCAATAATTTGCTCGCCCAGCCAATGCAGATTGATCACCACATTCCTGATGCCGTGCCGCGCGATCATTCGCAGATGCCGTTCCAGCAAACTCTCGCCTGCGACCTCGAGTAACGCCTTCGGCACTGTGTCAGTTAGCGGGCGCATTCGTTCGCCGCGGCCCGCAGCCAGAATCATTGCGGTCATGTCGAAGATCGAAGTAATTGAGGGAGTACACGCTCGCTTAAGAGCGCGCTCAGGAATGAAAGTTCTTTGTATTGCCCGGCAATCGCGACAACATAGTTCAACGTTAGCGGTATGTCGCGCATATAGCCGGCCTTTCCGTCACGATGATTCAGTCTCGCGAATATGCCCGCTGCCTTCAGTTGTCGCTGCACTCCCATGAGATGGAAGTGGCGGAAAAATTTGTCCTCGTCAATTGCAGATCCAAGAGCCGATTGACGCTCACGGTAAAACGACAATGCCCAGGCTGCAACCTGGTCCGGCGGCCAGGAGACATAGCAGTCTTTTAACAGGGATACGAGATCGTAGGTATACGGACCGCAAACGGCGTCCTGGAAATCCAGAATGCCCGGGTTGTTTGCGTTTGTTCGCATCAGGTTTCGTGAGTGAAAGTCGCGATGAACAAATACCGTTGGTTGATCCAGCGCATTGTCTGCCAGAACATCGCAAACGGCGTTCCATTGCTGTTGCTCATCGTCCGTGAACGTAATGCCCAAATGGGTAGCGCACAACCAGTCGCTGAACAGTGACATCTCAAAACGCAGTAATTCATCGTCGTAAGCTGGCAGCTGCGACTGGAATACACCACCGTTGCTTTGCATTCGTATTAACGCATCGATTGCGTCTGCGTAGAGTTTGTCACTGCTCTTAGCGTCTTCATTTAATGTTTCGAGATACTGCGTCTGACCAAGATCCGTTAACAACAAAAAGCCTTGCGCCAGGTCCGCTTCGATCACACGTGGTGCATTCAGGTTCATTTGCTGCAGATAATGCGAAATCTTCACGAACGGCCGGCTGTCTTCTTTCTCTGGCGGTGCATCCATCACAATCCAGCTCTTATTTCCTTTGCTGGCACGAAAGTAACGCCGGAAGCTCGCATCTTCAGACGCAGGAGTCAGAATCGCACCGGAAACCTGATCAAATTGTTGCAGCCAAAGCGTAATCGCCTGAACTCTGGCGTCAGGCATTGGGTCAGAATTGCTTATGGTGGAACTCCAGGCTTCGTTGAAGGGTTTTGTGAACTATGCGAAGGTAGCAAATCGCAATACCTGTTAACATCTTTTCTTCGTAACATATTGTCTCTATTCAATTTTGTCAGATAGGTCAGTCCCGATTTTGTCCAGAATTTCCGTTTTTAGCGCATTTTTTTGCCTGCTGCTTGCAGCATCGCCCGGCCGTGCGCAAGAAAACCTCAGCTGCGAAGCGCCGCGGGTCGGCAGCCTCTCCAATAACTCGCTGGAGACGGGCTTCGGCGACCCAAATGACCAGACTTTGCAGTTTCAGGCAGGTCGTATCGATGCGCAGATGCTGCCGGCGCCAACCGCATCCATGTCAGGTGGTGTGCTGGTGCGCAGCGGAGATCGCCTTGCCGGGGCCGACAGTGCCAACTACGACCCCACCACGCAGGCTTTGTCGTTGCAGGGCGATGTTCGTTACCTCGACCCCACAACCGAAATCGTCAGCCAATCCGCAGAATTCGCATACGACACCGGGCGAATTCGATTCGAAGATGCCCGGTTCTTGCTTGGCGGCAACAATTCACGCGGCGCCGCCAGCGTGCTGCAGATCAGTCAAAATGGAACGCTGGACTTGCAAGATGTCCGTTATACGACCTGCCCGCCTGATTCAACTGACTGGGAAATCGAAGCAGCCAGTATCAACATTGACTCGGGCAGCGGTGTTGGCACCGCCAGGGGCGTAAAGCTTCGCTTCAAGGGAGTGCCGATTCTTTATGCGCCGTATTTTTCCTTTCCGATCAGCAATGCGCGCAAGTCCGGAATATTGACGCCGACTATCGGTAGCGCGGGCCGCAGCGGAAACGAGATCAGCCTGCCTTATTACTGGAATATCCGCGAGAACTACGACGCTACCATTTCACCTCGCTGGCTTTCGAATCGCGGCCTGCAACTCGGTACAGAATTTCGCTACCTGACAAAACGTAACGACGGCATTGCGTCGGTCGAGTACCTGGCCAACGACAGTCTGGAAGACCGCAGCCGCTACCTCGTATCTCTTGACCACCGCACAATGTTTGACAGCGGTTGGCGGAATCTTATCGATTTTCGTCAGGTCTCTGACTCGCAATACTTTGAAGATCTGGGTGGAACGCTAAGCCTGGCCAGCACAACCCATCTCAATCGAAATCTGCAATTTGATTATTTCGGCAACCATTGGGCGCTCTTTGCGCAGGTCCAGGATTATCAGACACTCGACGAAGCCATCACTCCGATAGACGAACCCTATCGCCGCGTACCGCAGGTGCGCGTGGCGGGGCTCTACCCGGATCAGATTCTTGGTTTGAGTCTGGGCTTTACCGGTGAAGTCGTAAATTTTGAACGCGATATCGGGGTCACGGGATGGCGTGTGGACGCTGCCCCAAGTATCGAACTGCCGATTGAGCAATCGGGGTGGTTCGTCAAGCCGGCGATAATCCTTGAGTACACGGCCTATGAACTGGAAGACACGCTTCCTGGCCAGCAAAACGATCCGAGCCGCACGCTGCCGATTGCGAGTTTTGATACCGGCATGATTCTTGAGCGCACCATGAAGCGATCAGGAAACCTCATACAGACTATCGAGCCACGACTACTGTATGTGCACATCCCATTTCGCGACCAGGACGGTCTCCCGGTGTTTGACACCATTACGCCGGACCTGAATTTCGTACAGCTGTTCCAGAAAAATCGATTTGTAGGCATCGATCGCATTGGTGATACCCAACAGGTCAGTATCGGTATTACGTCCAGGGTCCTGGACGTCAATACCGGCGAAGAACTGGTTGCGGCCACAATCGGGCAGTCGAGATACTTCAGCGATCAGCTCGTCACTTTGCCGGGTCAACCGGCGCCGATGGCAGGCTCCTCAGATTATATTGCGGAGCTTCGATTTCTGATGTTTGACCATGTCAATTTCGACTTCGGGCACCAGTGGGGCTCGGAGGGACGCGGCACCACGCAATCGCAAGCGCGCCTGCAATATCGACCGCAGGCCAACAAGATATTGAACCT